>Ga0315545_1003049_pt1 | contig 14561 bp, 14 predicted proteins | sample SalMarSW160210MG_FD_203096 | JGI IMG/M metagenome (GOLD analysis project Ga0315545, IMG submission 203096) | Salt marsh sediment microbial communities from the Plum Island Ecosystem LTER, Massachusetts, United States - Salt Marsh Sediment SW1602-10 ... | reverse complement strand
ACAGGATGACGAAACGCTCCTTATCGGTCACCAGGCCCAGCGCCACGCCCGCGACAGCCGCCTTGATGGGCACGCCGGCGTCCATCAATGACAAAGAAGACGCGCAGACCGTCGCCATGCTCGAAGAACCGTTGGACTCCAGGATCTCCGAAACGACACGAACGGTATAAGGGAACTCCTCGGGCTTGGGCATGACGGCCCTGATCGACTTGGCGGCCAGGGCACCGTGGCCGATCTCCCGCCGGCCGGGTCCGCGCACCGGCTTGACCTCGCCGACGCTGAAAGGCGGAAACGTGTAGTGGAGTATGAACTTCCTGTAACTCTTACCTTCCAGGGCCTCGATGAGCTGCTCGTCCGTCCGTGTCCCGAGGGTCGTCACGGCGAGACTCTGCGTCTGACCGCGCGTGAAGAGCCCCGAACCGTGCGTGCGCGGCAGGACGCCGACCTCGCAGGCGATGGGCCGGATCTCGTCGATCTTGCGGCCGTCGACCCGGACCTTCTCCTCAAGGGCCATCCGGCGGACCTCTTCCTGCTCGATCTTGTCGATGGCCGCCCCGACGTCCCCTTCGCAGAAGGGCTCCTCCTTCTCGACGCAAAACTTTTGCCGGGCCTCCTGGACGATCGTCCTCGCCTCTTCCTCGCGCCTTCCCTTTTCGGCGATGCGACAGGTCGCCTTGATGCGGTCACGATACACGGCCTTGACGGCGTCCACCACCTTCGGGTCGACGCTCTTGGACTCGAAAACCATCTTCGGCGCACCGACCTTCGCGATGAAATCCTCCTGTGCCTTGATGAGCGGCTTCAACGCCTCGTGCGCGAAGCGAAGGGCCTCCAGGATGTCCTTCTCCGGGACACCCGTGGCCTCGCTCTCGATCATGATGACCTTTTCCATGGAGCCGACGACGACGACCTCGAGGTCCGCGGTCTGGCGCTCGGCGTACGTAGGGTTGAGGACGAGCTTGCCCTCAACGCGCGCCACGCGGCAGCCCGCGATAGGCCCCGCGAACGGGATCGGCGATATGCCAAGCGCCAACGAGGCGCCGTTCAATGCCAGCATGTCCGGGTCGACGGCGCCGTCGCTCGAAAGGACGATCGCCACCACCTGGACGTCGTTGCGCAGACCCTCCGGGAAGAGCGGACGGATGGGCCTGTCGATGAGACGACAGCCGAGGATCTCGCTCTCCGAGGGCCTTCCTTCGCGTTTGAAGAACCCGCCCGGGATACGGCCGGCGGAATACGTCTTTTCCTGGTACTCGACGGTCAACGGGAACCAATCGATGCCTTCCCGCATCTTTCTTGAAACGCATGCCGAGACCAGCACCACCGTGCCGCCCACCTGGACGACGACAGCACCGTCCGCCTGCCTGGCGAGTTTGCCGGTCTCGAAAATCATGGAACCGTTCCCAAAGGGAACTTCTGTTTTGTGACTTGCCATAATACTCCCCTTCTATGTGATTATTTACGTAATCCGAGTTTCGCGAGAAGCCCCTCATACTTTTTGGTATCGTGCTTCCTCAAGTATGCGAGCAGACGGCGACGCGTGCTGACCATTTTCAGCAGCCCCTGGCGGGAGTGATGGTCCTTCTTGTGGACCGCAAAGTGCTTCGAGAGCTGATTGATCCTCTCGGTCAACAGGGCGATCTGGACAAAGGCCGAGCCCGTGTCCTTGGCGTGCTGCCGGTGCGCCCCGATGACCTCTTTCTTTTTTTCACCTTCCAGCATTCCCCGTCTCCTCCTTCTTTTTCCTTGATAAAGTAGGGGACAGTATACCTTCCCGGCCTGGGGTAGTCAAGGAGTATTTGAGACAACCCGGCGCAGGCGCTCGTTTGATGAAACCCAAAGAACGGCAAGCAGTTTTGAACCAAGGCCGTCCCTAATGACGGGTATCGAGCGCCTCAGCCAACTCCCGGTCCAGGGAGGAACACAGCTTTTCGAGCTCCTTGGCCGTCCGCTCGGACACCAGGTGGCCGTGGACCGCCTCCTTTTGAAGGCTCTTGAGGGTGCCCAAGAGGCGGCGCAGCGTCTGTTGCCGGCGTTGGGCGCGGACCTTCTCGGGGTCGCCTTCCTCCCTGAGAGAACGCAGCCGCAACCCCACCTGTTTTTTGACGTCACCTGCCTCCTTGCCCTCTTCAAAAACGCTCTTCTTGAAGGCCCGGTAGTCGTCCTGTGTCAACTCCTTGTTCTTTGCCGCGAGCCTGAGCACGTTCACCGCCTCCATGCCGGGGATGCCCCTTGGCTCAACGCCCGCCTTCTCGTCGTGCACGGCGCGCAGGAACTCCGGCTCGTTGCGCTCAAGAAAGTAATAAGAGTGCAGGAGTTTTGACGCGGTCTGCTGCCGGATGCCGACCTCGGCCTTGCAGTACGCCTCAAACGTGACATAGCCCCACTCTTTGTAAAACTTATCCTTATAGACGGTATAAAGGATCTGCCCGAGGCCTATCCACGACGCCTTGAAGTCCCGTGCCGAGGAGAGCGCCTGATACCGCAACGACCCCGGCTCCAGCTGTGCCATCCTGCGCTCGATCTTCTCCAACGACTTGCTCTTCATCTTGCCGCGCTCCCCGGCGGGTTGAGCGGCTTGAGCTCTTTCGGGACGAAGAGGCCGTCCTTCTGGACCAGCCGGCCGTCGAGGAACACCGCACCGTCGCCCTTGAGGTCCTTGACGAGGTCCCAGTGGACGCTCGAGCGGTTGCCGTTGTCCGCCTCGTGGTAGGCCTGGCCGGGCGTGAAGTGGATCGAGCCGGCGATCTTCTCGTCGAAAAGGATGTTCCTGAGGGGCCGCCTGATGTTCGGATTGAGGCCGAACGAAAACTCGCCGATAGAGCGCGCGCCCTTGTCGCTATCCAGGATCCTGCGCAGGTCCGCGAGGGACCCCGTGCGGCACGTCGCCTTCATGATCCGGCCCTTCCTGAAGTCAAAGCGTACGCCGTCGAACTCCTTGCCCCGGTACAGGCACGGCACGTTATACGTGATGTGACCTTCTACGGAGTCCCGGACCGGCGCCGTGAAGACCTCGCCGTCGGGCATGTTGCGCAGGCCTTCACACGCGATCGCCGGCATGCCCCTGATGGAAAAACGCAGGTCCGAGTCCGAAGACTTGATATGGACGTTCGCGGCGCGACGGACGATCCGGCGCAGACACGTCAGCCGGCGCGCAAACAGCGGCCAGTCGATGTTACACGCCTTAAAATACAACTCCTCGAGGTCCTCAAGGCTCATGCGCGCGTCCCGGGCGAGCCCCATCGTCGGATAGCGCGTGATCACCCAGCGGGTGTGGTTCACCCGGCGGTCGACGAGCGGCCGCAAGACCCGTTGCCGGCGCATAAGCGTGGCCATGGGCGTCCGGGCCAGGATGCGCGTGTCCCGTGTCGCGTCGATGCCGATATAGACCGTGGCGCGCTTCATGGCCTGCAGGCGGTGGTGCGGAAAGTCGGCGAGCTGAGAGTCCCGGGCTGCCTCAAAAAAGGTCCGCGTCAACTCCTCGTGGGTCATGGTGTATTCGGCGAGCGCCCCTTTCACAAGACACCTCCGGTAGATCGTCTGGACCAGCGGCAGGGCCCGCACGCCGCTGAAATCGATCATCACGACATCCTTCGCCGTGACCTTCGTCGAATAATCCACCAGGATACGGGCGAGCTTCTCAATGCGCGGATCGGACATACTCTCCCTCCAGGATCTGTCTTCTTTTTTTAGGTCTTCTATGTCCTCTGGATCACGGCCACCTGCGTGTCCAGGTTGTTGCCGGAACGGGGCTTGACGATATAGACGGTGCCGTTGTCCCCCTGAAAGTACAGGTTGATGCCGGAGACCGCCACAAGATAACCGAAGGAGGCAGGTACCGGCGGCTGCATCTTATCATACGAAAAACCTTCGCTGCCTTTACTGAACGCCGACTGCGCCTCCAACGCGCGCGCCGAAAAGATCCCCGTCCCCAGGCAGCCCAACACGAAACCGACCAAGATGTAACCCCCTTTTTTCATCCCCACCTCCGTTTTACCCACACCTGTAATCCCGTAAAACGCCCCGGCTCGCCTCCCCTCGCCTGCCCGCGAGCCGGGGCTTTCCTTAATCGTTCACGTCGAATTTCCGGCGCCGCATCCGCTTCTTCTCTTTATGCTTCCTCTTCCATGCGAGCCGGCGCTCGTGCACGGCCCGGGACGGCCGCACGCGGCGGCGGGGCTTGGGCCGGTGCCGCAGCGCCTTGAGCCGCGTCTCCAGACGCGCCAGGGCTAACTGCCTGTTGGCCTCCTGAGAGCGCCGCTCCTGCCCGACGGCGACCAGGCCGGTCGACACATGGACCGCGCGTACCGCGGTCAGCCGCCTGTTCTTGCGCTGGCCGCCCGGCCCCGAGCTCTTGAAATACTCTATGCGGACCTCTCGTAAATCCACGTCACCACATTATACCGCCCGCGCCCCATCGTCAAGAAAACATTGACAAATCCGGACGGGCGGGTATAATTGCCTCACTGAAAATTCCGGTTCTTGCTTAAACAGAAAGGCCGATCATGGCGAAAAACTGCATTATTTGCGATAAAAAGGCGCATCGCGGAGGCTCCATCGCCCGGCGCGGTATGGCCAGGGTCAGGGGTGGTGCCGGCCGCAAGATCACCGGCCGGTCCAAGCGGACGTTCAGGCCCAACGTCCAGAAGATGCGCATCCTCACGTCCCAGGGCCGCGTCCTCAGCGCGTTCGTCTGCACCAAGTGCCTCAAGGCCGGCAAGGTCAAGAAGGCCCCGTAAACAGAAGCGTCGAACCAAAGGCCCCTTTCCTCCAGGGAAAGGGGCCTTTTCTTTTGGAGGACTTCCAGCTACGGCCGAGGGGCACCCCTTTTCCGTCAGACAATCAGATGTTTTTCGCCCAAATGTCGGCAAGGATTTGCGACGCGTGCGCAAACGAAGCTTTATGTCACCGAGCAGCGCGTCGCAAACCGTAGCCGGCGGGGAAAAACTTCGTCTGACGGAAAAGGAATCCCTCTCGGCCGCGGACTATCCCGACGCGCGCAGGTCGCGGATCTCCAGCTGGATCGGGTTGTGCGGCTTCCACGTATCCCACCCCAACCGATAGACAAGATCCACGTATTCGCAGTGCGCCACCGTATCGAGGAGATCTCCTAATCCGAACCCGACCGCTTCGAAGGTCGCGGCGCCGTCCGTGACCCAGAACTTGAGGGTCTTCCTGCCCACGACCGCCGGCCGCGAGCGGACGCGCAGGTGTGGGGTGATGAAGACCGGCCGCGGGTTCGCCTCACCGAACGGACTCAGCCGGTCGATGTCGCGCATCAACGCCTCGTTCACCAGTAATAAGGGGATCTCGGCATCCGCCTCGAGAACGGGCAGGCCCCCCTCTTTCTCGAGGCATGCCCGGCCGACCGCGTTGAGCTTACGCCGAAACTCATCCACGCGCCCGCGTTCGATGGTCAGGCCCGCGGCGAATTGATGGCCGCCGAACTCCTTGAGCAGCGACCCGCACTGCGTCAACGCCTCGTAAATATGAAAGTGCGGGACGGAGCGCGCCGAACCCCGGCCCACCTCATCCTGCAGACAGATCACGACGGCGGGACGGTAATACCTGTCGACGAGCTTCGAGGCCACGATGCCCAGGACGCCCGGATGCCAGTCTTCCTTGGACAAGACGATGATGTTCTCTTCGTCGAGATCGATCTCCTTTTCAACAAGGTCCATCGCCTCCGCCATCACCCGCTCTTCGGTCTGCTGACGCAGACGGTTGTTATCGTTCAAGGACTGGGCCAACACACGGGCCTGCCGGCGATCGTCGCTCAACAGGAGGTCCAGCGACGCGTCGGCCGAATCCATGCGGCCGCTCGCGTTGAGCCGCGGCGCCAGGATAAAACTCACCGACCGCGTCGATATCTTCTTGTCCGCGATGCCGGCCGCTTCCATCAGGGAACGCAGGCCCGGCCGCCCGGTGCGCGCGAGGCGCTCCAGGCCGTGGCGCACGAAGATCCGGTTCTCGTCGACGAGCGGCGCCACGTCCGCGATGGTCCCCACGGCCACGACATCGAGGTTGTCATACAGGTCATCCGCACCCAGGGCCTGGATGATCTTGAAGACCAACCCGACGCTCGCCAGGTCCCGGAAGGGATACGGACAATCCGCCTGCTTCGGGTTCAGGATGACGTCCGCCGGCGGCAGCACCGACGGCGGCTCGTGGTGGTCCACCACGATCGTGAATATCCCCGCTGCGGCCAGCGCCCCGATCTCATCGACGCTCGTCACCCCGCAATCAAGCGAGACGAAGACGTCCGCCGATGCCTCTTTTGCCAGCCGCACCGCTTCCTCGTTCAACCCGTAACCGTCCTTGAGGCGGTGCGGCACGTAGTGCCGGACATCGGCCCCGCGGCGCTTGAGCTGGGCCTCCAGGATCGCGCAGGACGTCACGCCGTCCGCGTCAAAGTCCGTCGCCACGAAGACACGCTGCCTCTTGGCACACGCCTCCCGAAGCCGGTCCGCCGCCCGCCCCATCCCCTTCATCAAAAAGGGATCGTGCAGGTCGCCGAGGTCGGCGCGCAAAAAACGACCGGCTGCCGCGACATCAAAGACGCCGCGATGCACCAAGAGCTGCGCAAAGAGGCTGGAGACCCCCAGCCCTTGCGCCAAGGTGTCTTTTTGGACGATGTCCGGTTCTTTGACCTTCCAGATTTTCTGCATGATATCGAAGGTCCCGCACTTAAACCTGATGCAACATTCCGGTAACGTGAGGGATGCGAGCGCCGCCTCCGGCGACGCTCACATCCGCTCGGGCGCGCCGACGCCCAGCAGATTCAATCCGTTGGCGAGGACCGTCTTGACCGCCCGCACGAGCACGAGGCGTGCCCGGGTGAGCTCGGCATCTCTGGTCAAGACCTTGTGCCGGTCGTAAAACCTGTGGAAGGCCGCGGCGAGAGACTGCAGGTAGGTCGTCAGGCTGTAGGGGTCCAGCTGAAAGACGCACACCTCCAGACAATATCCGTAGGCAAAGAGCGCCTTCATCAGGTCGCGCTCTTCCTCTTCCACCAGACGAGGAAGCGCCGCGGCCTTGCCCTTGTCTTTGCCCTTGGCCCCGGCGAGGATGCCGCAGATGCGCGCGTGGGCATATTGCACGTAATAAACGGGGTTTTCGGACGTCTGTCTCTTGGCGAGCGCCAGATCAAAATCCAGGTGGCTATCGGTCTTTCGCATCAAAAAGAAGAAACGCGCCGCGTCGCGGCCGACCTCGGTCAACAACTCGGTCAGCGTGACGTACTGGCCCTTGCGCGTGGACATGGGCACCGGCACGCCGTCGCGATAAAGCGTCGCGAGCTGAACGATGATCATCCGAAGGTCCGCGGCCGGATGCCCCAGCGCCTGGACCGCCGCCTTCAGGCGCGGGATATAGCCGTGGTGGTCCGGACCCCAGATGTTGATGAGCTCCTGGAATCCGCGCGCAAACTTGTCCCTGTGATACGCGATGTCCGGGGCCAGATACGTATGATTTCCGTCGCTCTTCTTGACCACGCGGTCCTTATCGTCGCCGTAACGGCTCGATCTAAACCACGTCGCACCGTCCGCATCGAAGATGTGTCCCCGGGCCCGCAGGTCCGCGAGCGCCGCGGAGACGACCTCTTCGGTCAGCTTTTCGCGCTGGCTGTACCAGACGTCAAACCGGACACCGAAGTGCTCGAGCTCTCCCCGGATGATGCCCAGGATCTCCTTGACGCCGTAATCCCTGAAAAAATCCTCGCGCCCCTTTTCATCCAGCTTCGCGATCCTGGCCCGCGCCTTCTGGTCATTCAAGAGCCCGGCCGCCAGGTCGCGGATATACTCTCCCTGGTAACCCTCTTCAGGAAAATCGATCTTCTCGCCGGAAAGCTCGCGGTAGCGGACGTCGATCGAGCGGCCCAGGAGGTTGATCTGGTTACCTTCGTCATTAAGGTAATACTCGCGCGTGACCGCGCAGCCGACTGCCGCCAGGATATTGGCCAGCGCGTCGCCGACGGCGGCCTGGCGCGCGTGGGCGACCGAGAGGGCGCCTGTCGGATTGGCGCTGACGAACTCAAGGAGCACCTTGCGCCCGCCGCCTGCCTTCGAACAGCCGTACCGGGGGCCCAGGCGCAAGATCAAGCGCAGCATCTCTTCAAAGACGCCCGGGCGCAGGAAAAAATTCAAAAAAGCGGCGCCCTTGATCTCGACGCGCTCGACGAACCGTTCGCCTTCGGGCAGACGGCCGTGACGCTCGGTGAATTGCCGGAGGATCTCCTCGGCCACCTGGCGGGGGTTCTTGCCCGCCCGGGCCGCCATCTTCATGGCGACGCTGCAGGAGAGGTCTCCAAATACCTTTTCTTTGGGGATATCGAGGGTGACGGGGTCGGCGGGGGATTCCGGTGAGGGCGCTGCCGCGAAACCGAAGGCGCCTTCAATGCTTTGACGGATGAGACTCGTGAGTTTTTTTTTGACGTCGGCGTACATGAACGTTTTTGGCGTCCGCCCAGAGGCGCTCCAGACCATAGTAGGTCCGCACGCTCTCGAAGAAGACGTGGACGACGACATCGCCGTAGTCCTGGAGGATCCACATCCCTTCGCGCCTGCCTTCGCTGGACTTGAGGCGCAGTCCCTTTTCGGCGAACCGCTCCTCGATCAGATCGGCGATGGCCGCCGCCCGGCGTGGCGACGACGCGCTGCAGATGATGAAGTAGTCGCAAAAATTCGCCACCTTGCGCATATCCAGGATGACGAGGTCTTCGGCCTTGCGCTCCAACGCCAGTTCAGCGGCCCATAGGGCCTTCTTTCGCGCTTCTATGGTCCCGTCCCTCCCTTGGAAAAGGGGTTGCCCTCTCTTGCGCAAGAAGACAACCCCCTCCTGTATCCTCAAAAGGACACCTTACTTATTACCTAAAATCTTGAACATGGATGTGCCGCAGGTCGTGCACTTGCCCTTCATCGCCCTGCGGCCGTTCTTCATGATCTTCTCCTGGGTATCCTTCATTTCCCTCTTGGCTTTACACTTGACGCAATAACCATCCATGCCCGCCTCCTCATGCTCCAGTTGAAAAAGTGATGATATCCGTGGACTATTTGTACCATAAGTTCCTGGAGGTGTCAACGGCTTTCAGTCAGGACCGCGTGAAGGCGGTGACGGCCTTGCGGACCGCCGTCTCTTCTCTGGCCACCTTCGGCCCCACGGCCGCCACGCGCATGCGCGGGGCCGCCATCACCTGACGGGCCACCCGCACGACGTCGGCCGCCGTCACCCGTGCGATGCGGCGGCGCAGCTCCTCTTTCGTCTGGACCGTGCCCGTGTTCAGAAGCGAATCGCCCATCCAGAGCATGTGGTCCATCGTGTCATCCAGGGTCATGATGGACTGGGCGGTCAGAAAGTCCTTGGCGCGCTTGAGCTCACCGGCCCGCACGCCGTCTTTCTTGAGCCGCGCGGTCTCCTTCAGGATGACGCGCGTGGCCTCGAGGAAGTTCTTGCTGTCCACCCCCGCAGTGACAAAGAAGATGCCGTTGTCCTTGAGTTTCTTGACGTGCGAGGAGATGGCATAGGCCAGGCCGCGCTTTTCCCTCACCTCGTTGAAGAGCCGGCTCGACATGTTCCCGCCGAAGAGCACGTGCAGGACGCCCAGGATGTAACGGTCCTTGTGCGTGCGCTCGAAGGCGGGAAAACCGATGACCAGGTTTGTCTGCTCGATATCCTTGGAGACGATCTTGACGCTGGGCGTCTTCGCCGGGTCCGTGAAGACATCGATCGGCGCCTCCCGTGTCCCCTTGTGCCTGCCGAAGGCCCGGACGAGGAAGGCATCAAGGAGCGTCTCCTCCAGGTCGCCGGCACAGGAGACCACGACCGAGGCCGGCCGGTACCACTGACCGTGGTACGCCGCGATCTCCCTGCGCCTCAGCGCCGAGACCGACTTGATGGTGCCCGCGATACTGCGACCCAGGGCATGACCGGGCCACATGATGGCATCGTAGATCTCCTGGACCTGGAACTGCGGCAGGTCCTTGTACATCTTGATCTCTTCGATGATCACGGTGCGCTCTTTTTCGATATCCCGGGGCCTCAGGAGGGGATACAGGACCATGTCCGTCAGGACCGTCGCGACCTTCTCCAGGTGCCTGCCCAAAAACTTCGCGTAATAGCACGTGTTCTCCTCGGCGGTGAAGGCATTGAGCGACCCGCCCCGCCCCTCGATCGACTCCTTGATCTCGTCGCCGCTGAATCGCCTGGAGCCCTTGAAGAGCAGGTGTTCGAGGTAATGGCTGACGCCGTTCAGGCGCGCGCTCTCATTGCGCGAGCCCGTATTGACCCAGATACCCAGCGACGCCGATGAGACGTGGGGCATCTTCTTGGTGATCAGCCGCAGTCCGTTGGCATATTCGCGTATTTTATACATTGTGAGACAAAAAGTCTGACCTCTAGTCTCATTTGAACTTGGACAGTCTCCAGATCGTTCGGGAAAGTGTCAATGAGTCGCGCGGGCAAGGCGCGCCACGAAGCGCGCGACGCGCGCGACCTGGTCGCGCCGGCCGCGGTTCCTGGCGATCTCTTTGACGAGGGCGCTGCCGACGATCACGCCGTCGCTGTGCGCCGACACCGTGCGCGCGTGCCCGGGCGTGGAGATGCCGAAGCCCACGCACACCGGCACCCCGGCGGCGGCGGACCTGACCCTCTTCAATTGGGCCTTCAGGTCGGCGGCCAGCCGCCGGCGCGCGCCCGTGACACCGGTCAACGAGACGAAATAGATAAAGCCGTGCGCCCGGCGCGCGATGAAACGCAGCCTCTCCTCCGAGGTCGTCGGCGCCACGAAGAGGATCACGTGCAGGCCGGCCTGCTCGGCGCTGCGCAAAAAGTGCCTCTCTTCCTGGGCCGGCAGGTCGGGAATGATCACCGCGTCCAGGCCGCTCGCCTTCGCATCCCTGATGAAGCGTGACGGCCCATAGGCCAGGATCGGGTTGAAATACGTCATGGCTGCCAAGGGGACCTGTGTCTTGCGGCGCAGCCGGCGCACCAGCCGCAAGACCCCCGCGAGCGTCACCCCCTTCTTGAGCGCCGCTTCCGAGGAAATCTGGATCACCGGCCCGTCGGCGATGGGGTCTGAAAACGGCACGCCCAGCTCGATGATGTCCGCGCCGGCCCGGGCGCAGGCCAGGACGAGCCGTTCGCTCGTCCGGATACCCGGGTAACCAACGGTAAGAAAAGGTATGAACGCGGCCTTGCCTTCCCTGCGCAACTGGTGGAATTTCTTGTCGATACGGTTCATGGAGCCCCTTGCCGTCTTTGGCGACATCCTGAGCACAGACCCCGCCTTGAGGCGGGGTCTGTCGAAGGATCAGGCGAGTCCTTGGAGGGCACTGACGTCCTTGTCCCCGCGGCCCGAGAGGCACAGGATCACCCGCGCGCCCCTTCTGAGCCTGGGCACCAGCTTCTTCAAATAGGCGATCGCGTGGGCGGACTCCAGGGCCGGGATGAGCCCTTCGGTCTCGGAGAGCAGCTTCAACCCTTCCACCGCTTCCTTATCCGTCACGGCCACATACCGGGCCCGGCCGATCTTCTGATAATACGCATGCTCCGGTCCCACGCCCGGGTAATCGAGTCCCGCGGCGATGGAGTGGGCGATCTTGATCTGGCCGTCCCTATCCTGCAGGAGCCGGCTCTTGGCGCCGTGCAGGACGCCGATCTTCCCCTGCAGCAACGTCGCCGCGTGGTGGCCGGAATAAAGGCCGCTGCCTGCCGCCTCCACGCCGACGAATTGGACCTTCTTATCCTTGAAAAAGGGATGAAAGAGCCCGATAGAGTTACTGCCCCCGCCGACACAGGCGACCAGACAATCCGGCAGGCGGCGTTCTTCTTTCATGATCTGCCGCCGGGCCTCCCGGCCGATCACCGTCTGAAAATCGCGCACCAGGAGAGGAAACGGATGCGGCCCGCCGACCGAACCCAAAATATAATGGGTCGTGCGCACGTTCGTCACCCAGTCGCGGATCGCCTCGGACATCGCGTCCTTGAGCGTCCTGGACCCCGCCGTGACCGGCACGACCTCGGTGCCCAGCAACTTCATGCGGTACACGTTCAACGCCTGGCGCTCGATGTCGGTCGTGCCCATGTAGACGTGACACTCCAGGCCGAAGAGGGCACAGACCGTTGCCGCGGCCACGCCGTGCTGGCCCGCGCCGGTCTCAGCCACCACGCGCTTCTTTCCCATACGCAGGGTCAGGAGCGCCTGGCCCAACGTGTTGTTGATCTTGTGGGCGCCGGTGTGCAGCAGGTCTTCGCGCTTGAGATAGATCCGCGCCCTGTTGCCCAGGGCCGCGCTCAACCTCTCGGCACGAAAAAGCGGCGTCGGCCGACCCGCGTACACGCGCAGGTAATAATCCAGATCCTTTTTGAACCTTGGGTCCCGTCGGGCCGCATGATAGACCCTCTCCACCTCGCCGAGTGCCTCCATGAGCGTCTCGGGGACGTACTGGCCGCCGAACGGTCCGAAGTATCCTCTCTTGTCAGGAAGCATGGGTAGGACGCTCGTTGTGCTTATGCCTCGGAATATCTGAATTTGATGCTGGCCTTCGCGAGCCTCGCGAAGATCTCGTGGTCCCTTTTCTTGTAAGGTGACGGCTCGATGATCCGGGAAAAACCCTCCCAGATACCGAACCAGCCCAAGGGCATCAGGATGATGGCGATCAGCTCCAGGACCAGTTGTTCGGCGGCCCGGTAATACGTCAGGAACGTAAGCGTGGCCAGCGAAGTGATGCCGGTCAGGACGAAATAGAGGCCGCGGCGGCGCAGGGCATTGATCTCCTCCAGGACCGACAGCGACCGGAACTTGAAGTATTGTTTCAGGCGCCTGATCACCTTGCGCTCAAAAACCTCGTCCTTGAGCGCGCCCGGCGCCAGGAAGGTGATGGTCACCTGGCCCCTACGGGACTCGCGAAAGCGTTTTTTGATCTCCGTCAGGAAATCTTCGGACAGGACCCGCTTCTCGATGGGGCCGGGGTCGAAGTCGGAGAAGATGTCGTCCCATGTGTCGATAGCGACGGACAGATCCTGGATGTCCTGGATGTGCTCTTCCTCGACTTTCTTCGGGATGGGCGCTTCCATAGCCTCTTTTCTATCACATTTGACGATGTCCCACAAGTCAATTTTGTGATTGTCAAAGGCCGCCGGCGTTTCTATAATGGTCTGAAAAGGGCCCCCCCATGCACAACGTCGCCTCCTTCCTGAAAAACCGGCAACTCCCCCTCTTCGCGTCCCTGTTTCTGCTCTGTGTCCTCGTCTGGGGCTCCTCGTTGACCTTTGACTTCGTCCTCGATGACCACGCGCTGATCGTCGAGAACCCGACGGTCAAGGACGTCGGGTTCCTTCATTATCACGGGACGCACGGTATCTATCCGCCGATGACCCCGCGTCAGGCCAACTACTGGCGCCCCCTCTTCATGGGGACGCTCATGGCCGACTATGCCCTCTGGCACCTGAACCCCGTCGGGTTTCACCTGACCAACCTCCTCCTGCACTTCCTGAACGTCGGACTCGTTTACCTCCTCGTCCTGCGGCTCTTCGGGCGGGAACGCCTCGCCTTTGCCGCCGCGGCCCTCTTCTGCGTCGCGCCCGTCCACGCCTCGGTCGTCAGCTACATCAGCGGCCGCGCAGACCTCCTGGCCGCCCTCTTCGTGCTCTTATCGCTGATGGCGTTCCTGAGCTGGCGGACGACCCGGCGCCTCGGATGGTACCGGATCAGCCTTGCCTGTTTTGTCCTGGGGCTCCTGGCGCGCGAAAACGCCCTGCTCCTCCTGCTCCTCCTGCCTCTCGTGCGCTCGGTGAGGGACCGGAAGGAGGTCTCCCGGAGGCAACGGCGCCTGGAGCTCGCCGGGTTCATCGCCGTGGGGCTCCTTTACGTGTTGGCGCGCCAGCACCTCTTTCTCGAGGAAAGCCTCGGGAGGCTCGGTCAGGCGCATCTGCCCTGGGGGCTGACGCTCCTCAACGTCGTCAACGTGCTGTGCCGCTATGTCCGGCTCATCGTGTGGCCGCACCCCCTCCTGCCGATGCGCACGACACAGTGGGTCCTCCAGCCGACGCCCCTGCTCTTTGCCTGCGGCCTGCTCCTTGTGTTCATCCTCGCGGCCGCGGCGTCCTCATTTATTAAGAAAAAATCCGCCTGGACCCTGGGCATCCTCTGGACCTTCCTGTGCCTGGTCCCCCTCATCCGGCTCATCGACAGTTTTCCGGAGAGGGGCGCGGCGATGGCGGAAAACTGGCTCTACCTGCCCCTCATCGGCCTATGCCTGACCCTGGCCCTCTTCATGGTCCGGTTGAAAAAAGCGTACCCCGTCTTCTTGACGGCGGCGGTCCTCTATGGGGGCGTCTTCGCCTTCCATGAAGCCGCGATCTGGAAGAACGACACCGCCCTCCTTGAAAGAAGACAGATCTATCGCGGCTCGACGCCGGACATCGCCTTTCAGCGAGGCGCTCTGCTTCTGCGGCAGGGGCGTACCAGGGAGGCGCTCGAGGTTTACGCGAGGATGCTCGACGATAAAACCGACGCATGGCGGGCGGCCCATCAGCTCGGCGCCATCTATCGCCTTCGCGGAGAG
>Ga0315545_1003046_pt1 | contig 14566 bp, 12 predicted proteins | sample SalMarSW160210MG_FD_203096 | JGI IMG/M metagenome (GOLD analysis project Ga0315545, IMG submission 203096) | Salt marsh sediment microbial communities from the Plum Island Ecosystem LTER, Massachusetts, United States - Salt Marsh Sediment SW1602-10 ... | reverse complement strand
CTCAGAAAGGAGGATATCGAGGGCAGGCTGAGGCTGGCCCACTCGCTCTTTAACAAGGGAAAGCTCAAAGAGGCGAAAAACTATATCGAGGAGATCCTCGCACGAGATCCCAGCCACCTCGAGGCACTGACCATCTCCGCCAATATCCTGGAAAAAGAAGGTGACAAGAAGGCCTTAAGAACTGCCTATGAGAAAATACTGGCTCATGACAAGAAAAACACCACTATCCTCTTTAACCTCGGGGTTATGGAGGAGGAGGCAGGCAACGCCACGAAGAGCATCTCCTGCTTTGAGAGGCTCCTCACGATCAACCCCAAGGACATAGAGGCCAGGGAGGCGCTTTTCGATGTGGCCCGGAGGTTTAATAAGAACGATCTCGCCTATGCACAGGCCCTGGAGTTGATTCAATCAAGTCCTGATAAGATTCCCATTTACCGATATGTCTTTGATTACCTCATGGCCCGTAAACAATTCGATGAAGCAGCCGGCTATATGCGTAAGGGTGTTGCGGCGAATCCGAAGAACTACGAACTCCGGCAATACCTCATCCTGGCATACCTGAGCGCGAAGAAACCCGAGCTTGCAGAAACGGAGATGGAGCAGGCACTGGCTCTGCAACCAAAGGATACCAAGCTCCTGCACCAGCTGGCCGCGCTCAAGGAGCGAAAAGGGGAACTGGAGAAGGCCTTTGAGCTCTACAAAAGGATCCTTGCGATTGCCCCGGAGGATGAAAAGACATCAGAGGCCTATCTCAGGCTGAGGCTGGAGCTTCTCAAAAAGTGAAGCTCCCCGCGCTTCCGCACGGGGCATCCTGGCGAATGCTAGTTATAACCAGGTCTTGAGCCATGGGCATAAGAAAAAAGGGCATTTCCATGCTCTTTGTCATAGGTGCCTTATCAGGGCGCCTATGAGATCTTCTTCTCCCACGCAAGAGCCGTCTTGCAGATAAGGGCAAGATCCTCGCACTGCGGTCTCCAATGGAAATGCCTCAGGATCTTGGTGTTGTCTGCGATGAGGGTGGGAGGATCGCCGGGTCTTCTCGGCGCCTCTCTCACAGGGAAATCAACCCCGCTCACCTCCTTCATGGCATCGATCACCTCTCGAACCGAGTACCCCCGCCCATATCCGCAGTTGAAGACCTCCGAGCCGCTGCCATCCATGACATACTCAAGGGCGGACAGATGCGCGGAGGCAAGATCCTCCACGTGGATGTAATCCCTCACACCCGTGCCATCAGGGGTGTCGTAATCCGTTCCATAGATCTCAAGACAGGGTATCTGCCCGATCACCGTCTGGGCGGCCCTCTTGATGAGGTGCGTGGCCTCGGGGAAATTCTGACCCAACGTTCCATCGCGTGATGCCCCGGCCACATTGAAATACCTCAGAATGAGGTAGCTGAGTGGCTCTTTGGATCGGGCCGTATCGATAAGCACGGCCTCGCTCATGAGCTTGCTCATGCCGTAGGGATTGATGGGATGGGTCGGCGTTGTTTCCCTTATGGGGATCTCATCAGGGATGCCGTAGACAGCAGCGGTAGAGGAGAAGATGAAGCATTTAACCCCATGTTGAACCGCGCACCTGATGAGCTCGATGGTGTTGATGGTGTTGTTTGCGTAGTATTTCAGGGGGTCTTTTACCGATTCGGGCACGATAATCGAGGCGGCGAAGTGGAGAATGGCATCGAATCTCCTTTCAGAGAAGATCTCCGAGATGACCGGTGTGTTTGAAAGGTCCTCCACAATCAAATCCCCGAAAAGAACCGCTTCCTTCACCCCTGTGGAGAGGTTGTCTATGACGGTGATCTCGTAATTCGTCTGCTCTCCTAATTGCTTTACCACGTGACTTCCGATATACCCTGCCCCACCGGTAACCAAGACTGATGTCATGAGCCTTCTCCTCGATTTTCTTCTAGCCGAACGTCCAATGCCTTTGGATCGATAGAGATTTGGTTGCCTTCCCCTGGTTCAAAGGGCTTTAATCCCACTGAGTAGTTCACGTGCTTCGGCAGGCTTATCGATAGATTCAACGCGGCTATCTCGCGCAAAACACGCTGATTATCCTTGAGTACCCCTGCCTTGTATGAGGGCTTGATAAGCGCCCTGTTGAGGCTGCTCACTACGTCGTGCCCGGTGGGATCGCCCTTGATCTTCAGGATAATCTTCTCGGCTACCTCCTCTGCGGTGATGAACCCCATCTGTCCAAGGCTGGTGATGAGGGAAAATTCCTCACAGGAATAAGGCCCGCTCTCACCGCCATCGATAAACACCATCTTCTTCTTTTGATCGTACTCGACGCTGTTGCGAAACACGGCGGCAGCCGGCTTGACCTCCTTAATAATCGGAGCATGGGGGGATCTTCCCATCAAAAGAAGGAGCGCTGTCTGGGCTCCTGAAAGCGCAGCCTTGCGCATCATGAACTCAGAGGTATACTGCTCGTGGGCGTAAGGCAGATTCAATCCCATGCCCCCGAGACCGGTTGTGCCGATCTTAAAATATATCTGAGGGCGTTTATATTGAGTCTGCTCCCTCAACTCCTTGATGGCATTGAAAAGGATAAGATAGTATCGGGTGAGCCAATCGAGCCCTTGGTGGGAGAAAATCGTTGCCGTATTGATTCCATCGACAATGATATCGGGTCTCTCCCCCTTTATGAGCTTCAATAAAAAAGAAGCCCTTAAATCGGGCTTCTTTTTGCTTATGTATAGATCCAGCATGAGATTTCCTTGCATGGATTCAACCGGGTGGCCCTTATATCGCGCCTTTATCGCAGCTATAATCCCATCCTCCTTCTTTGATTTATTGGCAAAAAGTGTGATCTGCCCGCATCCTTCCCTGATGAGCCCATCCGTCACATGGCTGGCGATAAGGCCTGTGCCACCAAGTACCAGAACTTTTTTATCCTGAATATCCATGGCATCACTCCTCACCTAAGGCCAACTCCACGGCAGCGCGTGAATGGATCGTGGTTGTATCGAACAATGGCACATCCACATCTTCCTGTGAAATCAAAAGCGGAATCTCCGTGCAGCCCAATATCACCCCGTCTGCACCACGTGAAACAAGCCCTTCGATCACTTCTTGAAATCTTTCCTTTGATTCCTGTTTGATAATCCCAACACACAGCTCATGGTAAATAATCTCATCAACCGCGGTTCTGTCCGTATCCGGAGGAACGATAACCTCAAGTTCATGCTTCTCCTGTAATCTTCCCTTGTAGAAGTCCTCCTCCATGGTAAATTTGGTCCCCAGCAAACCAGGCTTGTGCAACCCTTGCTCGATAATCCTCTCCGCGGTCGCATCAGCGATATGAAGGAGCGGTATCTTTAGAGCGCCCTGTACCTGCTCGGCCATCTTATGCATGGTGTTTGTGGCGATCACGATAAAATCGGCACCTGCATCCTCCAGGCTCCGGGCAAAGGTGATCATTCGCATGGTGAGTTCCTCCCACTCACCTCGATGCTGGAGTGCTGCGATTTCCTCAAAATCAACTGAGTACAGGATGCATTTTACGGAATGCAATCCACCCAGTTTTTCCTTAACGGCCTCATTCATAATCCGGTAATACTCGGCCGTTGATTCCCAGCTCATTCCCCCGATAAGGCCAATAGTTTTCATGGTCATCCCTCTCCGGTTATGGTTCGGATCTTCGAGTCATAAAGGTTAGCGAATAAGATCTCGTGTTGAAATGATAGATAAGCCGTGAGAAATGTCCTGCCATGAGATTTTTGCATAAGATACCTCGCCCTCAAGACTTTATCAAGGAATTACGTCAAGCCTTCAGTACCATGTCATAGAAAAGATACCTCATTGGTTCCTCAGCATAGTGGTGGGTATGGGTATCTCCTCTTTATCCATGCCCTTACTTTTGAGATTACCTTGGTCAAGCCTCGATAGATAGTGCCATATCAATGGGATTGGATCTTGCTTTGCTAGCGTCCGTAAGGAAAAATATCTTGACAGGGAACATCGTATGAGGTAGGGAGGGAGAAGCAAACAGGATGGAACCTTTAGCATTCCTAAGCAGATAGGGTTAACGCCTTAGGGGCTCATCTTCTCAACCTTTCCTTGATGGTGAAAGTATTCATGATTCTAGCCGAATGCCACATCGATGTATCTCATAAAGAAGTAACTACTGTATCTTTTTCTCCGCCCATGATATTTAAGGTATGGCCCGGCAGTCAGGTCATCCATACAAGTCCTCTGGATGCCCAAGCCGTCTAATCTATTATTCTTTGCAGTTTGTCTCTATGCCCTGTGCTGGAGGAGTAAACGCTGCAAGTAACAGGCTTTAATTTATCAAATGCGAGGCAAAGAGCCCAATGAAGGTTCTCGTGAGTGACTCTCTATCGCACGCGGGTATTGAGATATTGCAGCAGAGCCCAGACATTGAGGTCGATGTGAAGGACAACCTTACTGCTGAAGAACTTAAGCGTGTCATTAAGGATTACGATGCGCTGGTTATCAGGAGCGCAACCAGGGTTACTGCTGATATCATTGAGCAAGCTCACAATCTCAAGGTCATCGGCCGCGCCGGAATCGGCTTAGACAACGTGGATATCCTCGCTGCAAGCAAAAAGGGGATTGTGGTAATGAATACTCCCGAAGGCAATACCATTACCGCAGCAGAACACGCCATTGCAATGATCCTGTCGCTGTCGCGAAACATCCCACAGGCCACGGCATCTCTCAAGCTAGGAAGGTGGGAAAAGAAACAATTTGAGGGTTGGGAAATCTTCAACAAGACACTGGGTATAATCGGGCTTGGCAGAATTGGACGGTTCGTTGCGGAGAGGGCAAGGGGTCTGCTGATGAACGTGATCGCCTCTGATCCCTATATCAAGCCGGAGACCATTGAAAAAATGAATATTGAGCCCGTTTCCTTTGATGAACTTCTGCACAAATCCGATTACATCACTATCCATACTCCCCTCACCAGTGAAACAAACAATATGATAAACAAGAAGACGATCTCCAGTATGAAGCGAGGGGCAATGCTTATCAACTGTGCCCGAGGAAAGATCGTCAATGAAGATGACCTTTATGATGCCCTGAAATCAGGCCATCTTGCCGGCGCAGCCTTGGATGTCTTCAGCAAAGAGCCGCCAGGCGAGATTAAGCTCATGAGTCTCCCGAACTTCATATGTACGCCCCACCTCGGAGCATCTACAAGAGAGGCGCAGGACAAGGTGGCGAAGGACATTGCGGAACAGGTCGTCGGCTATCTCATGTATGGCTCGGTGAAGAATGCGGTGAATGTCCCGAGCATCAGCCCTGAGTTGATTACCATCCTAAGGCCTTACGCGGTGCTGGCAGAAAGGATGGGATCTCTTCAGACCCAGCTCTCCGATAGCCCGATCCTAGAGGTTCATTTGAATTACTTCGGAATGATCGCCACCTACGATGTGACCCCTTTAACCACCGCAGCACTCAAAGGGCTCCTCACCCCAATCCTCCAAGATGAAGTGAACTATGTCAATGCATCGCTTATAGCTGCCGAACGGGAGATACGGGTGATGGAATCTAAGACTATAACATCGGAGGATTTTTCAAGCCTCATCAAGCTCACGGTCAAGATCTCTGAAGGCGACAAGATTGTCTCGGGCACCATATTCGGCAACAAATTCCTCAGGATCGTACGGATTAATGATTTTCACCTCGAAGCGATTCCCGAAGGGCACAACCTCCTCATCAATAATGTGGATAGGCCGGGTGTGATCGGCAAGATTACGAGCACCTTAGGAAAACACAACGTGAATATCAGCCGGATGGCGGTTGGCGAGGAGAGGGAAAAGAAACAAAATGTGATTTTTTTGGCGACCAACGTTACGGTGAATGATGAGGTTCTTGAGATATTGCAGGATATCGATGATGTCTTCTCAGTGAGAAGAATTGAGCTCTAATCCAAGCATCCACCATAATAAAGGGGAAGTTCGATAACACTAAACGAGTGGGGAAGTACGTGTTTGTATCATAGCGTAAGGCCAAATGCTGGCAAAAGCGAGTGTATCACAACCGATAATCAAACAGAAGGGGGAACACAATGGAAAAGACAATCTACGACCTTGACCAGAAGGACATGCCGACTAATTGGTATAACATTCAGGCCGATTTGCCAGAGCCGCTGCCACCGCATTTACATCCGGGAACAGGAAAACCGTTAACACCCGATGATCTAGCTCCCCTGTTTCCCATGGAGCTTATTAAGCAGGAGGTAAGTACCGAGCGATGGATCGAAATCCCCGAGGAGGTGCAGGCGGTTTACCGAACCTGGAGACCTACTCGATTGCATCGAGCATACCGGCTGGAGAAGGCCCTGGATACCCCGGCCAAGATCTTCTTTAAATATGAAGGCACAAACCAGGCTGGCAGCCACAAGCCTAATACTGCCGTGGCTCAGTGCTACTATAATATGAAAGAGGGCATCAAGCGCATAACTACCGAGACCGGCGCTGGCCAGTGGGGCAGTGCCCTCAGTATGTCCGGTGCGTTTTTCAATGTTGAGATCAAGGTCTATATGGTCAGGATCAGCTATGACCAAAAACCATACCGCCGCATTGCAATGGAGACATGGGGCGGTACGTGTGTGCCCAGCCCCAGCCCGGAAACCAAAGCAGGCCGAGACATGCTGGCGAAATGGCCTGATTGTCCAGGCAGCCTGGGGCTCGCTATTAGTGAAGCCGTAGAGGAGGCGGTGACTCGGGATGATACTCACTATTCTCTGGGCAGCGTGCTCAACCATGTCCTGCTTCACCAGACCATCCAGGGGGAAGAGTGCCGGAAACAAATGGAGATGGCAGATGCCTACCCCGATATTATTGTAGGCAACATCGGGGGCGGCTCAAACTACGGTGGGCAATTCCTGCCCTGGATCAGGGATAAAATCAGTGGGGCAAAGCCGGATATGCGCATCATCTGTTGCGAACCGCAAAGCTGCCCCAGCGTGACCAGAGGACTGTATGCCTATGATTTTGGTGATGCAGTCGGCATGACACCCCTTCTCAAGATGCATACCTTAGGTCACGGGTTTATCCCGCCCCCGGTTCATGCCGGAGGGCTTCGTTATCATGGAATGGCACCTATCATATGCCACCTCTATGAACTAGGCCTGGTTGAAGCGGTAGCCGTGCCTCAGATTGCTACCTTTGAGGCTGGGGTGAAGTTTGCCCGCACCGAGGGCATTATCAGTGGTCCGGAGCCATGCCACAACCTGAAGGTAGCTATGGACGAGGCACTCAAATGTAAAGAATCCGGTGAGGCAAAAACAATCCTGATAGCCCACAGTGGGCATGGACACTTTGATCTTGCCGCCTATGATGCCTACCTCTCCGGTAAACTGGTAGACTATGCGTATCCTGAAGATGAGGTAAAGAAGGCACAGGCTGAACTTCCCAAGATACCGGCTTGAGATCGCTGTGCCTCTAGACATAACGGCACATATTCACTGAATTAGACAGGATTTACAGGATCTAAGAAATTATTTTTTTGCCTTTCCAGAAAAAAGGCAAAAAGCGCTATCCACTTTAAAGAAATCGGCTGTTCTCCCTTCCTGAAAGGGAAAAAATAGAGACAAATCCTGTAAATCCTGTCGATAAAAAATAGTAGCAGACTTCATCGCTTCATGCTCACGATGGCATTTGCTTTACCATAAAAAAGGTACATAGGTTGATTGAACAATACGACAACACCATGATTCGATGCCCCAGGATAGGGGGCGAGGTGAACTTTCTTTTCTGCCGTACCGAGAACAACATGCTTCCCTGCAGGTGGATAGTCGGCTGTTGGATAGGGCGTATGGAGATGCAGATATTCCTTGAGGATCATTACACCGAGGAAGAACTAGAGAAAATATTTATTCCGCCGAAGTCCAAGATGGAGAGCCTGGTCACTCTGGTTGAGAAGGCAAAAAAAGCTACTAAGCAGCATGACTAAACAAGAGATCCTGCTTGGAAATGGCGCAATCGCACTAGGCCTTTTAGAGGCGGGCTGTCAGGTGGTTACCTCTTATCCGGGCACTCCCAGCTCGGAGATCCTGCCGGAAGTAATCCGTTTCGTAAAATCGGCACATCTCGACACCTATGTGGAATGGTCGACCAATGAAAAGGTCGCCCTGGATACGGCATTTGCGGCCTCTATCACGGGAAAGCGGGCAGCGTGTTGTATGAAACAGGTGGGGCTCAACGTGGCTGCCGATTCCCTGATGAGCTCGGCCTATCTGGGAACAAGAGGAGGCCTTGTGATCATCTCAGCCGATGATCCGGGCCCCCATTCCTCCCAAACGGAACAGGACACCCGATTTATGGCACGGGTGGCCAAGGTTCCCGTTCTTGATCCCTCCAATCCCCAGGAGGCAAGGGAGATGGTCTCTCTAGCCATGGATATCTCGGAGGAATTCAGTGTTCCCGTTGTTCTGCGGCCCGCCATTCGAGTATGCCACGCGCGACAGAGCATTACATTCAACTCCTTTCACGAAAGCGATCGGAAGGCCTCCTTTGAGAGAAATCCCCAACGATGGGCAGCCACTCCACGTTTCCGGCTTACCCTTCATAGAGAGCTGAACAGAAAACTCAGGAAGATTGCCGAGAGATTCGAAACCCTCTCTCATTACAACTTCCACAACCTTGAACCCGGGAGAAGGTATCCCCTCGGCATCATCGCGGGGGGGGTGCCCTATTCCGTGATTCGAGATATTCTGGCAGAGAAACACCGCACGGATATCCCTGTGCTGAAGATCGGCACCCCGTTTCCCTTTCCGGAAAAATTAGCCGCCGAGTTTACCGCTGCCTGCAACCGGGTGCTCGTCCTCGAGGAAACTGACACGGTAATCGAATATTTCCTCCAAAACAAGGACAAGGTTCTTGGGCGCCTCTCATTGCATGTGCCTTCCGAGGGCGAGCTTGTGCCTGACCTGCTCTATGGCATAGTGAGCAATACCTTAGAGGAACTCGGCCTCGAGAGGTTGTGCCAGGCTGAAGATCCTGAGGCAGCGGAGCTGATAGCGAGCCTTGAGTTGCCGGTCAGAAGGCCGACACTGTGTCCGGGATGCCCTCACAGGGCAGCCTTTTTCGCGATACGGAAGGCCAGGCCAAAGGCCATATTTGCCTCGGATATCGGCTGCTACACCCTGGGCCTTAACCTGGGCGCTGTGGATACCTGCCTGGATATGGGAGCCGCCATCACAATGGCATCAGGCTTTTACCATGCATTTGCACAGGATGAGATTGTCCAGCCCATTGTGGCAACCATCGGCGATTCAACCTTCTTCCACTCTGGAACCGCGGGCTTGCTGAACGCCGTATACAATGGAGCGCGATTCATCCTGGTGATACTCGATAACCAGACCACTGCTATGACCGGCATGCAGCCTACGCCTGAACTCGGCATACGGGCTGATGGGAGCCGGGGGAAGGCCGTTTCGCTGGAGAGAATCGTTAAGGGCTGCGGCTGCGATTTCATCGAGGTGATTGATCCCTATGACATAAAGAAGATGACGGATATGATAAAAAAGGCATCCGATTATGTGAACAGCCCCGATGGAGGAATCGCGGTGATTATCGCACGCCATCCCTGTGTTATTGCCTACCCTGAGGAAGCCGTTCCGGAAAAAATACACGTAGAGGTGACCGATGCCTGCGTTGAATGTAACGTTTGCCTCGAACGGTTTGAGTGCCCCGCCCTCTACCATGACCAGGAGTTGGGAAGGGTCAACGTGAACCGTGAACTCTGCGTGGATTGTGGCGTTTGTATTCAGGTATGCCCCAAGGGGGCGATCGTGGAGGCGTGATGATTGAACCGCGGACAAACGCAGACGGATATAAAGTCTGCGTGAGTCTGCGGCAAATTAAACAAAAACAATGAAATAGAATCAAAGTTTAATGGAGAGAGTTAACATCGTACTATGCGGTTTGGGAGGGCAAGGCATCCTGTTCATGACAAGGGTCTTGGCCCAGGCTGCACTCGATAAGGGCTTCCCTGTGATGGGGGCTGAGACCCATGGTATGGCCCAGCGAGGCGGATCGGTGATCTCACATCTCATATTTGGGGATGTACAAGGATCAATGGCACGATCCGGTACCGTTCATTTCCTGCTTTCCCTTGATGAAAACGAAGGGTACCGGAACCTTCCCTTTCTATCGAGAGGGGGAAAGCTGTTTGTCAACACCGATCCAAAGGATTTTCCGCGGCAAGAGGTCAAGGGCTTTCTCGAGGATAGACACATCACCTCTCGTGCAGTGCCCGCCTCCCACATCGCTCGAGACCTAGGTGCCCCGAGGTCTTCAAACCTGGCGCTGCTGGGTTTTTTTGCAGCCTTCGGAGAAGGACCTCTCGCTTATGTAGAGCTCAAGAGCATTATTGAGAATATCAGTCCAAAAAGGTTCAAAGAGATCAACTCCGCGGTCTTTGAGGCAGGCTATAACAAAAGAGACCAATGGAAGGGCACCATTTCTTATTGACAAAGGGCAATACAATCGATATGGTTTTACATCACTGTGATGTTATTACGATATCTAAAACGAGAGGGGGTGGTCATTACCAGGGACATCGAGACACCATAATTTTGAAGCTTATTTCCGCTAATTCATAAGGGAGGGAAAAATGAAAAAGAAAAATCTTCTCATCACCGTGTTGGCTTTTTGCTTTATGGTCTCTCTGAGCTTTTCGTTCGTTCCAGGCGCAAAGGCTCAAACCATCAACCTAACTTACAGCAACTTCTTCCCGCCCACCCATGGCCATGCAATTGCCGGCGCTAACATGATCAAGGAGATCGAGAAGAGGACCAATGGACGGGTCAAGATCTCCTACTTCCCCGGAGGAACCCTGACCAAGCCAGGGGTATGCTATGATGGCGTGGTGAAAGGGATCTCCGATATTGGACAGTCCTGTTTTGCCTATACCAGGGGGAAGTTCCCGGTCATGGAGGCCGTGGATCTCCCGTTCGGATATAAAAGCGGTAAGGTTGCCACCAGGGTGGCGTACGAATTCTACAAGAGGATGGACCTAAAGGAACTCCAGGATGTCAAGGTGCTCGTTATCCACGCCCATGGCCCCGGAATCCTCGCTGCAAAAAAGGATGTAAACTCCCTCGAGGATCTAAAGGGGATGAAGATCAGGTGTACCGGCCTTAGCTCAAAGCTTGCCCAATACCTGGGAGCCGTTCCCGTTGCTATGCCCCAAAATCAGGCCTATGAGGCCTTGCAAAAGGGGGTGGTCGAGGGAACGTTATGCCCCATCGAGGTTCTCAAGGGATGGAAACAGGGCGAGGTCATCGATTACGTAATCGAGAGCGAGTCCCTCGGTTATTCCACCGCGATGTTTGTTGTCATGAACAAGCAGAAATATGAATCCCTCCCACCTGACATCCAGAAGGTGTTCGACGAGGTCGGCGAGGAATGGGTCGATGTCCACGGAGATGTCTGGAACAAGGCTGATAGTGAGGGCTATAAATTCACGGTTGAGCTCGGCAAGAAAATCCACGGTCTTTCGGCAGCCGAGGAGAAAAAATGGGTACAGTCCATTAGCCCGATCATCATTGAATACCAAACAAAGATGGAGGAGAAAGGCCTTCCCGGGAAAAAGGCAGTCAGCTTGCTGAGGGAGTTGGTTGCGAAGTACAATAAGTAAGATTCAGTAACAAGCTACATCTCAATAATTAAGCAAAATTCCCCGCCCTTCTGGGCGGGGAATTTTGCTTATTAAGGCCCCATGAGCCCAGGGAGGAAGAGGACTATTTGAGGGAAGAGTAAAATAATTGCCACACACGCGAGAAGCGCCAGGACAAAAGGCGCCACGCCCTTGAAGATGACCTCAAGGGGGACATCTTTGGCAATCCCATGTACCACGTACACATTAACGCCCACAGGAGGCGTGATCACCCCCATCTCGGTAACCAGCACAATGGCCACGCCGAACCAGATGGGGTCGAATCCGAGGGCTGTGGCTACCGGGAAGAAGATGGGAATGGTAAGCATGACCATCGCCAGGGCATCCATAAAACAGCCGCCAAATAGATAAATAATCACGATTACCCCCATTATGGCATAGTTGGGCAGGGGAAGCATGCTCACCCAATTAGCCAAATCAAAAGGGATCCTGGTGATTGCCATGAAATGACCGAAGACAACAGCACCGGTAACGATAACCATGACCATGCAACTGATCCGCGTCGTATCCATGAGAGAACCCAGAAACCCCTTCCACGTCAGCTGGTTCCTTATAAGAGCAACGAGCAAGGTAAGGAATGCGCCTACGGCTGCTGCCTCTGTGGGTGTGAAAATACCGAAAAAAAGTCCCCCCATTACAAAGGCAAAAATAACCAAGGCCTCCACAACGCCGGTCAAGGATGTTATCTTTTGTTTGAGGCTTGTTTTGTCCCCGGGAGGCGCAAGGTGCGGATTAATCGATACCCTTATGAATACGGTAAGCATAAACAAGATGGAGAGCAGTATACCCGGGAGGATGCCGGCGACAAAAAGCTTTCCGATGGACTGTTCGGTCATGATGCCGTAAACTACAAAGATCGTACTGGGCGGTATCAGTATACCCAGACTCCCGCCTGCCGCAACGGTACCGGTAGCCAAACCCATATCGTATTTGTACCGTCTCATCTCCGGCAGTGTGACTGTTGCCATCGTTGCCGCAGTAGCGTTTGTGGAGCCAGATATTGCAGAGAATCCGGCACAGGCAGCGATGGTGGCTATGGTGAGCCCTCCCCTCCGGTGACCCATAAGTGCATAGACCGAGTCATATAACCTCTTGCTGATTCCGGAATAAAAGGCAATCTGCCCCATGAGCACAAAGAGGGGTATTACGGTCAGGCTGTAAGAGGAAAACGTGTCAAATACATCCTTTGCCAGAAGGCTCAGGCCTGCGCCGGGGGTAACAACATAGCTGAACCCGACAAACCCCAGGAGTGCCATAACAAAACCCACGGGCATCTTGGAGAAAAGCAAGATCACCAGGAGGACGAGGCCAATTATGCCGATGGTTGTAAGGCTCATCCGTGCCTCAGTTTTGATACCGCATTCACAAGATCAACAACGAGCACCAGACACACGACCCCCGCGCCCACAGCCACTCCGTATATAATCGGATAAAAGGGCATCTGCAAGGTCAAGGAGACCTCCCCTGATCTCTGGCAGTCCAGGGCATATATAACACTCTGCCAGGCAATGAGGGCAAACAGAATGATACCAAAACCTGCTATTATGCTCTCAATACCTGCCTGGGTGCGCTTAGGGAACAATTGCACCACAAGATCTACTGCAACATGCCCCTTTTCTACAGAGGTATGGGCGACAGCAAAGGAAACAGCTACTGCCCCCATAAAGGAAACGATCTCATAGGTGCCGGGAATGGGCATACGGAAGAGACGCAAGAAAACATCCGCGCAGGTAAGTGCCATCATGAAAAAAATCGCAGCTGCCGCGACAATACCTAACTTTCGCGCCAGCCAAAGGCAACTGCTCTTAAAGGAAATCATGGTGAATGTCTTTCTCTGGGAAATCATGTAGCTACAATGTAGCAGCTTACGAAAAAAAGTTCAAGGCAAAAAAGATCCCCACTTTTTTATGTTTGACTCTTGTGACCGGTTTTCATATAGTTAACATCTATAGTTCAAGATCACAGAGAGAGAGGAGGTGAAGGGATTAGAGAGGGAAGCTTTGCATGATCCTTAATAAAAGAAGGAGGGAGAAATGACTGGAAGCACGTACAAGATAATCGAACTTGTTGGCACCCATCCCAATTCATGGGAAGAGGCGGTAAAAGGCGCTATCGAAACAGCCGGAAAAAGCCTCAAAGATTTACGGATTGCAGAAATCACAAAGCTTGACGTCACCATAGAAGAAGGCAAGGTTACGAGCTATCGGGCAAGGATTAACGTCTCATTTAAATATCATGACTAACCTTCACTCGATCAGATGACCTGAGATGATTAACCCTCGAGTCATCTGATCATTGCTGCATCATTTTCTCTTTCCACAGGGCCAAAAATCCCCTTTTTAACAGTCCCTTCAGCTTGACAGGCAAGGCAGCTTATTCTATGGTTCTCACCCGAAACGCAGGTATTCGTCTCTTTCTTAACGGCAACAATGCGTATGCCGCCCGTTCACCATTACGTATTGAACTGCTGCACAATCGCCGAGGGGAACGCCATCTATGTCAATAACGTTTGGCCTGGACCAATTCTTGAAAGATATACGCTATCGCAGGGACCGCTTCCGTCAATTTATGGGCGTCTCTTTCGTGATACTGGTGAGCCTTGCAGGGAGACCACATGAACTTTTGTTCCTCATAGGTTCAGTGTTCGTCTTTCTCGGCATTGCGGCACGACTGTGGTCATCGGGACATATAAAAAAGAACAAGGCCCTTGCCACAGACGGTCCCTATGCCTATGTGAGGCATCCCCTTTATGTGGGGAACATCACCCTGGGAATAGGGTTTTGTCTCGCATCGGGCCTGTGGTGGAGTTGCCCCCTATTCACAGCGATCGTGTTGATATTTTACCCCCACGCTATCCGCCATGAGGATGAAAGGCTTCATGACGCCTTTAAAGGGGATTGGGAACAGTG
>Ga0315545_1003044_pt1 | contig 14567 bp, 14 predicted proteins | sample SalMarSW160210MG_FD_203096 | JGI IMG/M metagenome (GOLD analysis project Ga0315545, IMG submission 203096) | Salt marsh sediment microbial communities from the Plum Island Ecosystem LTER, Massachusetts, United States - Salt Marsh Sediment SW1602-10 ... | reverse complement strand
TATAAAAAATGATTTCTTATATAGTTTATTTAATATATCAAATAAATTAAATATTTTTTTCTCTAAAAATTTTTTTCATATGTTGTTTATTGAGGTAAGAAAATGAATATCCTTTTTGAAGGAGGAAGATTAAATCCTATTGACAAAGGAGAAGGCACAAGAAACATTGCATTGTCTTATGCTAAGAAACTCAAAGAGGAAGGTCACAACGTAGTTATTATTACTCGGAGAAGAAATAAAAATAAGACTCTATCCAAAAAATTTGAGACTTATGAGGGTATTAAATTTTATAGATGGACAAATTCATTACACCTTTTATATCTTTTAAAGAAAATTATAAATAAAGAAAAGATAGATACAATTAATATTTTTGCTAAAGGATCTCGTCCAGTTTCTTTTATGTTTTATTTAAAATATTTTATTAGAAAACCTATTATATTTAATTTATTTGGTTGCCCTTTTTCCAAAAAATATAATAATAAAAGTAGAAATATCCTTGCGTTATCTCTTGCAAATAAAGTTCTTGTAAGTTCTAAAACAATATGCAATTTATTAAAAAAAGATTTAAAAAATATAGAATATCTTCCTTATGGAATAGATACAAAAAAATTTTCTCCTCTAAAAAAAACCCAAAATAAAAAGAAGATAATACTCTGCATGAGACCTCCAACAGAAAGTTTATTTAAAGCTGTAGAAAATATTTCTAAAGATCAGCCATTGCTATTGCTTTTGAACAAAGAAAGAAAAGGAAAAACTTTTATTAATTTTAAAAATTTCAAAATTAATGTTGAATTTATAGGATATGAAAAAAATGTTTCCAAGATATTCAACAAAGCAGATTTATGTGTTGATTTGCAGTCTAAAAAAGAGTTCATCAAATCTGCTTCACCCCCTTTGATGATTTTAGAGTCTATGTCTTGTGGGGTGCCAATTCTCTCAACTAAAATTCCTGAAATAGAAGAAATTATTAGTGATAAAATAGATGGTTTTTTAATAAAAGAAAATAACACAACAAGTTTAGAATGTAAAATTAGAAAAGCACTTAAAGATAAAAAAGTCAGCAATAGAGCAAGAAAAACTATTTTAGAGAGATATAATTTAGACAAATTAATAAAAAAATTTCTGGAAAAACAAAAATATTAATATGGTTTTAAATGAACAATGGAAAGATTTATTATCAATTTTTAAAAAAATTAAAAATAGAGATTTTACTGGAAATAAAGGTCTGGCAATTAAAAATAATTTTTATCAAACTCTTGCAGCATTAACAAGAAAAATTGGATCTTTAATTTTTACAATTATTCTCGCAAGAATCTTAATGCCTGAATTATTTGGATTATATAATTTAGCTTTATCTACAATTGTTCTTTTTTCTTTATTTTCTAATATTGGAATTTATGATGCGATAATTCGTTATCTTTCAAAAGCATTTGGACAGGGTAAAAATAAATATGCTAAAGCTTTGGCATATCATTTTGGAAAAATTATGGCAGTTTTGCTTTTATGTTCTATCGTAGTTTTAGTCATATCTGCAAAGTTTATTGCAGAACAATATTATCAAAAACCTATTCTTCTTGCATTGCTTGCAGGAGGATTGTATATCATTTTCTTAAGAATTTCTTCTTTCATGATATCTCTTTTACAAGCAAAAGATTATTTCAAAGGAGTATTTCATAAAGAACTAATTCTGCAGATCTTTAGGATTGTATTGGTTCCAGCACTTATAATCTTCTTTTTGAAGCAGAGTACATCTACAGAATTTATACTTTTTATAATAATTATTGGGCTTGCACTTGCCTATCTTATAAATTTCATTTTTTTATTTTTTACTGTAAAAAAAAGAGTGAATTTTGGCAAATCTGACAAAGTAACACTGTCTAAAGAAAAAAAGAAAGAAATAAACAATTTTCTAAAAGCCCTTTCAATCACAGTCTTATCTGGAATGTTCTTTTCATATATTGATATGATTATATTGGGAAGATTTGTATCAGCAGAGTTCATTGGATATTATAAAGCAGGATTTAGTTTAGTCTCTGCAATACTCCCTTTAATAGGATTCTCCACAGCTTTACTTCCTATCTTTAGTAAACTAAAAGGAAAAAGAATTAAAAGAGCTCTAAGAAAAACAATCAAATTAACTTTACTTTTATCATTTCCTTTGGCAATTATAATTTTATTAACAGCCCCTTTAATTGTAAATATTATTTACGGAACTGATTATAGTCCTGCAATTAACATATTGAGGCTTTTTTCTTTAATCTTAATTTCTGCACCTTTATTAGATATATATAAAATGTATTATGTTTCTATAGGTCAGCCTAAATTAATAGCAAAATTTTTATTAATAGCAACATTTTTGAATTTAGGGTTAAATTTTTTATTTATTACAATTCTTCTTCCAATAGGACAATTATCTGCTGTATTTGGAGTAACAATTGCAAGTATTTTAAGTAATTATTTTATTCTTTTTGGGCTTATTTTTTCCAAAAAGGGAACTGAAAGCAAATCTTTTAAAGAATCCAAACAATTTGAAGTTAGGAGAGCTAATACTAATATTAAAGAACAAAAAACAGATTTTTTCAAGGATAAATTAAAAGCCCCAAAGGATCCATCATCATTGAATGAATGAAATTGGGCTAGAAATTAAAAGCATTTCAATTTGATCGAAACTGAATAGAATTTGTGAGGAAAAGCTTAAATAATCAAATTTTATTCTACAAATATTATAGAATTTATAAAATGAAAAAAAAGAATATTGTCTGGGTGTTTATTCATCTTCATAAGACTGGTGGGACCACTTTTAATGTGCATCTGGCAAAAGAACTAAGAAATCGCCTTTTACATCTTGGCCCAAGAAAGAATCAGTTAGAATTTAATAAACTATCAAGGAAGGAAAAACAAAAAATAAGGGCAATTGTTGGCCATCAAGTTTACTATGGGATACATAAAATAATTCCAAATAAAAATTATAGATATATCACTTTTTTAAGAGATCCTGCAGAAAGATTGGTTTCACAATATAATCACTATATTAGTGCAGAAAGTTCAGAGAAAGAGATATTTTTTGAAGAATGGTATGCAAACTATCCAAAAAATGAAATGACTAGATTTTTCAGTAAAAGATTTAAACCAAGAAAATTAATAAAATTTTCAGGGTCTTCTAGAGATGTTTTAAAATATATTCATACAGCCTCTTCTTGGAAGAGGTTTGTTCAAGCATTAAAAACAATTCAAACCAACATTTTTGAAAAAAGAAAAATAAAAACTGCAAAAAAACTTCTTAATAATTGTTGGTTTGTTGGAATTACTGAAAATCTTGACGATGATCTGAGATTTATATGCAATCATATTGGAATTTCTACAAATTGGAAGAATATGAGAGTTGCAGATAAAAAAGAGAGCTGGAAAGAAGATTTCATTCTTGGGAATTCAAAACCCTCCCAAAGAAAATTTACTTTGAATGAAAAAATTAGACAAAGGATATATGAAGAAAATCCCTTGGATATCGAAATTTATAATTATGCAAAAAAATTAAACAAGAGATTGAAAAATGAATAAAAACTTTTTTGTTTTAAGAAAAGGAAAAGATATTGATATTTTGGTTAAAAAATCTAATTTAGAAAAAGTAAAGAAATTTTTTATTTCAAAAGGATTTATTGAATGTAGAACTAACTTTTTTCACACAGGTTTGAAGAAGTTTCTTCCAAAACCGGAAATGATTGATTTACAAGTAGGAGGTTTAAATTACAATCATATAATATTCTTTGATGAGAAATATTTTTTTGATAAAAATTATTCAAAAAAGGTAATAAAAAATTTAGCTTTAATTCTACATCTTATTGTAAATAAAAATGGAATTTTTGAAAAAAGAATATCAAAATTTGAAAAAGAATGGAACAAAATGAACTCAATCGAAAAAGAAATTTGCAGATCATTATTAATTAAAGAATTTAGTGAGAATCTTGGAAATTTAATTTTTTTAAGTTTGAAGCATAAAGATTATTCTAAATTAAAGTCATTAAAATGGAAGATTATTTTTTCAAAAGCTAATTTCATTCAGAAAATGATATTGCCTTTCATTCTTATAAGAAACAGAATTAATCTTATAAAAGATAAAAAGTCTTTTATTTCAATTGTGTTTCTGGGAGTAGATGGAAGCGGAAAAACAACTTCTATCTCAAATTTAAGAAATTTTCTTAAAAAAAACAACATTAAAGCAGAAAAATTTGATTTGGGAATTTATCATAAAAGAACTTTTTTTGGAAGAATCTTTGGAAAATTTTATAATTTGTTTAAACACAAAAAACACAATGCCACTTTGAGAGGAAATGCAATAGATACAAATTATTTAAAAAAAGCTCCTTTGAGAAATATTTTTAGATCAATAGATATATTGCTTAGATATTCTGGTGCAAAGAAATATGCTAGAAAAAACAATATAAAAATTATAATTTTTGATAGATACTTTTATGATATTTTATTTCAGTCTCAATTAGATTTTTTAACAAAAATTCTTTTAAAATTTCTTCCAAAACCCGATTTTACTTTTTATTTATATGAAAAACCAGAAGTAATATATAAACGAAAAGGTGAACGCAATGTGTCTATATTGAGAGAACAAATGAGCAAGTTTGAAAGAGAGATGAAATCTTTTGCACCATTCATAAAAGTTAAATCTTCTGACGAAATGACAACGTTGAAAGAAATAACAAAACATTTAAACAATAAATTTTTTCTTAGATGATTATGAGGAATTAATGACTTTTAAAAAAATATTTTTTGTTTTAATAATATTTTTTTTTATTTTTTTATCTTTATTCAAGGCAGTTATATAACTCTCCAATTTGATCTGGGAGATCAATTCTTTTTTTTCCAAATTTAATGATTTCATCAATAACAAACACATTTGTGACATTAATCTTTTGTTAAAAGAATTCGCATAAATTTTTGAGGTTAAAAAATATCTAAATAAATCTTCAACAACCAATCCATCTCCTGAGTTATCAAAATCTATGAATAATATATTTGAGTTTGCTTTTAATAAATTGCCTTTCCAAAAATCTCCATGGACTTTTGAACAAAGGATTTTTGTTTTTTGTTTTTTAGGAGAAAAATTGTTTAATTTTATATATTTAAAACCTCTTTCTTCTTTTGATGAAATTAATTTTTTAATTGTTGTTATTTTTTGATACCTTTTATATCCTACAATAAGATTTTTGAATGCATCCAAAATATCTTTCTGATCCACATCTTCACAAGGAGAGATCAATCTTTCTTTAAACAAATTCTTCTTTGAAAGAAGAATTTTTGGCATATTTAAGTATTTTTTGAAAGGGCCCCTTTTAATAACTTCTTTAGAGTTTTCTTTTATTGTTTGAATCTCTCTTTTGTTGAAATCAAATAATTTGATCCTATTTCCAAACATTAATATGTCAATCCCTTTTGGAGAATTTAGTTCTTTTTTTGGAAACAATCTTAATCTCAAAAGTAATTTGATAAATCTCTTTTTTATGTTGGTATAGACTTCTAATTTCCTTTTTAAGAATTCTTTTGCATTTTTGTTTGACAAATTGGCAAAGCAGATTGAACTTCCCAAAGGGACAACATGGAATTCTTTTTTTTCTAACTTAAAATTATTGAAATTAGCATTCTCTAGCTTGAATTCAGCTTTTTTTTGAGTTTTTCTGAACATTTTGAATTATTTAGATATCCATATATCTGATGTTACAATCCCATTATTTTTTCCGCAAATTTTATATTTTATAATTTCAACAATTTTTTGAAGAAAAGTAGAAATTATTGGAATTCCCATAAATATTTTTCTTTTATAATAACTAAAATTTGAAACAAAAGAAAAATTATTTTGGGTGTTCTTAGGCAAATTAAAATTAAACCTAATTTTTTTTAATCCAAGAAATTTTAATACCTTTAAAATTTCTTTTTTTGAATCATGTTCTATTATGTTTACAATTAAGACTTTTGAAAAAAGCTTCTTGAATCTTTTAATATGTTTCTTAAAATCAACATAATTATTAATTAGTTTAGAAAATTTCTTTTTAAACTTTTCATAAGTCAAGTCTTTTTTTAAATCTCTATGTATTTTCATAATTTTGAATAATGATCTAAGAAAATTTTCTTTATCTTCTCTAATTACAATTATAATTGGAATATTTCCTAATTTTCGATATATTCGTTCAGGAGCACCATCATCATATATGGCTTTAATACTGCAGTCCATTCTAATTTTTTTATTTGTAAAAAGAGAACAATACCATAAAAAAGGATATATCCTTTCAGGACTTTTATAATGAATATATCTTAATGAATTTGGAGAATGATTTAGATAATTTATTTCTTTTTGTTCAGGAATATTTATTTCAGGATGTTGTCTCAATAGCCCTGCTAAATAAGTGCTTCCGCATCTAGGAAAACCAATTAAAAATGCATTCGGTTTTGTGGAGTCTTCCCTTTTTTTCATTTCAGCCACCAATCATAGAAATGCAAATGTTCCTTCCTTATTTTTAACCCCAATTTTCTTGCAATTTCTTCAGAGTCTTTATCAGAAGCATACCACCCAAAAACAATCTCTTTTGGTTTTATTTCCAATTCTCTCACAAAAAATTCATATGCTTCTTGGATCATCTTTTTCTTTTTATTGTAAGGCAAGACTTTTGGAAACATAGATAGATGAACATGTAATTGCAAATTTATTCCTAAATTTTTTAAAGATAAGTAATATTCTTTAAAAAATTTATCAAAATCTTTTTTAGATATTCTTCCTCCAAAAAATGAATTAATATATTCTTGGTTAATGGGAGTGAGACAGTAACATTTTGATTTATATTTTGATAAATGTTTTTTTAGTCTCCTCCCAAATAAATGAGGGGCCTCTACATGGACAACTTTTTTCCCAAAGTTCCTATTTGTTATTCCCAAATTCAGAAATTTTTTTTTAAGTTTCATTTTTTAATTTTACTATGAGTGTTTCCTTGTATTTTCTCATAAAAATTATCTTTAAATTAAGTTCTTTTGCAATCCTTATGAAATCATAATCAAAGATAGGAGTTATGTGTCCTGAAAGATTATAATCTTTTTTATCAAATCCGTAAACTACCCCCTTCAATAAAAATTTTAATCTAGCTTTAGGGTGAGTTAATTCAGGAGTTGTAATGATAATTTCCCCCTCTTTTTTTAATATTCTTTTACACTCCCTTAAAAAATGCCTAGGATTTTCAAGATGTTCTATTAATTCAAGTGAAAGACATAGATCAATGGAATTATCTTCTAAAGGGAATCTTTTATTTAAATTAGCAATTAAATAATTAATATCTTCTACATGTTTGTGAATATCAACCGAGCATACTGCATTGTTCTTTTTTAACATTATTGAGAGCTCTCCTTTCCCACAACCCAAATCAGCTATTTTTTGATTTTTGCAACCTCTAAGGTATTTTAAAAAAATATATTCTTTTAATCCCATAGCAGAATTTGATTCTTGAATTTTTGCCTTCATTCTATATGTTTATTAAGATTGGCTCTTTTTTAAAGATGTTTAATAATTTTCTAACATGACATTCCCACATAAATTCATTTGGAATCTTTTTTAATTTTTGTATTCTTGAAACATCTATTCCATTTCCGTTTCCTAAAATAATTGGAACTCCTGCTGCTTTTGCCTCAAGCCAACTCATGTTAAATCCCGTGTATTTTGGAGGGAAGCTTGCAAAAATCTTTAGGGAGTTGTACCATTCATTCATTTTTTCAAAAGGAATATCTTCTGCAATTATAAATGGAAGATTATATTTTTTTGCCATTTTTCTTACTGCTCCTTCTTTTTTTAAATCGTAATCCTTTTTAATCCATCCAAAATATTTTCTTTCATTTCTTAAATTATGAAATTGTTTTATATCCACCCCGTTATAAACTAAATTAGATTTTGGAAACTTTTTTTTGAGAGAGTCACCCACAACAATTAATTTATTTCCTAGAAGATTTCCAACAATTTTTTGCATAATACTTGAAAAAAACCAAGGTTGTTTTCCATGAAAACAACAAAAATGTTTTTTCTTAAAAAGAGGTTTAGGAAATAACAATGGAAAAGCCAAACTCCAATCTTGAGTATAAATTATCTCATAATTTATTTTCTTCTCTTTTTCTTTTACTATTTTTCTTAATGAAAATATAGATTTAAAAAAAGAGTTTTTTTTAAGATCATTTTGTCTTGAAATAAATTCTATCTCATGCCCTCTTTTTTCTAATTCTTTTTTTATACTTTTCATTACTGTTCCAACCCCTCCTTCCCATTTCTTAAACAATACCAATATTCTCATAATATTAAAATTAAAAATTAATTTAAAAAAGTTATTAAGTTAAAATATTTTTATCTTAGGAATATCCAATTTATTTTAATTTACTTGCATATGCTCTTACTAAATATATTTCTAACCTTAATGAATAGAAATTATATTTTAATCTTAATCTGCATATTTTTATGAATATCTTGTGAAGTAAATTTTTTGGATCTTTGAAAGCATTCATAGAATAAAATTCTATGGCCCTTAATTTTTTTGGTTTTTTTATCCATGGAAGTGTTGCATCTTGAATATACCCTCTATCGCTTTTTTCAGCCCATTCTCTTAATGTTTTTGGTTCTTTAAATCCTTGTTTTACTGCTTCAAAGTATAGTTCAGTATTAGGATAGGGTTTAAAAGGTTGAGGTCCATGAATAGAGCAAGAAGGACAAATTTTTGTTACTTTTTTTAATAAATTAACTGTTTGTTTTAATTCTTCATCTGTTTCAGAAGGAAGTCCACTAATCCAAGAAGAAATTAAAGATATTCCAAACTTAGTGCATTGTTTTGCAGTATGTATTATTGATTCCGGGGTTATGGGTTTATGAATCATTTTCAATATCCTTGATGATCCTGACTCAGTCCCGCAAGCAAAAGCAATACATCCTGCTTTTTTAGCTAATCCCATTCGCTCATCTGTCCAATGAAATCCAGCTCTTGCAGTGCAATCCCATGTGACCTTTAGGTTTTCTTTTATCATTAAATTACAAAATTCTTCAAATCTTTTCAAATTAGTGTCAAAACAATCATCATTAATGTAAATATGTTTTATTCCATATTTTTTATTAAGCATCTTTATTTCTTCTAGTATTTTTTTTGGAGACAAAGGTCTATGACAATGCCCCAGAACAGTATTAACACAAAAAGCACAATTAAAAATACAACCTCTTCCAGTTATTATTGGTAAAGATTTCCCTGCTGAAATGCCCCCAAGTTGGTATTCATAAATATATTTTTCCATGTCAAACATCTCCCATGCCGGAGGAGAGTATTTATCTGGTTCGATGAATTTATCAATTTCATTTTTTTGTATCTTCCTTTTCTTAATATATACTAAATTTTTTATCTTGGAAATATCCTTTCCTTTGGCTAATTCATATAAACATCTTTCACCTTCTCTTTGACATACATAATCAATTGAGTTATCTGAGATTGTTTGCTCAGGTAATAAGGAAGGATGCATACCCCCCCAAATAATTTTCTTATCCGGATAATGTTTTTTTATGTAATCACTTAACTCCAAACATCTTGATACTTGCATTGTCATAACACTAAAACCAATAATATCTATTTTATCAATTATTTTGTCTAATTTTATTTTAATATTCTCTATTTGTTCATCTAAAATATATATCGGAACTTTTTTATTTTTTAAATATGTAGCAAGACATACAATTGGAATCGGGAGGCTAGGTCTTTGTAATGCACTCCCTTGCCCTGTTTTTTCTTTACTTTTTGTAAATATAAGTGCTATAGACTTCATCTTAATCTAACAAAAAAACCTTTTAAAAATCCTTTTAAAAATCCTTTCAAATAAGAAAATCTTTTTGCAAATTCAATTTTATTTGAAACAGACATTCTTGAGAATATCCATAAAACAGGATAGAAAGGCAATAAAAATATCAATCCAATAACAGCAATTTTATGTTTAATAGGAAGCAATTTATATTTTTTATATGCCAAGGCATCCCAAAATCCATAATTATAAAATTGAATTCTAACTTTTTTTATATCTTCTCTTACTTTCCAATATCCAATTGCACTTTTTATTTCTTTAATATCATATCCTCTTTGTTTTATCTTTTCATTAAAAATTGTATCCTCTGCAATATCTAAATCTTCAGGATATCCTCCAACTTCTTTCCAAATTTTTTTCATAAAAATAATATTTCTTGAAGAGCCAAATCTTTGTTTCATTTTCCTAGCAAGTATTTTTTGAAACTCATTATCTCCAAAAGCAATTGTCTGTCCAAAACTAATTTTACTATTAAAATTCTTCAAAAGCTCCTCAATCCAGTTTTGTTTATATTCTGTTCCAGCATCACATCCTACAATCACATTATTTTTTGCTTTTGAAATTGCAAAATTTCTTCCTTCAGAAATATTAATTCCTTTTTGCTGAAAAACTTTTATCTGATTATATTTTCTTGCGAATTTTTTTAATATTTCAAAAGTTTTATCTTTAGAACCTCCATCAACAACAATAATCTCTTCAGGTTTTCTTGTCTGATTTATTATTGACTCAACAAATCTCTGGATATTGCTTTCTTCATTTAAAACAGTAGAAATAACTGAGATTTTCTTCATTTTAAAGTTCCAATAGCAATAGGATATTCAATATCTTTATTTAATTTTTTCCAATGATTCATTGGAGGAAGAATTTTTAAATTGATTTTCCCCAATGTTTTTTCTAAATCTAAAAAATTATATCTTCCTAAATGCGTTTCACAAATAAATATTTTTGTTTGATTCTTTTTCATTCCTTTCAGAGCATTTATCTCTTCCCCTTCAATATCCATTTTAATTAGATCTATCTTTTTTATCTTAAGAAATTTCAATAAATTTGAAACAGAATCTGCTTGAACTTCAACACCTTTCTGAGAGATAGATGAATAAGCAGGATTTTTTTCATTAAAATTAAATTTAACAGTTTTCTTTTTATCAGAAATTGCTAAAGGAAATATTCTTGCAGGAATTTCATTTAATTTAATATTTTTTTTTAATAATTCTCTAGAGCTATCATCTGGTTCAAAACAAAATATTTCGCTTTCAGGATTTAATAGGTAAAAGTATGTAGCAGAAGATCCAATATGAGATCCGCAATCAAAGATGATTTTTAATTTTTCTTTGCTTGGAGTTCTATAAGCTTCAAACAAAAAAACTTCTCGTACAATTGCAAAATCATCATTATTCTCTCTAAGCTTTAATTTTACTTTTTTCCCCTTATACTTAAAATTTATTGAAAATACTTTTTTATTATTCAACAAACCAAATTTTTTTTTCAAATAATATTTCAAGACTTTCATAATAGAGATTCTATCAAAATCTTTCTTTAACCAAATTAGAGTGTATAATATATTCCTCATTTTAATAACAAATAATTTATCTAATTTATTAATATAGTTTTTCTCCAGCTATCTAATTTGTAGAAGAATTAAGACACTCTTCATAAATTTTTTTTAATTGCCTGTTTCTCTTTTTTATGCTAAATTGCCCGTTTTCATCTTCTATCATTTTTCTGCTTTCTTTTCCCATTTTTTCTCTAAGTTTTTTATTCTCAATTAAAATAGAAATTTTTTCAATAAGTTGATTAATTATTTTGGGGTGTTTTTGTTCAAAATCTTCTTTTATTTTTTCTTGAGTATAATTATCAGGATACATCTCCCAAGAATATCTTGTTTTAATTAAAAACCCATTTTTTCCATCCTTAATTAACTCTGGAAGTGTAAAACTATTTGTTCCAATTAAAGGAAGTCCTGCAGACATGGCTTCAAGCAAAACAACTCCATAATGGTCTTTCATAGTAGGAAGAACAAAAACATCTGATTCCAAATATAATTTTTTAAAAAGTTCTTTTTTTGGAAGGTATTTTGTGAAAACTTTTAATCCAGGCAATTTTTTGTATTTTTTATATTTCTCAGGAAATTCATCACATTTCATCTTCAGTTCAAGATTATTATATTTCTTTGTTAACTTTTCATAAGTTTTTAACAAATCATGGGTTCCTTTTCCATAAAATCCATGAATTCCTACAAAAGATAAAATAATTTTTTTGTCTTTTCTTTTAATCTTTTTCTCTTTATTAGGTCTCATAGCTAAATATAAAACTTCAACTTTATGTTTTATTTTTTCAAAATTTTTATTTCCTATTTTCTTTCTCAAATCTTCTTTTGCAGCATTGCTTTGAGGCAAAATCTTTTTGCAGTTTTTTGATTTTAATGCATGCATAATTATTTTTCTTACAATTGGATTTTTCATAGCTTTCCAATTAAAACTAGTAAAAACAGAACCGCATTCACAATCAATAATCCAAGGTTTTTTTTGAAATATTTGGATAATTCCTCTTGTAGAATGAACAATATCTCCATTTGTTTTTGTAGAAGTCATTCTGGGTATTGGAAGTATTTTAAGAATTTTATTATGCAAATCTATCTTTTTCTCTGTAATCCATCCATGATATTTTGTCTTTACTCTATCAACCTCATATTCTATTCCTTCTGGCGGTAAATCAATTATTTCATCAAATTGAGGATGAGAACTTGCTAAAATTTTAACTTTAGTCTTTTTTTTATCCATATTTTGTTCATGAATATTTTCTTTTAAAAGTTTATGTATCCTAAATCTTTATAAATTCGCCCACATTTCTCTTTGAATATTTTTTTATCTTTTAAAGACATTTTCTTTTCCCATTTATTTATTCTTTTATTATCTAGGGGTTTAGCTAAACCAGGATGATCTTTATGTTTATCTGTATTTTTCTTCTTATAATAATTTATAATGCTCTTTTCAGGCATTTTTTTTAATCCTAAAAAATCTGTAATTTTTTTTATGGTTTCAACTGGTTTATTAATTAAATCTTCATATTTTACTTCAATATAATTTGATTTTCCTTTAATTTTTCTTCCTCTGTTAATATAAGTTACATATTGCCTGCAACACCATTCATAAGGCCATTCTTTTCTTCCCTTAGGCAAAAGCCAATATTTTTGTGACATTGTTGCATTTTTTGGGTTTCGTATTATATGTATAAATTTAGCACAAGGAAAATGTTTCAATGTCTTTTTAGAAAACATCATATATTTTGGATGTTTGAATAAAACATATTTTGATTTATTTTTTTTCTTAAACAGCTGCGCAACTTTTTCAGTGTAAAGAATCATATCTTTCTTGTATTTCTCAAGTTTCTTTATTTCTTTATCAGATAATTTAAAACCTTCTTTTAATCTCCACTTATCATGAAGTTCCTGAAAAGGGAAAATTTCTATACTAGGACCAGCAATATCTGAATGTTGTTCAAGTATCGCTCTTAGAAGAGAAGTTCCGCTCCTTGGGAATCCTCCAATCAGAATTAATGGTTCTTTAGAAATATATTTTGTTTTTCCATAATCAAAAGCTCTTAATTGATTTCCCAATACCCATCCAGAATAATTACCTCTTGAAATTTTACATAACAATTTATCAATTAATTGAAAATATCTTCCTATTAAAAGATAAACTAAGATTTCTCTTATTCTCAATTTTATTTTCTTTTTAATTCCCATTTCAAACTAACCACCATACTGACTTTTTATTACAATTTTTACATAAAGGAATCTTATAAAATTCTCTTTTTTTATGAAATTCTCTTATTTCTCTTAATTTTTCTCCATTCCAAATATCTTTAATAGAATCTTTTTTAAGATTGCCCAAGATAACACTATGGCTCCAATCATCACAACATAATACTGCATCACCATCCCAGTCTATTGTAAGTTTTTCCCAGAGATTAGCACAAGGAAGTCTATTTTTACTTTTAAAATGCAAACTTTTTTCAGATTCTCCTTTTATTTGTCCCGCCCAATTCCTCATATTAATTCTTTGAATTTCATTAACTTTTTCTTTCCAATAATTATAATAATCTTTTATCTCTTTCTCACCTTGAGTTAATTCAACAAAGACTAATGTGATTTTTGGTGTTTTAGAATTAATTTCCTTTTTTAATTTTATGAGATTTTCTATATTTTTTTTAACAACATCAAATTTTAAATTTCTTCTTATTTTCTCATAGGTTTCTTTATAAAAACCATCACAACTTATAACAATTCTATCTAGTCCAGCTTTAATAAGAGAACTTGCTTTTTCTTTTGTTAATAAAGAAGCATTGCTGTAAAATGAAACTTTTAATCCTTTGTTTTTTGCATATTTCACTTTCGAAATTAGTTCTTTATCTATTAAAGGCTCTCCAAAAAAAGAAAGGCATACGCTTTTAACATTGCATTCAACACAATCATCTATTATTTTTTTGAATAAATTCATTTTCATAGTACCCATCTTTTTTAATTTATTATGAGGACACATTATACAATTAGCATTACATAAATTTGTTACTCCAATGTCAACTTCTTTTGGCCCCCTGAATTCAAGTTCTCGCATCCTTTTTTTAATCTTATTATCATAAATTCTATTATAGAATTTATTTTTAGTAATCTTCTTAGAAGACAAAATTTTTCTCCCTAT
>Ga0315545_1003041_pt1 | contig 14574 bp, 9 predicted proteins | sample SalMarSW160210MG_FD_203096 | JGI IMG/M metagenome (GOLD analysis project Ga0315545, IMG submission 203096) | Salt marsh sediment microbial communities from the Plum Island Ecosystem LTER, Massachusetts, United States - Salt Marsh Sediment SW1602-10 ... | reverse complement strand
AAGCCTCTGCAAATGGGGCATCAAGTGTAGCAATCCTTTCAAATTGGCTCTGTAAATACTCAAATCTCAGACTTTCCAATTGCAAGAAATCACAATATAAATCTGGAATATTTAGGAAAGCTGGTAAAAACCAGTATCGACCATTTGGTCTGCCCAATTCAGCAGGCGAATTTATTCTCTTTCTGATTTTTTCCATTTTTTCTTTAATAGTGCCTCTCCAAGGATTCTTCATATTACCATTCTTGTCTGTATATATATCTCTAATTATATCTTTTGCTGGAAAAGACCTAAGAGTGAGAATATGATCTGCCCTTGGCTTTTCGTCTCCTGCTTGGACTATGAGATGACAGTGGGGTGTCATTAAAACTCGAATCTCGTTAGACTGCTTATGCCGCACTATGTCTCCTAAACGATACTCCTCCCCTGAGATTGGGGGCCAAATGTAAAACTCAAGTCCCTCAACAGTTTCTAATTCCTTTTCATCTCCGACAATTCGCCCCAATTGTATTGCAGCTCTTCTTCTTAGCAGCCGTTCCAAGATTTGCTGATCAAGTATGGTTTGTTCATTAAGGAGATCCCAATTCGCCTCTAAAAAGTCCCACAAATATGAACCGCTTGTTCTGTCTAGTTCATTGTGAAGTTTACGGGCGATCAATGGAACGCCAGTTTTTATAAGTTCAGTTAGACAATTTATCAATTCGGCATCTCCACCTGCCTTGTCCGCAAAACTAACGAAAGGCCCAACAGGGAAGTTGGGTGGTTGAATACCGTCCGTGAATGCTACTATTGGGCAGAAGCGTGTACCTCGAATCAGATCGATTATCTCATATGCTTTAATATCATCTTCTGTGAGGTCCTTTTTGTTGACTCCCTTTCTATCAAGGTAAATGTCAGTAATAATTGCATCATAACGATGCAATTTTATTAGCTGAATGGCTTTGCTAAAATTTTCACAGTATTCCCAAAAAATCTCATAGTCTTCAATAGACTTTGGCATTGTCTGTTCCAGTTGCTGCAGTACTTCTGGGTCATCATCTACGACGAGGATAGTTAATAGCATACTCATTTCAGTCATCTACCTACCCTCCTCTCAAATAGTAACTCAAAACAAGCCCCAGGTAGATCACAATCATCTCGGTAAACAATTTTGCCATAGGGTTCAATTAGTAACCTTGCAATATAAAGCCCCAAACCCATTCCATTAGGTTTTGTAGTATAATAGGGTTCAAAGATTTTAATCCTGTTCTGTAAAAGGACACTGGGCCCATCATCTGAGAATATTATAGAAAAGCCTTGATCAACAGGTTCAAGGAGCACCTTTATTCGGCCACCCTTGCCAGCCCCCTTTTGTCTCCTAATCCAGAAAATGCTGTTGTCAATAAGATTAACAAGTATCTGACCAAGGCTTGATCTTGACATAATTACTTTAAATGGCCTGCTGGGTGCTTTGATCTCATACTTAATATTCTGTCTATTGATTAAGCCCTCATATAGATGAAAGTTGTCTTCAATTTCCTCTTTTACGTCGAAGGTCGTTGCTCGGCCTCTTTTACCCGCAGTTTGAGGATCTAACCTTTTCCTGAGATTGTAAATCAGTTCAAGCCATCCTTTGATTGGAGATATTAGTGACAAAGCCAATTCAAATTGCTGCCCATCTAAGGCCGAAGAAAGTTTGTTTTCAATTATTACTAATTGTCTGTTTATTTTACCTAGCGGTGCGCCGATTTCATGGATGACAATGTCAACCAGATGCCCAATTCCCGCTGACATAAGAAGGCGTGAAAAGGCATCTTGTATTCTCTCGACGCCTGCCTGGATCTGTTTGTTCGCATCAAGAATAAGTTTTGTAGCTGGGCTGTCTTTTCCAAATTCTTTTTTGGCATGTTGTACCATCGCACTCAAATCAAATTCTTCAAAGAGTGGTTCGTCAACTGCCAATTTCTCCCGACGTGGCCTTACATCATAACGTTCCTCTTCAAGGCTACTTAGGGCTTCGATAAACCACTTTTCAAGATCAAGATGAGCTGCATTAAAAACCATGCCCTCTCGAGTGCTGCGGTCGCGCAAATCTGGATTATCCTCGCGGGAGATCCTTATTGCAGCCACGATCTGATTGTTCGCGAGATTCTTTGGTGGATTTTGGCGGCTTCGAAGATCGAGATTGAGCCAGTCGTTACCTTTCTGCCCGTAAGGGTAAACCCTGAATCCATCACGGTATATGCTCACACCACAATAATGATCAAGAGTCCTTCGAATTTCGGTAATGCTCAAAGAGTATCTGTTCATGAAAGGCTCAAGTCCAGGCCTGTCTCTGTCCCAGGCACGGATTTCCAGCTGGAAGGGACCACAGGTTGGCCTTGCATCGGCATCAACAAGCTTCCTTTTAATGGTTTTGGACATAAGCTCTTTTTCATCCGGATCTACTGCGATGTCGCTTGAAATAGCTACATAGCCTAAGAAATTCCCTTCTTTATCTACTGTGCCGTTAAGAAAATACTTTGGCTTTAGTATGAGTTCTGGCGGTTGGACTTTCCCTGAGAATTGAGGTAAAAAAGGAATATCCAGAAATATGGAAAAGTCGGCGACATCCTTAAAAGGTGAGATCAAACGAGACAATCTAGCATAAAGCTCTTCGTAATCTTTTTCAGACCACTCCTTTCTTATCCCTTCAAGGGTCAGGCGAGTCCCTCTCCTCAAGTCAGGTAGCGGCCTAACTTCATAGTCAATACTTACTTCGTCCAAATAGCTTTCATCTGAAAATTTACCCCAGTCAATCAAGACAAATACGCTTTGTTCTTCATCCCCAGCAGCACTCTCAAGGACAAAGGTTTCAGCAAGTCGACCTGCAGCAAATCTGCCGATTCCCTTAGCTCCCAAGTATTTTCTCCCGCCAGGGGAGGTATCTTTGGTACACTTCTTGATGGTCCCAGGCTCGAACCAAGCAGAGAGGACTGTATCTATATCCATTCCGTGGCCATCGTCAATCACCACAATTCGGTTTGGTTTCCCAGGGTCTTGACCTTCAAAACTAATTTTAACACTCCTTGCGTCTGCATCATATGCGTTCTTAACCAGCTCAACCAAAGCAACGGGTTCATCGCTTATGAGCTCTTCCCCAATGAGTCCGATTAGACGAGCCCGGGGCCTCATTATGGCAGATCCGGTCAGGGAATTTTCAGGGGGCATTATACCTCACAATAAATAAAATAGATGTCTTTCGAGTGATAATGTTTATTCTGCCAGTCCCACGTAACGCTGAGACGGTCGTGAGGCAAGGCTTTGTACCAATTGAGTCACAACCGGGGGACATACAGCATTTCCCATAAGCTTTACCCTATCGCGCCGTGTGCCTGAATCAAGCTTGAAGCATCCTGGCAATCCCATAGCCAGCTTTAGCTCTTCGGGTTGAAGCATCCTCATCATATGACCATTGGCTGTTGGTCTGACATAGGCAAAGCGATCAAGTGTTGTAACTGTTCTAAGAGGTCGGTCAAGCGGCTGCCATCCTCCACCGCCATCTGTTCCATAATAGACCACCAGAAAAGACTCTCTTTTACCGACTTCAGCGATAGCACGTTCAGCGCGGTCAAGTGTTGCCTTTGCTCTTCTTTCTGAGAACAGCGGTGTAAAAGGATAGGTTCCATCAAAGTTAATAACTGAGCTTGCCGGCTTATACTCTACCGCTGGTAGGAACACAGGGTCAATTTCGGTCAAAAGAGAGCATAACAGGAAGAGTCTCCTTCTGGATTGCGGGACACCGAAGTCCTTGGCATTAAGCTTTTCTTCACGGACATAGTAACCCATGCGTCGAAGCCTTTCTAAAAATTCAGGGTAGCGATTCCAGGACTGCATCTGAACAACATTCTCAATTACAATCCATTTCGGTTTAAACACCTTTGCAAATCTGGTAACCTGGAAGGCTGTGATATTGCTTGCCTCGCAACGTTCTTTGGATCCTCTGGCGCAACTGTGATTTGTGCATTCTGGAGATGCAACAATCAAATCGATATCACCGATTTCTTCATGTAGCCTCCTTGGGGATACCTTCCTTATATCCTTCCTTATTAACGTCGCTTGCGGGAAATTCTTTTCGTAACAATCAGACGCGATATCCCAGTAGTCTATACCGGCAACAATTTCAGCACCAGCCATTTGTGCCCCGATACTGCATCCACCTGCCCCATGAAATAAGTCTAAAGTGCGAAGATTCATGTTTTTCTCACTTGTCTGAGAAATTATTGTCTTTTTGAAATATCGTTTCAGCCATACTCAGGTTCTTCGAGCTTAATGGAATGTACCAAGCATTCATCCTTTTATCCCAAGCCCTGACCTTAAGAAACTCTTCCCAGGTATACCTGAAAATAGCAGCTAACTGATAATTTTGATCTAAACGAACAACGACAAGATATTCAAACAGATGTTTATCAGGATTTGTATCATCAGGATAAACTGTACCAGTCTTTTTTGCACTTTTAAATGTTTTTACGGAATATCGATCTCCGTCTCTGGATAAGGCATCAACATTCTTTGCTCCGGTTGGGGCCTGAAGCAAATTCGGCAATCCGGCCTTTGAATTAAAATAATCGATGCAAAGCTTTTCACCTAATACACCGACATTGAAAGAGATGCCGCGTTTCGTTAACTCATTTTCTAAACTGATCCTTAGAGCGAGAAGCTCATCATCAGGCATATTCTCGATTTGTTTTAAAGTATATTTCATTAAGTATCATGAGTTATTAGACAGAATTATCTAAGTAATCTACTACCTTTTCATGTAGTTTATCCGGGTTTGCAGTCTCACACTCCCAAATAACAAAAGTTTTCCAACCGATCTTATCAAGATCTTTAATTACCTTTTTATGCCGTTTGTCGTTCATTTCGAATTTCTTTTTCCAAAACGCCTGTCTACTTTTCGGTATGTAAGCGTATTTGCATCCAGGATGTCGATGCCAGAAACATCCGTGAACAAAGATCACCATCCTGTATTTTGGCAAAACGATATCAGGGCATCCTGGCATGCTCTTGACGTGAAGCCGAAATCTGTATCCCATTTTATGGAGAATGGAACGGACTGTCAGTTCCGGCTTTGTATCCTTATACCGGATTCGTGACATGTTCCAGCTTCGTTTTTCTTTAGTTAAAATATCCAATTGAACAACAATATTAATTCAGAATAATGGGAAAGCAGAGATTAAATGATAGTTTAACAAAGTATAAAAATAATAATACTTGTATGTCAATTAAAAATATACCACAATATATGGTGCTTTTAGATATTTCAATTGCTTCTGAATTATTCATGAGTGAGTAATAAGCTTGGTGTTACTCTCTGCAATCCTCCAACCTGACGATTTTTCTATCATGTCGGTTTTTATTCCAGATACGGGTAACAGTGTCCTTGATGTATCAACATAGAACCTAAGGTTTGACCCTGAAATTTTTTCTCAATGATATTCTTTTAATAAGTCAAGAACTGATTTGACCCATTTCTGCATTTTCCCCTTCCACGATTTTGATCTCTTCCGGTGTGAGATCGAACAGGTCATAAACGAGGCGATCAATTTCTTGCTCCAGTGAAGTCGTGTCAGCGTCGGGGTCCACATGCTTATCCGAAAGGATGTTACCGGCTAGCTCGGCAATTTTTTCGCGATACTTTTCGGCGCGTTTTGGCAAAGGAAAGTTGGCAAGTTCATTAACCTTGAATTGGGGAAACGTCCCACGCTGCATCTTGCCGAATTTGTGAACAAACCACCACGACACTAGACGAGAATTGAGAACGCCTAAAAGGTATTCCGGTTGTTCTCGGATGTTGATAATGTTTATCGAATTTAGGTCATTAAGGGCCACTTCATCCGTCAGACAAGCGTGGATGCAGTAGGGTGGCTTTGCTGGAATCTGGCGGACCAATATGCGTCTTGTTGAGTAGAGTCTAAAATCCTTTCGGGGTGCAGCTAGATTGTCGCCATACTTGAGGTACTCTCCGCTCCAGCGCAGACAATACCGACAGACATCTTTACCGTCCAAATACTTGAGATATGTCTTGTCTATCTTTTTGCGAGAATGGTAGACGCGGGCATTCTTCATCTTATCAGACTGCGGAGGGGAGCCACATCCCGTCTCATACGCCTTCAGGCCAGCTTTTACATCGGCAACAGTCGAAAGCGTGACAGATGCGTTCTCGATCTTTTGCAGTAGTTCCGCTCTCCCCCCGGCCTTGAAAGCTTCGAGATTGATGATGTGGCCCTTCTGGCGCAAAAAGAAGCCGCATTCTGCTGCTTTGATGAAGTGAAAGCCGTCCGTCGTGTACTCAAAAAGCCGGACGGCTGGATTGTCGGTTGAATTTCTGAAAACAACGATCGCGCTGTCCACATCGGCACTTTCGAACACACGAGCGTAAAAATTTACTATGACGACGTCCGACTTCTCAAGAACGAACTTCCGCATGGCCTTATTCGTATTTATGGTCATCCAGTTGTTCGGTGTGATGAAACAAAGGCAACCGCGTGGCTGCAAAACGCGGGTTCCCTTTTCCACGAATAGCGGGTAAAGATTCACCTGATACTCGGCCAACTGGTAGTGCTTGTAAAAAAATCTCTTATCGGCGTCCGTCAGCCCTTTCTTGGTGCTCTCTCGCGCAAAGATGTACGGCGGATTCGCAATCACTACATCAAATCCACCCTTTTGATGAAACACCTCTGAAAAATACACCTCAAAATCAAACTCTTTATGCCCACTGGTTATCCGCCTTATCAGTTCATCAATCTGCTTTTTATATTCCTGCTTTTTTGTGGGGTTGGTTTCGTTGAAATAGAGCGGTTTCAAATTTTCAAGGTCATTAAAAAGCTGATGATTAAACAGGTTTTTTTCCACTCCAATCAGTGAATTCCCGCATACAATCTTGTAATCCAGGTTCGGCAATGGCTTTATCTGTTTGATATCATCTTCATCCACCACGAGCGACAGCCACAACCGTAGTTTGGCAATTTCCACTGCGCCGGGGTCAATGTCCACGCCGTACAGGGAATGCTCGATGCAGCGGCGTTTGAATTCATAAGGCGTGCGGGTGTTATCCTGCATAAAGGTTGACAACACATTTCGCGCCCTTACAATTTCGTTCATCATACCTACGGGAAAAGCACCGGAGCCAACTGCCGGGTCGCAGACCGTGATGTCGCCCAGTTTATCGTCGATCTGTTTTGCGTTTTTTCGGATACTTTCCGGCAGTTGATGGGAATAGGTCTTTGTTTCCTTTCCCTTGTTCAATACTCTTGCCTCGTTTTCACTTACATGCTCGCCGGTGTGTATTAGGGTTTCTATATCTTTTTTAGATATAATAGGCTTATATGAATCTGAAGAAATAGTTAGTTGCACAGGATCTTGAGGACCAAACAATTTCTTTTGAACAATCGGTTTGTTGATTATTGATTCTTTCTGAATATTAACTGCTGTATCAAGATAATTAATCAAGCTCTGCTGGCACATGTAATGTACAATCTCGCGGGGGGTGTAATAGACACCGAATTGTTTGTTGAACTTGGTTTCATCTCCCTTTTTGCCGCTCTTTAAGGCTTTTTTATATTCTTCAAAGTTATCGGGCCGGATGGCATTGAATTTCTCATAGGCTTTGCCCAATAGTTCTGGGTCGATTGCTACTTCTTTTTCCAGAGGTTCGTCCTCTTTAACGGTAAAGTTGTACCGGTCAAACACATCCAGTATGCCTGTGCCTGTATCGCCTTCTTTGGTTTTTTCAGAGTTGGAGAAAAGTGTGTCAGGGATAATTATATCGGTATGGACCCAATCGTAATTGCCGATAGGGTCAAAAAGTCCGCCATTTAAGAAGGGGATTTTACAGTTAAACCGGCTGTAATAGTCATCGTCATAGCTACGGTCAATGCGCAGCGCCTCATAAAAAAGCGGCTCCAGAATATCATTGAAGAAGTTGTTACCTGCCTGCCGCGGCGCATTACTTTGCTGCGCAGGCAGGTAATCGCTATGTTTTTTCTCAAATAATTCACGCAGGAATTGTTTTGAACCGGTGCCCCAGTCATCATCGCGGCCCACGCCGAACCAGCCTTTTTTCTGCAAGAAATAGAGGAACACGATCTGGCCCAGGAGTTTCTTGGCAAAGTTGACCGTATCAACACCTTTGGCTTCAAAATCAGCCTTGATTTTCGGATCTTTTTTAACAACCCCGTCCAGCTCTTCCTTGGTGCGCAGGAAAAGTTCACGGTACTCGCGGAAAAACTCTTTGCTGACGGTTTCAATATCAAAGGCATTTTCGATCTCTTGCAGGGTAGGGGCTTTATCATCCTCTGCCAGGATATTAACCAGACGGCTCTGGGCGGTGTGGCTTCTTTCATTGGCGCCCACGAGAAAAGACCAGCGCCTGGCAGGCGTGAATTCTTCTTTAACCTTTCCATTTTTATCAAACTTATAATCCATTTTGACCAGCGAAAAGCGCCAATCCTCTTCATCTGGCGAAACAAATGCAAATAATCCGGCGTCTTTTTCTCCTCTGTCATCAAGGTATCTGCCGGCAAAGTTCCTTTGTGTCACACGGGCATGATCGAGTGAAGATCCTTTTTGCAGATAAACTACAATGATATCGACCTCTTTATCATCGGCTGAATTGTAAGTTCCAATCCGCTCGTATGTTTTGATAATGCCCCTGAACCCTTCCTTTACATAACCGTGAGCATGGAATGCTTTTGATTCATCAATTCTGTTAAGTAGGTTTTTGATGAAGTAGGTAAACCTGTCCATATCAAAAGAACGCTCAAAGGTGTCTTTAATAATTTTCTGCGCCTGATGTTTGTCCATGCTTATTTCTCTATTTTAGGCAGTGTCAGGTCATTTTCAGTTTTTTCTATAAATCTTTTTTTGGAGACGATTGACTTGCCCAGTTTTTTTTCAAGCTGCTTGCGGGCATTCCCGGCGATCTTGCCGCCGTCCCTGGCGTCCTCTTTGAGTTTTGGGATGCCCTGCGAATCCTCAGTACGATGTATCTCGGTGGTAGCGCGCTCGCTCAACATTGTAAAAATCAACTCAAAATCATCCATGTGATCGCGCAGATTTTCACGTTTTAATCCCTTGAGCTTTTTATACTCTTTCGGGGTGACTCCAAATGCGGCTTTGGATATTTCAGCCGTCAATATTTCATAATCCTTCTGTTCCCTGGCTCCGCGCTCCTGCCATTCATCCGTCAATTCTTCCCGGATCGCTATACCGCGCATCCTCTTTTCTATCCAGTCTTCAGGATAGCCTTTTAATTTGTACAGCAGTCGTGTCCTTTTTGTGGACAGCTCGGGATCTTCAATCTCCTGCACCCGCTCATAACCAACTTTTGCCAGCCAGCGTTTAAAGGGCTCTGCTTTCGGAGAAGGGATCGACTGGATTATGCGGAATATACCTTCGGTATTGGCACAGTTCATACGTTGTGCACCTCCCTCGGTGTCGATTGGAAGGGTATGGACAATTTGTCCATACCCTTTAGCCAACTCAGGATCACGACGACGCATTTTGTTAATATAATCTTTGGGATTTACCGTATCTGTCAGCCCCAATACGACATCTTCAACAACAAACCACCATTCATTTTTGAAAATAGTTTTCCGGATTTTCTTTCCTTTAAACACGACAATCTTTGTTGATTCCATAATTATTCCCCACTCAAGTACATTGATAAGATGACTTCACGCTTTCCGAACGCTGCCGGGCTCAGTTCGGCGTAATGGCTTTCCAGCAACCTCTCTGGGATATTTCTATAAAGCGCTGCCAGCACCCTGAAAGGATTTATTACTTCCCCTTTAAGGGCATCCAATGCTTTCTGTGTTTGTTTGGCTGTCTGCTTGGGCAGGCCGCCTTCCTCAAGCTGGGTGAATACTTTTTTAAGATAAAGCTCCTGGTCTTCGGTGAGTTGCTGCGTATTTTTTATGGTTGCTTTTAGAACTCTCAGGATATTGGCGGCGCTGTCGCGGCCTCTTCTCTTTTGAGGTTCAGCCATTTCTTCGGTTGTGGCAAGAATAAAAGCTTCTTTGTTTTTGTCCAGGAGGTTATAGAACTCTTCGGGAAGTTTCTTCCTCTTTTCATCCGGTTTGCTTTCAAGCAGTTTAGCTGCTGATATGAAATCAAGTTCCTGAGTTTCCTTTTTATCCCGCGCCATAAAGAACTTCTGAAGTTTGCCGCGCCTGAAGTAGGTTATAAGCGACTTCGCAATATCACTGTTTGGCTTTGCTGTGCGGGCCTTTTTTGGAAGGCGCTTTATTTTTTCAAACAAATCGGAGTCCTTTTCGCGGATATCCTGGATAACCCGCAGATATTTAAGTTCGCTATCCCCTGCCTCATCCTCACCTTCGAGTGTTTTCTTTGAAGTCAAGCGGTCAAACAGCTCATGTGAACCTATAGGCTCTCCTTCGGTTAAAAGCTCTGCATCACCACCTAACAGGGTCAAAAAAGCATTAATTTTTCCTTCTGCTGCTTCTTTAAGCTTTATCTGGTCATTGGATTGTATGGTCGGGAAAAAGTTAAAGGTATGGATTGTGTCAAAGGGTGTATCAACACGGTTAATACGACCCACTCTCTGCATCATTCTGGTCGGATTCCATGGTATATCGTAGTTAATCACCACATTGGAGCGGTGTAGGTTAACACCTTCTGACAGGACCTCTGTAGAGACAAGTATTCGATAATCATCTTTTTTGTGACGGGCTCTGGCGTCAAAGTTTTCGATCACCTTATCGCGGACAGACTCGCCTGAATCGCCGGTATAGAGAAGCACCCTTTCAGGATATTTGTCATTTATGTTTTTAAATAGGTAATTGGCGGTTTCCTTTGACTCCGTAAAGATTATTAGATGACTTTGTTTCAAAATATTTGTTTTGGACAATTCGTTCAGGAATTTTATCAGTTTCGGGTCACGGTTGACCTTTTGCCAAAATTTTTTGACCTCCATAAGAATTTCACGGTCATGCTGCAAATCTTTCCTGATCTCTTTCCTGAAATCCTTGCTTTCGTATCTTTCAGCCTTGCCTTCATCTATTAATCGCTGAACTGCTTCGTCATCGTCGCTCTCAATCAGTTCAAATATCTTGTTCGTATGTTTCTTGCTCACATACACATTGCCGTTATCAAACTCTTTTATGAACATCTCGTAGGAATGCAGGAACCTGTCCACGGAATTTCTAAAGGCAAAGAAACTGCTTTCCAGTCGTTTGACCAGAAGAATTTTCATGAACCGTCCCATGTTTCGCTGGGACTGTTCTTCAAGCTGGTCTATTTCCCTTTTTCCTTCATAATAGAGCAGGGGCATGTAGCGGGCGTATATAAATTTATTGGCAATCAGGTCGATGGTTTTATTAAAAATACCGTCTTCTTCAACATTGAGTTCGTAGAATAGGGGCTCTGGTTTTTTAACTTCCGGAAACCTGAGGCCCTGTTCTTTTATGTCTTTGCTGAAATAATTTTCAATTTCAGTTCTGGTGCGGCGTACCATTAAATATTTAAGAACTTTATTTCGAATTTCCAGTGAGTTTTCTTTTACGGTATTTATGTATGCGGCATAGTCTTTCTTCCGGTCCAGTTTCTTCAGTTTCTTGTCCAGTCCGCTAAAGAATCCTTCCAGATTCGGCAGATTGGGTATGGTGCTTTTCTTGGCTTTTTGAAAAAGTTTAAGCAGGCTCAGGATGTCTTTCGGGGTATTGTTATATGGTGTGGCTGTTACCAGCATAACCCTTTTGCCGCGGCAGATTTCAGCCAGCTTCTCATAGGAAATTGTTGTTTCAGTTCGGAAACGGTGGGCTTCATCAATGATAATATTTGTGTATTTTTCGGTTCCTCTTTCCAAAAGGTCGTCAAGTTTGCCGATAGATTCAAAATCTGCCTGAACTCGAAAGTCTGAAAATACATTAGTCCAAGAGCCGGGATTGGATTTCTCCAGAAGCATCGGTGGGGCGATGACAAGTGTTCTGCCGTCCAGTTGTCCCGCCAGCATTGCAGAAATGTATGTTTTACCAAGGCCCACAACATCAGAGATAAAAACGCCGCCGTATTCCAGAAGTATTTTCTTAGCGTTTAAAACCGCCTGCTCCTGATATTCAAGCTTTTTGAACTCCTGCGGAAGATACTTGACAAATACTTCATCTGTTTGGCTGAGTTCATCCTTGAAATATTCGTAAAGAAATTTCAGGTATAACTGGTAGGGTGAAATATTTTGGCTTAACCAGGTTTTATCTTGAATGGTCTGAATATACTTTTCACTGACATCTACGGCATTCTTCCAGAGCTCCTCAAATTTATTTTTTGCAAAGTCATAGTCACTTCTGTTTTTCAGTTCCACATTAAACTCTAAATTATCTATGAGCCCGGCCTGTGTAAAATTGCTGGAACCTGTGATGACCCGGCCGATATCTCGGTCGCCTTCAACGAAAGTCATAATGTAAAGTTTGGCATGTATATTTTGTGATGGATATGCTCTGATTTCCAGTTTCTTACTGTGAATCCATTTGATAAACTTTACAACACCTTCTTCAACTTCCCGTTTATCTTCCGAATCCTCCATCTCTTTTTCGACAAGCCCTGAATATTCCTGCTTTGTTTCTGCATGGGAAAATTGCATAGATTGTTGAGGATTTTCTTTTACTTTTGTTAACAGATCATAGGTCAGTTTGTTTGTACTTATGCCAATCAGGATTCTAATTTTTTCTGTATTTTCTAATGATTTATAAATGGCATAAAAACCGCTTGTATAAAAATACCCTGCAAGGCAGTCAAATAATCTGGTGTCTTTTATTAATACTTGAAATCTCGTTTTAAGGTTTTGTTGTTCTTCGTTGGTAATAAAAGTTAAGTCCGTGTTTGTCATATTTAGATTGCCTTTTTCTTAATGCACTTTCATTCTTTGAACAAATAAATGTAATTATACTGACACTATTAATATACAAAAAATTTTCTGCCTATTAAACATACTACTTTAAGATATAAAAATAACAGTAATTATTCGCTCTAATTCAGCAGCCTGATGATCTTTCTATCCGGGCGGTGGTTATTCCAGAGCCGGAGGGCGTTGAGTCTGATGATTTTTAGGAGGGCGAGGTCCCCCAATTGCCATACGGGGATCCGGCGGCTCTTTTCAATTGCATAGAATCTGGCTAATTTCCAGAGACAAAAAAGGCCTAAAAGGGATCCAATGTTTCTTTTGTATTTTTTATTATGTGCGGTTTGGACTGTGGGTATTACGGCCTGTGTATGTTTTGCCTGTTCAAGGGGAGGGTAGTGATGGTTACAATTTTTTATACTGTATGAAAAAGAGCTGTAACGTGCTGAGATGAGCGGATGAATAACGAGCAAGCCAAAAAAGTAACAGTACTTTTTCATGGGCTGGTCTTTTGAATTAGATATCTGTTTCTTGCTTATCTCTCAATATATGTTTTGTCAATGTTTTTATGATTTATATCTCACCACAGAGGCGCAGAGGACGCTGAGTAGGAGTTTTTTTGTGTGTCCCGAAAACTGTCGGGACACACAAAAACCTATCGCCCCTTCGGGGCATAACGGTTGTACCTAACAAAGGTTATAGTGAATTTTTTATCTCCGAGGGGAGCCCGTCTAATAGTGGAGATTCCAAGGGAAAGGCCCTAGTGCAATGGAAAGCCAAAAGCATTGCACGGGGTAAACATTTAACGGGGCAGGCTGAGTTACAGGCTCTACCCGGGAGGACTCCGCCCCGGAGGGAGGGTGATGAGAAGGAGTTTTTTTGTAAAAGGGGACGAAGAAACGCCCCAAATAGCTTAGTGCTTCGATTCGCAAATACTATAACGTATTCTAATGAGTATAATCTTTGCGATTGCTCACTCAGCACTTAGTTCCGAGTAAATAAATACGTCATCGAGTTTATGAATCGAGGGACTTAGCTGTTAAGGGTTGGGTGAAGTGACAGGTTGTCCATTATTTTTTAGGGAAATACTTAACTCCGGCCATATTCCTAAAATCTGAATCTTGCGTCCAGAGTATTGCATCATATGCTTTAGCTGTTGCTAGAATAATACTATCGGCCATTGGAAGACCCTTTTCCAGGCTTAGTTTAGAAGCAGCGATAGCCAACGGGACTGTAAGATCTACAACGGTTCCTTTTTGCATAGCCGCTGTCGCTTGAAGCGCTTCATTCTCGCTTGATTCTCGGAGAACAACCTTGAAAACCTCATATAAAGTTATCGTTGGAACAACGAGCGAATCTGTATCTTTCAAAGGAGATATGAAATGTTTTGCATTAGGCTCGTCTGCAAAGTAGGCAAGCCAACCGGAAGAATCGACGATATTCATACTCTATCTTCCTCGCGTTCGAAATCAGTATTTATGCCTTTGAGGAATCCTCGAAGCTCTGTAATATCTCGTTCAGGTATTAATTCGATTCTACCCTCATATTCTACAACCTGCATTTTTTGACCAGGACGAAGCTGCAATGTCTGCCTTATCAACTTTGGTATTACGACCTGATATTTTGGTGATACAGTAACCGTTTGCATTTCAATTCCTCCATCGATAATATTTTGTCATACGATAGCACTATCGATATGGTAT
>Ga0315545_1003040_pt1 | contig 14579 bp, 9 predicted proteins | sample SalMarSW160210MG_FD_203096 | JGI IMG/M metagenome (GOLD analysis project Ga0315545, IMG submission 203096) | Salt marsh sediment microbial communities from the Plum Island Ecosystem LTER, Massachusetts, United States - Salt Marsh Sediment SW1602-10 ... | reverse complement strand
TTCTTTGCAGGGAGTAAGTTTGTATCCGACTCTATTTACTTTTTTAGTCATTTATTTTCTATATAATTATGTCGCTTAAAAAAAAATATTACCAAATTCTCTCTTAGTAACTAAATAATTATTCGAATCAAAATCTCAAGGATAAATATCCAGTGATGACAATAATTCCACCTTAGTTTTTTGCCATACATCATCAAGATTAATTGAGAGATTTTTGAATTCATCCAATTCAATAACATCAGGCAACACGGATAATTTCCTTTATTTCGGTTAGTAAATCGATAAACCGTTTTTGCGTTTCCATGTTTATCAAATCAACGGAATGTTCCAATTCAATCATCAAATCTGAATAAGCCCTAAAAAACAATTCAGGCTTTATACCTTTTATAGCTATATCTATATCGGATTCATCATTAAAGCTGTTGTTTGTAAGAGATCCGAATATATATATTTCCGAACATCCGTATGCTCTAAGAATATCGATTGCCTTTTTTATGTCTGCTTTAAAGCTATACGGTAATTTATTCAAAACATTTCTCATTATGCGCCTGCCGTTTTAAAATAATTATACATCAAAAAACCATCCCCGGCAAAAACTATTTCTCCTTCCTCTTACTATGCCTCTAAACATCGTCTATAAGCCTTCGCCAGTTTTTAAACGAGGCTGTTTCCGCTAATGCATCGAAATTCTTCAACTCTATAGCTATTGTTTCTTTATTTATGCCCGGATTTTTTAGGATTATTATTCTGACATCCTCAAGGTCCCGCTCTCTTCCCGCGATAATTTTAAAAATAATTAAATCTTCAATACTCGCGTAAGGTACTTCGGTGTTTAAAACTTTTATTTTATTGGCGCGGTTAATCGCGCTTTTTTCGAAATCCGTGAAAGAGAAAATAAAATCGATCCTGATTCCGGTCTTTTTATCCACACACGGGAGCACCATTGTTTTCTTGATAAATTTCTCCACATTGTTTTTAACCAGCAGGCGGAAATCTAGTTTTTCACACGCGTCAAGAATCAATGAAAGAGAATCTGTGTCTTTGCCCAGAATGATATCTATATCATTGGTAAGCCTGGGCTCACCGTATAATAAAACCGCCTGACCGCCAATTATGATGAAATCAATTTGCTTTTGCTTCAATTGAGAGGTTATTTTAACAATTAACTCTTCGAACATTATACCGCCTTATTTTTTACTTAAAAAACCGGCGTTTATACGTTTTTTAAACTCGATGATCTCTTCTATTTCTTGCCCGGAATCAGCAAAAAGAGACACACCCATGTTTACGGCATATTTCCACATTGCTTCAAAAACCTGAAAAGCCTTTTTATGAGTAAGCTTATTGTTTCGTATAAACTCATTATCAAGTTCCCGCAAAAGCTTATAGTTTTTTATCATTCGCAAGCCTTTCTTATGGAAATGCCTGTCACTCTTTGAGGTAATTATACATCAAAAAATCAACCCTGCCAAAAACTATTTCTCCTGCCTCTTCACGCTTCCGAAACCTATTGAACGATTCCTGCCCAAAGACATATAATCGGGCATATTCACATTAGTCACAAACCGGCCTGAAAAAGCGAACCATTCAATATTGTTTATGACAACTTTCTTTTCCGTGAATTCGCCCTTGGCCATAATCTTTTTATCCGCTGTTATGCTTAAGCCTTTAAAATTAGTGAGGATATTGTTGCGCAGCACTTTATTCAAATCCAGCTTGTTGTTGATGTAGGATAAGTAATTTTTCTGGTTTACCGGCAGCCACAGGCTTTCAAACCGATAGGAATAAAGCTCATCGGAAATACAAAACTCCTCACCTTTTACGGCAATCTGTGTTTCGAAGTGGTCGATCGTCCGGCCGTTGATTGTTATTTGTTTCACCTTTAAAAATTTATCGGTCAGTACCGGAACGGCCCGGTTGTATCCGAACACATTGAGCATTCCGTCTATAATTTTGTACTGAATAAAGGGCATGCGGTAGATGACCTTGTTTTCATCTCTATGATTATGAAACAGGTCTTCTTCCTTGTAAAGAGTGCCGAAATAGCCGCGCAGTTTTTCCGCGTCTCTTTTTTTGAATTTTTCTTCGGTTATGAAACTTAAGCGGGCTGTTTTTATCATTACTCAATTCTTTTTTTAATAGTGTATTTCATTATATAATATTCTTTTCATTATGCAAGTATAAAAATTAAAATACCGATGTCGATTGAATTCTCCCTGATTCTTCTGTATAATCTTCTCCGCAATGGCAGTAATCCAATTCGGCAACACATGGTGGGGCGGCCGGTTCCTTAACGCCCTGAATAATTTCGACTATTCGAACAGGCTCCCGCGGGGAAAGCGTTACGCGCGAAACGGATCGGTGCTCTCCATAACCATCAACCAAAACATCATTAACGCCAGGGTACAAGGCAGGCAGCGGCGGCCGTATTCCGTTTCCATGAGATTAAAGGCGTTTAAAAAAGCCGAAACCGGGCAAATTGCCCGGCTCATCACCGGCAATCCCTACTACCTGGCCCAATTTCAGGCCAGGATACTTCCGGAAGAACTGCACGAGGAGTTGAACAGGCTGGGGATCGGACTTTTTCCGTCATCCTGGAAAGAGATGAACATGCAATGTTCCTGCCCGGACTGGGCGGTACCGTGCAAGCATATCGCCGCGGTTATCTACATTATGGGCAACGAAATCGATAAAAATCCCTTTATCCTGTTCAACCTCCGTAAATTCGACATCCTTGAGATGTTTCAATCGGCAGGGAAATCGGAAGTTGAAGAAATAGTCAGCATAGGTTCTCTGGTAGAAGAGAAACCGAATAAATATACCTACTACCAGGAAAAACTCGAGCATATCGATTTTTCAACTGTTCCGCTTCTTTTAGAACCGACCCTCAAACTGCTTACCCAAAGACCGCTCTTTTATTTACAGGGAGATTTTAAGGAAACACTCGCCTTGTGCTACAAAAAAATGCGGAAGCAGATTAAAACTTATATCAATACATCGGAGATCATGGAAGATATTCCCGAAACCAGCTACGGGAGCGCGGAAATCAGGATAAAAAAAACAAAATACGCTTTTAAAGGCTCGTTAAAAGCAAAGGACGCGACGCTTGCCTTCGATTCCCTTTGTTTTCACACAGTCGCGGATTATCTGCGTATCCTTACCATAGGAGACCTGAACACATACCCACCCGTGATTTCCTTTCTTGTTATGGTGCATAACTTTGCCTTAATGCTTATGGAAAAGAGCGCGTTCATACCGGACATTATCTCTCTGGGCAAAAACCGCTACATCATACGCTGGATTCCTTCGCTGTTTAACAGCCAAACAAACAACATATTCCAGGCACTCACGGACGCCATACCCTGCAACATCGTCAAATACGGCGACACGCCGCTGTCCAAAAGGGAGCAGGTGCTCTTTCTTGTCTCTTTTTTCATAAGCTACTATATCACCTTATTCAGGCCGGCGGGTGAAACTGAACGCCATGAAATACTCTCGGCATTTTTCAACCGCGGAGAGTACATATCCGACGGATTCGGGAAAAAGGAGAACGCAGGCACCATCCATCTCTGGCTTTCGCGCTTTTTTATTCACCCTAAAAACTGCTTCCCGGTTATCAGGATTTCTGAAGAGCAGGAGGGAAAAGAGTTTTCAGTGGACATTCTGGTAAAAGACAGGAGGGAAATACTCACCCAGCCCCAACAGCTCACCGAGTTTTTACACAGCGGCAACGATGAAAAATTTCCCCTGCTCAAAGACCTGACTCTTCTATCCACCTACCTCCCCGTGGTCAATAGCGTGCTGAAAACGGGTGCGCCCGCGCGGGTTTCACCCGAATCGTTTGTGTCTATCTGGTTCGAAGCCCTCCCTGTCTTGAAGACCCTTAATATCGAAACCCTGCTTCCCAAAGCGCTGAAACAAGTACTTATCCCTTGTCTCTCTCTTTCATTTAAGAAAAAACAAAAGGGCGACCGGAACATCGTCAGCTATCTGTCCCTCATGAACCTGATGGATTTCGAGTGGGCGATAGCGATCGGAGACAGCTTTATGACCCCGGAAGAATTCGACACACTTACGGAAAAGTCTTCGGGAATTATTAAATTAAAAGACCGCTACGTATACCTGAGCGCGCAGGAAATCCGGAAGATAAAGAAACAGCTTGAAAAAAAGCCGGATTTCAGTCCTCTGGACATTTTGAAAATGCAGCTTGAAGGAACGTACAACAACGTACCGGTTCAAACAGACGGGGAGCTTAAGGACGTTATCAATAACCTGTTTACCCCGGAAGAGGTCGAGATACCCGCCAATTTAAAGGCGACTCTCCGTCCCTACCAGGTAAACGGATACAAATGGCTGTACCACAACTGTAAAATCGGCCTGGGCTCGCTCATGGCGGACGATATGGGGCTGGGCAAGACCATACAGATCATCACCCTGCTCCTGAAATTAAAAAACGACGGTTGTTTTAAGGATAAAAAGGCCTTGATTGTGGTTCCGGCCAGTTTGCTAACCAACTGGCAGCGGGAGCTGAACAAATTCGCGCCGGACCTGGTTTCCGTAATATACCACGGCAGCGACAGAAAAATAGAAACGGGTGCCGACGCAGTCATAACGACGTATAGCCTGGCCCGAAGAGACAAGGAGTTCCTGCATAAAGAGAAATGGCTGGCTGTTATCGCGGATGAAGCCCAGAATATCAAGAATCCGCGCACCACACAGACGAAAATGCTCAAAGCGATTAGGGCGGACTTAAAAATCGCCATGACGGGCACACCCGTGGAAAACAGGCTCATGGATTACTGGAGTCTTCTGGACTTTCTTATGAAAGACCTCCTGGGAAGCATGAAATTTTTTAAGGAGAATTACGCCATCCCCATAGAAAAATTCAGGGACAGCTCGAGGCTTCAGTCGTTCAGGAAGATGACGGCGCCTTTCATCCTGCGGAGGGTAAAAACCGATAAAACAATCATCAAAGACCTGCCGGAGAAACTGGTTATCGACAGGTTTACGGCCCTGACAAAAGAGCAGACCGCGCTCTACCAGGGGCTTGTGGATTCCGTTGACGGAATGCTCGAAAACACCGAGGGCATACACAGGCGGGGCATTATTCTGATGCTGATTCTAAGGCTCAAACAGATATGCAATCACCCTGCCCTTTACCTGAAAGAAAAGAACTGTACTATCGATCAGTCCGGCAAAAGCAGTCTGCTTAAAGACCTCTTAAGCAACATTATAAGCAGAAATGAAAAAACGATCATCTTTACCCAGTTCAGGGAAATGGGCCATATACTTGAGGCTCTCATCGACAAGGCGTTCGGGTTCGTACCGCTCTTTCTGCACGGGGGCCTTAGCAGAAAGCTGAGGGCCGAGCTTGTGGACGGCTTTCAGAACGAGCGGAAAAAGAGAATATTAATCCTTTCGCTTAAAGCGGGGGGAACAGGGCTGAATTTGACTGCGGCGAACAACGTGATCCATTATGACTTATGGTGGAACCCGGCTGTGGAAAACCAGGCCACGGACAGGGCCTTTCGGATCGGACAGAAGCGGGATGTAAACGTGTACCGCTTTATCACCAGAGGGACGTTTGAAGAAAAGATCAACGACATGATAGAGCATAAGAAAGCACTCGCGGAGCTTACCGTGAATACGGGAGAAAAGTGGATTACCGAAATGAGCGACAGAGAATTAAAGGAGCTTTTAAAACTGGAACGGTGACGGCTTAAGAAATAATTTCCACTAAACATGCTTGTATTCAAATAAGCATATTTGCTTTTCATTCTTTTAAAAACAAGCTATACTTTTATTATGCAAAAGATGAAAAACTTAACACGGCTTACAAACAAAGAAAAACACGAACTCATAATTAATTGCAAAAACTATTTTTCAAAAAGAAATGAAGTGCTTTCAGCTTATATTTTCGGATCTTTTGCGCAAAAAAAATTGACTCCTTTAAGCGATATCGATATTGCGATTTATGTGGATAAAAATAAAATTGATGAGAACAAATACCCGTATGGATATACTTCTCATATCTTAAGCCGGCTTATGCTGCTTCTTGCAAGTAATAATGTAGACCTTGTAATACTAAATAACGCAAATATTCTTCTGTGCCACAGAGTAGTTTCTAAAGGTATAAGAATTTTCTCAAAAGAAATCAAACAAACACAAAGGAGAGAATATTACTATATACAACAGTACCTCGATTTTAAGCCCATGTTATATAAAATACAGCATGCTTTAATTTCTGAACAGAAGGAAAAATGATAGACAAAGAAATAGTTTTTCAGCATATAAATGAATTAGAAAATATAATAAAACAGCTGGAACACTATAAAAATATATCATTCACAGATTTTAAATCGCAACTCACCACTATCTGGGCTGTGGAGCACGGACTGCAGTTGGCAATTCAGAATCTGATAGACATTGGCGGCCATATCCTCGCGGCAATTGGCGAGAACAATATCAATAACTATACCGATATTCTGCAAAAGCTTGGAGAAAATGAAATCATACCGAAAGATTTTAGCGATAAAATAACAGGCATGGCGGGTTTTAGAAATATTTTAGTGCATGAATACATAAAAGCAGATATACAGTACGTATATAATGTACTTACAGGAAATATTTCGGATTTTACCCAATTTATAGCATATATAAAAAAGTATCTTTCATACTGATAAATAATAACGCGCAGGCAGATAACATCAATTTACATTCAAAAGCAATATATTAATTAAAAACAAAAGCTGGTTTTGCTTTAGAAGAGTTATTTCACTGCCATAATCCACATCCAGAATTGTGCTCTGAAAATCCTCGGCGTTTTCTCTTTCTATCATCTCAGCCTTTCGCCTGTGCTCCATCTGATTTATCTTGCTGCCGTAAAAGGTCCGCTGCTTCAATATGAAGTCAAGAATGACATCCACATTATCAAGCCGGTAATACACCTCTGTTTTAAAGCGTTCTTTAAAAAGTTCATCTTCATACAACAGCGCGAATACGGCCTTTCTGTTAAACTGCGCTGTTTTAAACAAATAGAGAATATTCTCATAGCCCCTGTCTATCTCGAAATTAATAAGGTCTATATCCTCCTGTCCGTAAATCGAATTGCTCCTCATTATAATAAGCTCGCGAATTCTCTGCAGCACATCCGTCATATGCCCCAGCATGGCTTCCACATAGTTATAATAGGCTATCAGCTGGGTAGTGTTTTCCACTTGTTTATTAAGCGCGCGGATGTGTGCTTCCAGCCGCTGGTAAATAGCATAATTGGCCGGATCGTCGGAAAGCAGACGTATCCCCCCGGACAAGCGCTTTAAATTCTTATCAATACTATTTTCCGTATTCTTTAAAATGTTATTGAGATAGATAAGCGAGCTTGAATCGCCCCTGACCTCAATAACTGTTCCGATCATAAAAAAAATTGAAAGCACAAGTAAAAACACAAGCCTGTTAATTCTCATGTCTATAAGTTACTCACAAGTTGTCCTGCGGTCAAAACAAAGCCCCGATTTTAATTCGGGGCTTTGTTTAAAAGCTAAGAATTATTAATACGCTTCCTGAATCTGCACACCGGAACGGTCTTCATTATACATTTCATCTAAATTCCCACGATTTAGCTCGCGCATCTTCATCTGTTTTTCATTCAGGTTCATACGATACTCCTCCTCCATTATATCCTGGTTAGACTCTGTCTGCTCTTCGTAATAATATTCTTCGGCGTTTAATAAGGCCATACCGCGGTAAAAGGCATAGCGATCTTTCTTGTCCCGCACAATTACCGTGGCCGCGCCGTTAATACCGTCCGCGATAAAAATACCGCGCAGATCAGTCTCACCGGAGACAAAACTGTCATTTGCGGAACCGATCACTTTTACATGCACATTATCGGCGTAAGCTTTTCGCACAATATCTTTCACATTTACCCGCACTCTTCCGGATGTAACATCCTCTTGAACCTCAATATCCAAAGGTGTAACCAAAACCAAACCGCTGGTAAACAGATCGTCCCCTCTGCAGATAACAAGATATGCTCCTTCGTCCCGAAGATTAAGTCCGATTATCTTTTCCATATCAGCATAATCCGTACCCCTGCCCAGATCCACATCCTTTTCAATAAGGGGAGAGATTCCGGACAGTTTGATATGAGTAATCCGGCTCAAGTTTTTCTCTTTAAGATAGAGCTTCATTAAATCCACTTTATAGACTTGAAAATAAGCATGCCTGATATTGCGATACTGCAGGGTAAGTTCTACTCTTTCACCCGGTTTAAAGCTGGTTACTTCGCTCATCGAGATGGATTTTCTTTCAAAATATGTAATAGCTTCCCTGGCATCCGGATACTTGTCCTGAACTCGCTTATAATGCTCGATAGCCTGCTCGGGTTTCTGCTGAGTATGGTAGATTTGAGCCAGAATATAATGAGCCAGCTCCTGATCTTCACTGGACCCTTCAGCCACAACTCCCGCCGCTTTTATGGCCTCCTGATATCTTCTTAAAGAAAAGAGTCCCAAAGCTTCCATGTACTGAAAACTGCTGGTATAATTGCTTTCCTTAAAGATTTCACGGTAGCGGCGGCAGAGCTCAACCGATTTTTCATAAGTTTTTTTATCGAGAGAAAGATTAATCATGGTAAAAGCCGCATCATCAGCCAAAGGATTACCCGAATAAACGGACATGAAACGCCAGAGTATGGTTTCCGCAGCATGCAAAAAATCTTGTTTGGTAAAATTTACAGGTTTACCCTCAGCGTTTTGGTACAAGCGGCTTGTAATTTTGGGAGCTTCAGGAGCTTTATTATATATCTCCTGCGCCAAGGTAAAATAAGTAGTGATTACCTGAGCACTATCGGGATATTCCTGCCAGAGCTTGTGCAAGAAACTCATGGAGCCATAAAACTCACCTCCCTTTTCCAGGGCTCCTCCTATGGGCGCGTCCTTTAAAAAACTGGCTTCCACTGTCGCCCGGTACACGATATATGAGCGTTCGTATTCACCGATATCGTGGTAGGCTCTGCCGATAATGAGTATGCGTTCAAAGGGGATAAAAAGATCGGGATATTTTTCTTTTAAAATCTCAAAATATTCCACCAATTTTTTAGCGTTATAAAATTCCTCCTGGCTGCGGATCCACAGCATCATCTGTGCCAGCTTCGGTTGACTATATTTCTTATCCTGCGCATAGAGTTTTTCCAGCAACAAAATGGCATCCGCATAAAGCCCGTCATCAAAATAGGCTTTACCCATAGCAAAGAGTTCTCCTTTATTCATCTCATATGGTTTACTCGATTTTTCGCCAAAAGCCAGTAAGGACAGATCGGATATGCTGCCTATCGACATTTCAGCCGGATTTTGCGCGTTAATTAAAAGAGGCGGAAGTACCTTATATGATCCGGGTGTGTAACCCGCGATCTGGTAGCTAATCGTAGATATGTACTTATGGGGCTCGAAGTAAAAGAGCAGTTTTCCGTCCTCAATCTGAACTGAGCTAAAACTTCCATTTATGGTATCCTTTAACACTACTGCGCCCGAAGGTATATGATCTATGAGTATGATATAATTATCTTCCGTATTGTCGTGGAAATCCAGCGTTACCAAAGCGCTCCTGCCGTACTCCAGCTCGGAGATCTCCATAGTACTCCTTCCCACGGTCATGCCTTTATATGTGAGGTTTTCGTGAATATAGTCTTTATCTTCAAAATCCGGATCATCCAATGTATTTGTATACTTCAAATCCCCGCTGAAACCGGTCAGAGTCGCTGAATAGACATATTCACCGCGCCCCTGCAGTTTGAAATATATTTTATTCTCTCCGCGCTGAATTACCTGGTCCGGTACATGAAGGGTAACACGCTCTGTTCCCCCTATTGCTTTTAACTCTCCTACTGATTTGTCATTGACTGTAATCCCTAATACGTAATCGCTCTTGATGTCTTTTACTTTATCGTAATAAGCAGTGAGAGCCGCTACCGCTACTCCCTTAGTCTTAGCCGGCGTATAGCCGTACGGCCCTTTTACCCGCAGCAGGTACTGCACAGCCTGTGCTACCTGCTCTGCATCGGGTTTGAGCGCTTCGTATGCTAACAGTACCAGAGCCGTTGTTTCGGGGGCATTGCGCTCCCAAAGCTGATTATCTTTTCCCGACCAGTAATGCGGGTTTGCCGTGCTCCTGGTAGAATCATCCGCCGTATTATAAACAATTGCTTTCTTATCCAACAGCACAATAAGCTCCTGTGCCATCTCACTGTGATCAAGAGCCTTAAGACAGAGAGCCGTATAGGCCAAAGCGGCATTGCTCAGGTTGTTGCGATTCCGGTATAACCTGTTTACAAATGTGTAATCCGCCGCACCTGTTTTGGAAAGAGCATGCATGATCATGGCTCTTAAATCATAATCATCCTGATCTAACCTTAAGTAGCTTTTTTTGAGGTATGCTTCACTGGATTTTAGTACGGCTGCATCGATGAGAATTCCCTGTGTGCTGATACCAGCCAGTGCCCAGTGGGTAAGACATGTTATCTGTATCGCGCTTGCTCCTGTTCCGAAACGCCAGCTTCCGTCCTTCTGCTGCAGGGAAATAATTTGTGAAACCAAGGCCTGCAACCTCTGTCTTACTCTGAGCTGCAGCTCTTCCGGAGCTCCCTCTGCTTCCAAGTAAGACAAAAGTGCAGAGAGAGCCAAGGCTTCGGATGGTTCCCGTGCAGGAAAGCTTTCCTGGCCAAAATCAAAATCATAAACCGGTCTTTCCCAATCTTCCAATACAAAGTCTATTAATTCCTGATTGAGCGATGCACCCACATGGATATCCAGGTACATATTGGAATACTCTTTATCTGATACAAGTTTTAGAAAGAGTGTTGTGTCGTTCTCAGCCACACCCGATTTTTGATCGGAAAAAGCCAAACCCCACGGTCGGATCGGGATGGCAACTTCTTGCGCATCTTTAAGCAGAGGATCTGTAGTTCCGGCCGCACTGGCTGTAAGCAGCACGGAAAGCTCGCTTGCTTTCGGAACGGCAAAAGGCTGAAAAACAAGATTTGTCGCAGAATGCGGCTCAACCGATACTGTCTGCTTCAGATCGAACGTATCATCATCTGCTGTAAGATGAGCCGTAACCTCAACCTGTCCTTTATAGTCCGTCAGGTTGTGCACAGCGGCCGGCAGCCGAATACTGTCACCCTCCTGCACAAGGCCGGGCACCTTAAGTTCGGCAAAGAAATCTTTACGCACTATTAAGCCTGCGGTATTTTCTCCCACAAGGGTTTCCTGGGTACAGCCCTTTACAGTAAGCCTGTAGGCAGTGATGCTTTCAGGCAGAGGTACCTCCAGAGCAGCTGTGCCGGCAGTATCCGTGATCACAAATACCTGCCAGTACCCCTCAAGACCCCTCTTTTCTTTACGCGCCTGTTCATCTTTCTGTTCTAACTCGCCATCAGAATAGCCGGTTGTCTTATCAGCAGGCATATTGTCAGTGGTTGTAACGGCAGATTCTTCCACCCCTTCTTTCATTCCTCCTACTTCCTTCTTGGCGTTTTCTGTCTCTACCCGCGTTCTGGATTCTAGATCATCTTCATACAGCAGTTCTTCCCCACTGGCCAAACGCCCTTCTTCCTCAAGGAACTCGGATATGGCTTTTGTAGTCCGAGGCAGGTAGGAAAAGGTGCAGCTTGTTTCAAGGCGCATAAAAGCCTGCCGCTCTGCTCCTTTTTGAAAGAATGCCACAATTTCCGGGGCAGGATCACGATAACTTGCATAGATGGCCTCATTTACCAATGCCAACGAGAATTCAGCTTCCACAGGTTTGCCCTGATGATCCTTTACTTCAACGTGAATGCGCGCCGTTTCACCAGGTGCATAGTATTCCTGTTCCGGTTTTATACTGATAAGAAGCTTACGCTCTACCGTAAAGGGCAGAGCTGCGGCCTCAAGTTTATTACCGTCCATTATCGCCAGGCTGACCGCAAAATTGGGAAAGTGTTCATGCCCTACTGCAAACTGCAGAGGATTCTCTCCCTGCTTTATCTCTTTAAGCTGATAGCTGATAACACCTTCTCCTTCAAACGTGAGCAGAGCTAACCGCGGCAGATCCAAACGGGAAATAATCCTGATATCGGCCTTGTCCCCCACTTTGTAATGCTGCTGTTCGGCAAATATCCTCAATCGTATTTTGTCTTCTGTGCCTGAAACCATAGTAAAGGCTTCAGCACTCACAATATTACCCAGGCGGTCCTTGCCGCGTATCCGGAAAACATACTGTCCGCCTTGGTCCGGCGTATAGCTTACGCGGGCTGTACCACTTTCATCCGTTTGAAACGGCAGTACCTTCAGCTCTTTTTCCGCCCAGACAAGCACGGTATCACGCTTTAACCAGGGAATAGCGGAAAGCAGAGGATCCTCCTCTTCTACTTCACGCACTAATACATGAAGCTCAAGCTCTTTTGAAACGGGATTACCCGCAGGATCTACGGTCTTCACAGTTATTTCAACTGGCTCTCCTGCCAGAGATACCTCACGTTTGGGAGCAATGCTGGCAATATAACCATAGCTGGCCAAAAGCGCCCGGCCCTGAGTTGTGACATTTTCAGACAGCAGTGTTGCTTTGAAAGCCAACGAGGTACCTGAAGAGAAGGGTGTCGTATCAAAGAGAATGACGAGTCCTCCCTGCTCATCGGTTTTCTCGGTAATCGTTCTTCCGTCCGGGAGAACATAACGCAGCTCAACGCCTGCTGCCGGCTGGCCATAGTAATAACTGGCCTTAAACGCTGCCTTTATAGTCTCACCTCTGAAATAAACCTGTTTATCGAACTCGATATCCAATTGTATTTTTTCTATTTTAAACTCCTCAACCATGAAGCTTCCGGCAAAGGCCAGCCTTGCCTCTTCTTCCTCCGCCGTTCTTAAACGGATGGTATATGTACCCTGCGCTGCTTTTGTGCCTAAGTGCACCTGCAGTTCGAAGCTCCCAAAGCGTGAGAGACTCACACTCTCTTCAAAAATAATGCTCCCCCTCGAGTCTACTACCGCACAAAGCATTTTCATTCCCTGATCGGCGAAATACGCGCCCTCTTTTACATCACGGATAATACCGCGCAATTTGACTATCTGCCCCGGTCTGTACACGGGGCGGTCGGTATAAATATACCCCTTGGGTGCCAGCCCCTTACTGAATCCCAAACAGGATAAATCCAGTCTGTTTGAGGCCATATTACCGCTCTGATTTACAAAAACGCATAAGTTCTCAGAACTTTTAAGTTCTTCAATTTTCTTAAGGAGAACACCGTCGCTCCCGGTCTTTCCTGAAAAGAGCACTTTTGAGCCGTCGGTAATCAGCACATCGGCTGCCGCTGCTCCCTTATTAGTGCGCATATTTTGGGCAAAGACTAATACCTCCGTACGCGATGATTTTAGCAAAATCTCAATATCCGAGCGAATTACCAGAGTGGTGGCCTCCAGATCTTTTTCTGAAACATTAACCGCGTACATACCGGGTCCCTGCATAGGTATTTCTATCTGCTGTTCAATAGGAAGATAGTCCTTATAGCCCTTGATCTCCACATCCCATATTTTATCCGGCGAGATTAAAGCCAGATCAAGATATTCCACACCGCGGATGGTGTGGAATTTATGGAAGTAATCTGCCATATCCAGTTTATATATTTTTAACTGCACCGTTTGAATATTACGCAGCTGGAGTTTTATTTTGGTCGTCTCATTAGTGCGGTAGACACGCTCTGTTGTGAGTAAGAGCGATTTATTCACCATCTGCTCAACTTTGTCCCTGGCCTTTTGGTAATAAGCTCCCCAGGTCAGTGTGCGGTAAGCCTGTAATGCTTCAGGTAAATCGGCAAGCTCATATTCCAAAACTTCAGCCATGCGAAATTGTGCCAGGGAGGCCTCTTCTGTTTTCGGATATTTGCTGATTAATCTTCTAAAAGCGTTTACCGCCTTTTTAAAGCTGCTCTGCGCTTGTTCGGTTGCACCGTTATTTTTAAACTCTATTCCCTGCTGATATTCGATCATTGCCAGGGTAAAAAGAATCTGACGTGATCTCGGATCCAACGGATATTTTATCAGAAATTCCTCCCAGACCTGCTTGGCCTGCTCATACTCCTTGATTTTAAGCAGATCCACGCCAACATAATATTCGGCATCCAATATCCCGCGCTGTGCTCCTGTCCAATCCGCTCCATTGGGGAATTTAAGAGTATATTCGGTATATACAGCTATACATTTTTTATACTTCTTTTGATTAAACAAGAGCTGACCCATAAGAAAAAGCGCTTTCTTCTGCAAATCTTCATACTGCTCGACCGGTGTTTGCTTAAATCCCAGCTCCTCCCGCAGTACTCTCTCTTCTTCATTCTCATTAAGGTTTAGTTTAAATCCTTTTCCGTCTACAAAATCACGAATAGCAGCAACCGTCTGATCCGCCCGGCCCCGGTAGTTAAGGGCTAAAATTGCATACCAGGCAGCAGTTACGGAAAGAGAATCATCCGGAAACAAGCTAAGGTAGGCAGCCGCTTTTTCCAATCCTGCTTCCAGCTCCATATCATTTTGAGGTTTGGGGAATTTATAAGTAAA
>Ga0315545_1003038_pt1 | contig 14585 bp, 11 predicted proteins | sample SalMarSW160210MG_FD_203096 | JGI IMG/M metagenome (GOLD analysis project Ga0315545, IMG submission 203096) | Salt marsh sediment microbial communities from the Plum Island Ecosystem LTER, Massachusetts, United States - Salt Marsh Sediment SW1602-10 ... | reverse complement strand
CTCGAAAATCAGCGGAACTTTGCATTCCTTCCCCTCGAAGCCCTTCCACAACGCCTCATCCTTCGGCCGCAGCCACACTGACGCCGCGAAATAGTTTCTCACTATAATCATCTGCCCGTCCGCCGATATGTCGCCTCCCGTCGCCGTCCCCCAAGGCAGACTCCCAACATATTCCAGCGTGGTTTTACTGCCGGCCGACTTGTCCGCCGTAGCTTCAGCAAAGGCGGTTTGCGGATACGCAGCCCTGTAAACCTTACCCGGCTTTTCCTTTGTGATGATATAAAGGTCTCTCGTCAGCGGGTCAATCATCAGCGTCTCTGCGTCCCTCGCTCCGTCCGGATACGTCAGTTCAATCGCCTCCACACCCCTCACGGCAACAACTGTCTTCTGCTGATTCGCATCCACTACCGGCTCAGCCACACGATATACGAAGACGCTTCTTCTCCTCGCACGATTATCGCCAATCGCGCCGATATAGATATAATCAACGTTCGGGTCCGGCCCAGGCCCAGTGGCGATGTCCTCCCAGTCCTGCATTCGTGCCCCGACGATATTATATATCCCGAGATGTTTCCCCTCCGAGCTAACCGCATAAAGTCTCGGCATACCGTCGTCATTATGTACCCACAGAACCCCCTTGTTCTTTCGACTCGCCGCAATACCCGACGCCTCATTGATTGACCTGTATTCTATCGTCCCAACCTTCTTGCCGGCCTGGAACTTCGGACACTCCACTCCTCTCGCGCTGCCCACGCCGAACAGAATCAAAATCACTACCGCAGCGCATCCGCTGATTACTCGTCGCTTTTCGTATATCAACATTAAGGCAACCCCCGGCCTAAGTTTCTCGATATTTCGGCTCACTGAATTAGCACGAATAGTTTTTGGACGTGACTCCGTCGCGTCCAAGGCTCCACGATTATAGCCCTTCACGCTCACATTGTCAATCACACCTAACCTTGCACCTATGCCCTTGTGCCCTTATGCTCCTGTGCTGCTATGTCTGTGGTCTCAGGTCTCAGGCCTTAGGTCTTGTACCTACAAATTTCTCTTGATTTGCACCCCCTCAATCTGCTATACTAATCAAAAGGCCAGAAATAGTGCGGAGGACCTCAGCTTACACCTTTGGGGGGCCTCCTAACACTGGCCAAAGGCGACTTTTCAGCATTGGATTGCAGCATTTCGATTTCGCCTCGGCAGGGGTAGAAAAATGGGCGGTTGGTTTGAAACAATTGGCGTTATCCTCACTGTTATACTCGGCGCTTTCGCCGGGCGGGCGTTCTCACGTCTGAATTCCAAAAACTGGACCTGGGGTTATTTTCTCCCGATGTCGCTTGTCGCCCTGCTGCTCATCTCAACCTTCCTCACCGTCAGGGCCTTCATCCCCGCATTCGCCTGGATAACCGGCAGCCGTGCTCGCTTCGTCATCATCGGCCTCGCTGTCAGCATGGGCGCGATGACGCTGTTCGGCCGACTCAAGAACCCCGTTGAAAAGGTCTTCGTTTTCGCCGTGATGTTCTGCGTCGTCTTATGGGCCTCCATCCTGCCGTTCCTCGTCCCGGTCCTGATTCAAGACGACATTGCTGGCCTCCAGACAAAGCTCGACGCCAACTTCGTCTGCGTCCAGAGCACCGACTATACCTGCGGACCAGCAGCCGCCGTCACCGCATTATATCAGCTCGGCCTAAACGCCCAGGAAGGCGAAATCGCTACCCTCTCGCACACAAGCCCCGTCGTCGGCACACTCCCCTGGTGCCTCTATCGTGCGATTAAAAACCGTTACGAACCCGAAGGCCTCGAATGTCGCTTTCGCCGTTTCGACACCATCAGCCAGTTACGCGACGCCGACGTTACGCTCGCCGTCGTAAAGGATGCCTTCCTGCTCGACCATTGCGTCGCCGTTCTCGACGTTGACGACCACACCGTTACCATCGCCGACCCCGTCCTTGGCCGGCTGCTTATGTCTTATGAAGACTTCCAGACCGTCTGGCGATTCTACGGCATCACCCTAAAATACAATCCTTCGTAGCGCAGCGAAGACCTTCGGGTATAGCTCCTCAGGTCTTCTGCCGGGGACCCAGAATTTTTCGTAGCGCAGCGAAGATCCTCGGGTGTTGCTCCTTGGTTCTTCTGCCGGAGACCCAGAATTTTCGTAATTCAATGAAACTTCCTTATTTGCCCGGCTCTCCACGCCTGCCCTCGAATGTCGTTATCGGGGATTGCAAGTGGGTATCTACTTACGTATCCCGTTCAAAACCACCCGATTCCCCTCTTTGTCTGTATATTTCCAGAACCTCCAGCCGTTTACTGCTCCTTTTTCGATGATTGCTTGTGCTGCTGCTGATGGCGAATCATACCACCTACCCTGATACCTTATCCTTCCCGTCCGATTGGTCCAGGCCTTATACTCCTTGCCCTTATACTTGGCGTATAGAACCTTCCCCTTGGGGAATACCCCTTTCAAAGGCCGCTCACTCGTCTTTCTTGTGCGTGCCTTTACCTTTCCTTTGCGCCGCCTTATTCTACCTCTCTTCTGCCCACTTCTTTCTTGTTCAAAGAAATCGTCGCGTTCCTTATTCTGTATTTGCTTAATCTCTCGATACAACATATTCCGAAGATTACTTGACCGCTTTAATTTCCCCTTTTGCCTGTTCCCCTCTGGCTCTGCTATTCGCACTAATAGCGCTTCCACTTCTCTTATATGGTCTTCTTTCTGGATAATATACAAGCTGAACCAGTCCCATTTCCCTTTATGCTTATCTTTCAGATGATGTCTTATTCTACCCTTCAGGTTGCTTGCCAGCCCGATGTAATACAGTTTTTGCCGACGGTATAGCGCGTAAACTCCCTGCTTTCCGGTAATCAGGCTGGTGATTGCCTCCTGGTACTTCTCGAATATTCCGCTGCCGACCTTCTCTAAATGCCCCCTGATTATTGCTCGGGCTATTCGCTTCTTCTTAGCCACGATTTGTCTCCAGTTAATCGTTGAACATCTCAAAAAGGCATTTCTCTTGCATTAACCTTATTGTCTCCCCCAGCGCAACTGTTATCTTCTGATAATGTCTTATATCGTCATACGACAGTTCCCTTCCTCGCCTGTCTTTTAACCATTTTTCGCAAACCTGATAACCACCTATATGAAACTCCCAAACCTCAGGCCGCACTCCTTCGAAATACTGCTCCTTATTGATATAAACCTTGCCCTTTTCGCTTTCTTCTGCTTTTGCTATATTCTCCGGATACCCCTTTTCAACTACGCTGCTGCCTTCAATATCGAACGCAGGCCATCGCTTCTCATCTTCCAATTCTTCAGCTTCCATCAAATGAAACTTAACTAATTGCCCGCCTACTCTCGCTATATCACTGAATATAGCCCGCCCTTTCGGCCATGGCACACGCGGAAAATCTATCTTCAAAAACTCTGCATATCGCTTCCTATACTCCGGAGAACGTAATAGATGTAGCCTTGTATTATCTCGAATGCACTACAAAAATTGCGTCGGTGGTTACATTGTAGCTTGTTCCGTCCCATTCAAATGAAACTTGAAGTCCAGGAGTATCAGGAACTTCGTCAAGATGCGATTGGATTTTTTCGATAAGTAAGGGCTTTGCTCGCTTGAGCTTCCAAGAATCGAAGAAATTGTCACGGTCTACTAAAACCAAGAAAAGTCTATTTGATGCATCAAATCTTCTTACACCCTGGTTCTCATACAGCCATCGGATGAGTTCCTCGGGGTCATTTATAGCCGATTCTAAATAGTCAATTCTCTTACCTTTCAGATCTGTGATCAACTGCGTTGCACTCTGTGAAGGATGGTCACTGACTTTAGCCCATAGGTCTTCCCGTAATCTTGCGTCGGGAAGATCAGAGTTAAAGTGTATATCGTGCTCCCGGCAAAATCGTTTTAACAATGTGTTTTCGGGTCTCAAACCCTCGTCCCTTCGCTTATCGTGAATAAAACCCTCTGGCATGTAGGTGACTTTAAGGTCGAATGGCACATCTTTGCAGAAAAAATCTATTTTCTTGATTAAACCGACTGCTGGAAGTATCACGGGATGGTCTCGGAATATATCTTCTATGATTCTCGATGTCCAATGATTGTACCAAGAGCAAAGGACATAATCTCTCATGCTTTGATGGAGTTCGTTTTCGATACAATCGCAGAGCCGTTCGTAGGTCCTTATTTTCTTAACATAGTTGTCTACTATTGTCTTCTCAAGACTGTTCTGATGAAGCCCGCCCCAGTCGAAAACCGCTACTTGGTAGAGTTGGCTTACAAGTTCGTCTTCGCCTTGCTGCCTCTCTGCTCTTTCTTCCGAGTATATAGTATTGATTGTCTGTTCTATCTGCTGTATCGTAATGCTGGATTCATATAGGAACCTCAGCAGTCTTTCACCGCGCAATCCTGTATGTGTAATATTGCAGTCCTCGGCCAGTCGTTCCATATACTCTGTTCGGGACAGCGAGCGAAGTTTTAAGAATCGCAAACCATCTGGATCTTGAGACAGTTCTTTAATTCTGTCATTTCTGAAATCCCTAATTGCTTGACTAAAGGTCAGTGGCATAGTTACCTTCCTTTAGCTGGCAATAATGAAGACCAGCCGTCTAATTCGGTTAGTTTGCTCCATCGTTGGTACGATATGGGAGTTCCAGAATTCTTTTCGTAGATTAGAACATAATCATGCCTCAAGGCTCCTTTTCTGTTATCTTGCACAACAGATGCAGCAGAATATGACATCGGGAAACAACCTATGAATCTGAGTGAGTCCGCTTTTTCTTGAAGTGTTCTAAGATATTCCCAACTCTCTCCATCGTAAGCATTGAATAAGATGACCATTACTCCACCATTGCATAGTGAGGCGGCTGAATTAATAAAGAACTCTTGCATTTCCTTCGTGTACACAGTTTTGTTCTTGTTCCGTTCTTTTGCATCGGAGACAACTATTTCACGGTCAAATTGTACTGCTTTTCCTAAAATAGCATTCCACAGTTCGCTCAGTTCTAGATAAGGCATTCGGTCGCTGTGAGGCGGGTCAGTTAAAATCAGTGACACCGACTGCCTTGGCAACCTCTCTAATACTTTTCTTGCGTCATCTTGCACAAGCGCAATCTCTTTCACTGATTCTATAACGTCTACGCAATTATCCCCTACCTCTACACCATTAGTATGATCTATTTCTTTGAGAGCTTTTATCAGTTTAATTGCTCTGTTCTCGAAGCATTTCCAGACATTTATTTCGAAATGGAGCTTAGGTCTCCAATAGCCGATGACCCAACTACCAACAGAAATCCTTTCCTGTGTTTTCCCAATTGTTTTACCACGATTACTCACAGCAAAAACCATCCTTGACATTTGCCCGGAAGCTGCCGTAAGTGTCAGAAGAAGTGCTTTTCTTATTTTGATTGGCTGCTGTTCTATAAACTCCAAAATTTTATCTATATTGTAAAGCGCTCGTCCCGTAAAAAGGTCTTGAATAGTCATATTAGCAGATGCATTTATCCTTGAGTTGTTGAAGAATCTTAAGTTTCTGATGTGCTTTGTTTTATAAGATGAGTAGCTTTGCGCCAAATCGATATCTTGCCTTTCGGGTTTGTATTCTTTTCTTAGCTTTCCATTTATGCACCAAACAGATCTAAGTTCGTGCCCTTCCCAAAGAAAATGACTCGCAATGTCCCCATTGGCAAGCACGTAGCTATCATCTATCTCTGGTTTAACCTGCACTTTCATTTCATTGATCACTCTTGAAAATTCCTCATGCGATGGGGGGGTTACGATGAGCCGAGATAATTCTATCGCTACAGGGTTGATGTCAATTCCGATAAATCGACGCTTTCTTAAAATAGCTTCTCGTGCTATCAGTCCGTACCCGATGTAGGGGTCTAGGACAACTTCATGCTCAGAAGTAAGTGTCTCAATCAAATAAGCAATACATTCGACAGGTTTTTTGCCCCAGTATTTGTGAAATGCTGCAAATCCCTTATACCCCCTCGGATTCCTCACATCTTCCTTGCGTGTCTTCCCAGCTTCAATCTTAAACAACAATCCTTGTTCCATTGTGATCCCTCTATGGCATTAAGAAGCATTGTAGCCCTTTTATCCCATCATGTCTTCATACCTATACAATTTGTTTACCACATTCTCAAGTCGTTGGCAATAAGCCTATGTGTATGTTCCGTAGCATCCCCCCGTAGATATGCCTTGTTTATCTCGCCAAGATACTTATCAAACGCATCCTCTGCCATACTATCCCCTTTAATGATGCAATTTCCCTCTCCAAACAATACCCAAACCCCCGTCTCTCGTCAACAACTTCCTTTTCAAGTCGTCTTTTCACTCTTTTCTTGTTCTGCCCGGCTTTAAATAAAAGGACAGCTAAGTTGGCCTTGTGGTTGACGGCAGGCAACTGCCGCAAAAACTCGTTTTGAGGACAGTGCCTGCCGAGTTCACCAAGCCGAGCAAATCTCTGTGCTCTCTGTGGCTAATATAATCCTTCGTGTTTCTTCGTGTTGATTCGTGGTTAATAAATCCGTGCTAATCCGTGTTTAAAAATTCCTCTGCGTTCTTCGCGTTCTCTGCGGTTAATTCTTCGTGGCCCTTTGTGCCTTCGTGTCATTCGTGGTAATAAAATCCGTGCAAATCCGTGTCTAAATCCATTTTGCTCGACTTTAATCCGCCACAGGCGGAATGGAAAATAGAAAATTTCTATGGTCTTATGTCTTAAGTCTTAGGTCTGTTGACTTCCATTTGCAACCTGCACCCAGCAACCTGTAACTTGTGACCTGTATCGCGCATCGAGTATCGAGTATCGAGTATCAAGCATCAAGCATCGAGTACATGGTTCCGATAACCGCAAACATCCCGGCAATCCCCTTCCCAAACCAAAAACACCGTCTTTACCCGGCACTCCTTATCCTCACAATTGGCCCTATCTCACGAGCTTATCGGCCCTTGCGCTTGCCAAATAGTCCCCTTCCGGACCCACCCTCCTAAAAAGCAAAAACACCTGTTTTTACCCGCGTCGGCGGCAAAAATACCTTCAGTACCAGCTCTATTCCGCCGATTTACTGGTGCAATTGCGCGGGGAATAAGCCATTGCTTTTGTAATCGTTACGGCTCGAATATGGCTCAGCTTTGCCCGTTAAAAACATGACAAATTGTGATGGGTGAGGGATTATGGTTGACGTAAAAACGATTCTTGCAGAGGCGATAAAGCATAATGCCAGCGACGTCCATATCAACGTTGGCCTGCCGCCTATCCTACGTAAAAACACTGAGCTTATCGACATGGAATTTTCCGTAGTCAGCCACGAACACGCTAAGGAAATGGTCCTCGGGATGCTCGGCCCGGAACGTTTCAAAAAGTTCGAAATGCTCAGAGACGCCGACTTCTCAACTATGCTCGACGATGGCCATCGTTTCCGCGTCAATGCCCATTATCAAAGAGGGACCATTGCAATTTCATTCCGGCTGATTACGAATCACATCCCCACGCTCGAGGACCTGCATCTCGCTCAAATTGTAAAGGAGCTTACTGATTTACCCAGGGGGCTTGTCCTGGTCACAGGCCACACTGGCGCCGGCAAAAGCACCACTTTAGCCGCGATGCTCGAGCGAATTAACGATAGATACCGAAAGCACATTATCACGCTTGAGGACCCCATTGAGTACGCCCTTGAGAACAAGAAGAGCATCATTGAGCAGCGCGAAATCGGCTTCGACTCTCCAAGCTTTGGCGCCGCCCTAAAACGCATCCTCCGCCAGGACCCCGATATTATTATGGTGGGAGAGATGAGGGATCTGGAAACGACACGGTCGACAGTGACGGCGGCGGAGACGGGGCATTTGGTATTCAGCACACTTCATACTATTAACGCGGCTCAGACAATCGAGCGTATTATCGACATCTATCCGGCGGGTCAGCAAAACCAGATTCGGACAATGCTGGCCAACACGCTGCAGGCAGTCATATCGCAAACACTGTTCAGACGGGTAGACCAGCCGGGAATGATGCCGTGCACGGAGATACTGCTTTGCACGTCGGCGGTCAGGAACTGCATACGCGAAAACCGCATCTATGAGATAGCCAACATCATCGAGACCAGCCGAAAATTCGGTATGCAGACAATGGACCACAGTATCGCCGACGCCTATTTCAAGGGCTATATAGGCAGGGAAGAGGCGATAGCGCGGTCCGGGAATCCGTCGAAGATGGAGAAGCTGCTGCGTCCTTTGGACAGCAGCCAGGCCAACAAGTCGATGGTCGCGTCCATACTCGAATAGCGGCACGGCCAGTGTCGGCCGAACAGCTTTGCTCGGAGCAATATTGCCCCCACCACCCCCCTGCTCATAGTGTCTTCGCCGAGACGTATCGGCGGATACCCCCCAATAGACCTAAGACCTAAGACCTAAGACTTAAGACCTAAGACTTAAGACCTAAGACATAAGACCTAAGACTTAAGACCTAAGACATAAGACCTAAGACTTAAGACCTAAGACCTAAGACCTAAGACTTAAGACCTAAGACGCAAGACAGAAGGGAAAATGTGGTTTCTAGTCCTTTTGATTAATCAAAAGGACTACGAGCATTTTAGTCTGTCAATGGTTATGGCTGGGCGAGTTCGGGAGGCATGGTGGCGGGATACAGGCCCGCAAGACGAATCCACCTACGGCGGATAAATCTCGTGAAGCGTATCTCGATGCTCGATGCGCGATGCTAGATGCGCGATGCTAGATTCCGCCGGAGGCGGATAAAATTTCACCACGAAGAAACACGAAGGGGCACGAAGGACTTCAAACCACAGATACCTATGGCACAAGATTACACAGATTAGCACCCCCGACTAAGACATTCGAGGGCAGGCAGATTTACACAGTATTAGTCAGCCAGTGAGGCGTTCTTGCAGTGGTCATTTCTCGACACGCGTATCTGTGAATGCCCCCTTCTCGTCCGCCGGGCGATTCAATCGGCCCCGCTGATGCTCGCGGACCGGCTGACAGGGATTTTCACAGATTTGACGTTCTGGAATAAGGCGAACAAAATACACGGATTTCTTAAGCCACAGAGCACACCGAGGACACAGAGAAATTTTAGACACGGATGGACACGGATTTGCACGGACATTTCACCGCAGAGAGCGCAGAGGCCGCGGAGATTTTTTAGACACTGATTCCCTCGACTACTGCTCAGGACGGGTAACACTGCTTTTGCCCGGCTTGGCGTACTTGGCAGAGGCAATGCTCAAAACACATTTTTGCGTTTGCCATCCGCCTTCGTCCACCGGGTGCCTAAAAGACAGGCCCCCATCTTTGAAGCCGAGCAAAATACGATTCAGGAAAGGATTTTGCCGGGACTGGCCGAAATGAATAAATGAAGCCGCCGGAGGGGGATAAGGTCGATTCTGGTTGACGGGAAGGGGAGATTTGGGTAAAGTTGAGTTGGTTAAAAATGGTTCGACTGACTCACCACAAAAGGGTTGCCCGCAGCCACGATAATAAAAAAGCCGCAGGACGTGGTTTGCACGTGCTACGGCGGTCGCCCGAAGGCGGTGCCTACGAATTTTGCATCTTATTGTGGAAAACCCACAGGCACAGGTCAGTTACAATTAGAATGGAAAATAGCCGGGATGCGGGAGAAAGTCAAGAGGGACTTGAAAAAAATTTGATTTCTGGAGGGCACTATGAACACATACACACTCGGGCTCGATATCGGCAGTAATTCAGTAGGTTCGGTAGGTGTCGATGTAGAAAATCGTTTAATAAGAATGGGGGTCAGTGTTTTCCCGGCAGGAATCGAAGAGTCGGACACAAAACGGGGCGCACCAAAGAATCAGGCAAGAAGAGGATTTCGGAGTCAGCGACGGATTACAAAAAGACGAGCAGAACGAAAACATCAGATGCGAATCTTTTTGTTAGAAAAAGGATGGATGCCGGATAATCCCGATAGCGAGAAAAAATGGCTGGAGGATAATAATCCGTGGTTGTTGAGACGAGACGGCTTGAAGCGGGAGCTACAACCGAATGAGTTTGGGCGGATTTTGCTGCACCTTGCCCAGCGACGCGGCGCTTACGGATTTGAAGTCGATGATGATGACAGCGATACCGGAAAGATTAAAGACGCAATAAACAAAACTCGAAACGCAATGAAAGAATGCAACGCCGAAACATTCGGCGAACTGATGACAATAGAATTTGAAAAGCGCAAGATACAGATTGGAAGCAAGGGTAAAAACATAGGCAAGAGAGTACGTAACCGCAGGAACGCGGCGGGAGAAGATGTTTATGAGTTTTGCGCTGACCGAGAACTAATATGGGAGGAATTTGACAAACTCTGGAACAAGCAGAGATCGTTCGAAGGAGATTTGGCGAAGCAACTTTCCGATGATTTCAGAAGGGAATTAGACAATCCGCAAAACGATGCAATATGGCGATATAAGGGTATCCTGTTCGGCCAACGGAAAACATACTGGGACATTGGGACGATGGCTCGATGTGATTTGGAACCAACAGATATGAAGTGTCCGAAGGCCGATATGTATGCACAGGAATTTCTTGTTCTTGAAACGGTAAATAACATAAGGGTAACACAACGGGGGCAATTAAATCGCCCATTAACAACGGAAGAACGAGAGAAGGTCATTATAGCACTTGAAAAGCAAAAGACGGCAAGTGAAGCGACTATACGTAAGGCATTGGGAATTGACAAAGGCGAAAATAAGGCAGAATATACGCTTAGTTTGGAAAAAGATCCCGGGCGAGGTTTGAATACTAACTGGTTTAAGCGAGAAATCGTAGGAGCCATCGGCAAAGACATATGGAAGGGAATGTCTGAAAAAGAAATCGAATCCCTTAACAGAGCCATATTAAAATTCGACCCACAAGAAAAAAATGACACAGCGCTACTAAGAAAAGGTTGCCGAAATTGGTGGGGATTTAATAAAGAACAAACTGAGCGGTTTATTGAGGCGTGGAAGAAAAGGCCCAAAGTAGACGATCGCATTAATTATTCGCGGAAAGCAATTAAGAATCTACTGCCTTATATGCGAGAAGGACTTACAGTAAATGAGGCAAGAAATAGGTTTGCGGAAGACGCAGATAACGGGGCCAGTGATTCTCAGAGACAGAGATATTCGTTTGGCGCAAAGGCAGGGAACAAAAGGTTGCGACAATATTTAGAGAAACATCCTGATATGTTACCGCCTGCGCCGGAGGATATCAGCAATCCAGTTGTGCGTAAGGCGATTCATGAAGTTCGTCGACACATATTAGCGTATATTCGAGAGTTCGGATGTAAGCCAGCGCGAGTTGTTGTGGAGTTGGCCAGAGAAGCAAGACAAAGCGCCTTCGTCCGAAACAAGAAACTTGCTGAGAACCGAGCGAGAGAAAAAGAACGTAAAGATATCATCAAGAAATTCAACCTGGAGAGTGAAACTAAGACGCAGCAGATGAAAGCAGTTGATAGAGTTTTGCTATGCAGAGAACAGAAATTTAGGTGTACTTATTGTTGTGACGAGAAAGACTCGATAAGCGAAGCGACAGCGGTAAAAGGAGAAGGAGTTGAAATAGACCATATAATACCGGAGAGTCGAGGCGGAAACAGCTACTTAAGCAATTTGGTTTTATGTCATACAAAATGCAATCGCGGCAAAGGAAATAAAACGCCTAAGGAATGGCTTACAGACGAAGAGTTTATAAAACTGGAGCAACGGCTAGGACACCTTGAAAAGGACAACAAGATCAAGTGGGATAACATTCACAAGGAAGTCACTGATTTGGATGGTTTTGTTGAATCGCAGCTTACCGATACGGCCTATGCAGCACGGCAGGTTGCAGGATGGCTTGAAAAAACCCTCTATGGGGACAGAAATGACGGCAAGCGTCATGTATTCACAACAAAGGGACGCTACACCGCAATACTGCGAAAAAAATGGCGCTTATTTCCGGACAGGAAGGGAAATGAGGAGGGTGAAAAGAATCGGGCTGACCATCGCCATCATGCTATAGATGCAGTAATTACAGCGCTGAGCGGGCCGGAGCGATTGAGTCAGATTGCACACGCAGCAGAAAAACAGGAGTTGGCAAAGTCGGAAGGATTTGCATATCCCGAACAAGAACCAATCAAGCCGCCATGGGGAGACTTTGATTCATTTCGTGCTGATGTGATTAAAGAGTATGATAATTTGATAGTAGCTCACAGACCGCAGGGCCGAAAAATCACTGGGGCGTTGCATAATGACACGTTATACGGACCGGTATTAGATAAAAATGGAAATTTAACGAAGTATGCCACAATAAAGAAGCCTTTTTCCGAGTTAACACCGAAGCATTTGCGAGTGCCTCAAGGATGGGAGGAATTGCTTGAGAAGTTAAAAACGGCAAATTCAAAAAGGCAACAGCGTAGGATGCGTAGTGAAATGCTCGCTATAGAAGATGTTGCGCCGAGTAAGTCAGGAGTAGTCAGGGATAGGTGGTTCAGACAAGAATTACGCGAGTGCTTACAAGGCAATGGAATCGACCCGGACAATTTCACCGGAAAACAACTTAAGGAATTATTAAAAACAAAAGAGCTTGCTCTAAAAAGCGGAGTTCCGGTTCGACGTTTTACCATTTTGCGTGCGCCTACAGTAAAACCTGTACCCAGAAAGCTATGGAATCCTAAAACAGATAAAATGGATTATGACGACAATCCACGGTCAGTTCGGTTATATGAACCACAGAATAATCATCACATTGAAATCAGAGAAACTAAGAAGGGCAAGTGGATTGGTAAAGTAATTACAAATTTCGACGCATCAAAACGAGTCAGGCCGTCGAAAAAATCAGGACTAAGCCCACAAGCGGCTGTAAATCGGGAAGACACAAAAGATGGAAAGTTTGTAATGTCTCTTTCAATAGGAGAAATGGTAAAGATGAGACATCCCGAAACGGAAGAACCAGGGTTCTTTGTGGTATTTAAGATAGACGGAACCGGCACAATACATTTAACGCCGCATTTGGATGCGGGAAGAGACAAAGAAACAGAGAAATGCAGGGCAAGAGAAGATATCAAATTCCCCGGCAAGAAAACAGGTGGACTAACCGTGGCTCAGCTTCAAAGTTTAGGAACCGAAGAGGATAAACTTCCTGAGAAGGTATGGGTAGGGCCTCTGGGTGATGTGAAGGTTTTGCAGAGAGATTGAGCACAAGTAGGCAAAGTCGGTACTTGATATGGCCGATAAGGAAAGAGTTATTTGGGCCATATCAGGACCGGCAAAATGATAAAGAAGATAATCGAGATATCGGAGGCACGCAGGCGCCTGTCGATTCGCTACGGGCAGTTGATAATAAAAGGACCCCCGACAGAAGAACAAGGGGAGCAACCATCGAGGGCAGGCGGCCAAGAGCGAAGCATACCCTGCGAGGACATAGGGGTTCTGTTAGTTGACCATCCCGCTGTCAGTTACACGCACTCGGTTTTTACGGAACTTTTACATTATGGGGCAGCGATTGTTCTTTGCGGCGAGAATCACCATCCCGCGGGGATGCTACTCCCCCTGGAAAGTAACACAATTCAGACAGAACGATTCAGAGTGCAAATTGAAGCGAAAGAGCCGGTAAAGAAAAGGTTGTGGCAGCAGATTGTGCGGGCCAAAATTGCGCATCAGGCGAAAATCATAGGCAGGGACAGCGAATCTTACAAAGAGCTGATGGGTCTTCGGAAACGAGTTCGCAGCGGCGACCCGGAGAATATCGAAGCGCAGGCAAGTAAAAAATTCTGGCCGGTTTTTATCAGCACAATAGATTTCAGGAGGGATATTGACGGTCCGCCGCCGAATAACCTTTTGAACTACGGATATATGGTGATGCGAGCAGCCGTGGCGAGGGCACTGGTTAGCGCGGGATTGCATCCTTCCATAGGGATACATCATAGAAATCGATACAACGCATTCTGTCTTGCTGACGATATAGTTGAGCCATTCAGAGGTTTTGTCGAAAGCAAGGTAAAGGAAATCTGTGAGGGCGGGGATTACGATGGAGAGCTCGACCAGCGAACGAAAGCAAGACTGCTTGAGGTGCTTTACAAGGATGTATTTATAGCAGGAATGAGCGGGCCTTTGATGGTTGGACTGCACCGCACGGCTGCCTCACTGGTGCGTTGCTTCGAAACAAAGCAAAACAAACTAGACTTACCGGATTTATGATTCTTAGCGGGTATAGGGCAGTGTGGATTTTTGCGATGTTTGACCTGCCGACGGACACGGCAAAAGCCAGAAAGGACTACACCTGGTTTCGGAAAAATCTCTTGAAAGACGGATTCACAATGCTACAATATTCGGTGTATGTAAGGCACTGTGCAAGCGAGGAAAACGCCGATGTTCATTACAACCGGATTAAGGGTTTTTTGCCGCCGGATGGCGAAGTCCGACTTATTATCGTTACGGACAAGCAGTTTGGAAGGATGCTCACTTTTTGGGGAAAAATGCGAAAACCACCCCCTCCACAGCCCCGGCAGCTCGAATTATTCTAATTCGAGCCGTTCGCAAACCCTCGCTGCGCAAGGGCTTGCGAACGGCCTATTGTAACTGACCTGTGCCTGAGTGCAAGCCA
>Ga0315545_1003030_pt1 | contig 14607 bp, 12 predicted proteins | sample SalMarSW160210MG_FD_203096 | JGI IMG/M metagenome (GOLD analysis project Ga0315545, IMG submission 203096) | Salt marsh sediment microbial communities from the Plum Island Ecosystem LTER, Massachusetts, United States - Salt Marsh Sediment SW1602-10 ... | reverse complement strand
CCTGATTAATTCCTAATTTCAAAAATTCAACCAGCCAGTATAACGGTGGAATATTCAAATCTGGTTCATGGCAATCGGCAGCGTTGAGATATGGCTGCACCTCATCGGGCCTTGTCTTTGCCGCTTTCCGATAGTACCTCATCGCCAGCTCGAAGTTATCGTAAGATGAGTATGTTGCTTCGAACACATTTGCCAGCCACATAAATGTATCATATGCAAGATTCGGAAACTCCTGAGCAAGTTTTTCGCCAAAAAGGCATAATTCATCAGGATGAAGCGCGGTATTCCAAAAAAGCAGCCGATATAATTCGACATCTTGAATTCCCTGCTTCAACGCATCTTCAAAGACATCAAAGATTTCATTAAAATCTTTGCCGCTTGAAAATTTATTCCTTATTTCATCAAGCGTAAATCGAGGCATCAAGTACAGTGAATAATTAGTTGATTGAAATTAATAAACACTAACCTGAAAGGCAAGGTAGGCAGAAATAAAAGAATCCGGATACTATATTGCCTTCAATACCAGCAATGTAATATCATCCGACTGCGGTGTACCCCGGGTGTGGGATTCGAGAGCTTGTTGAACTCTATTTATAATTTCCTTTGCAGAAAGGTGTGTTGATTCTTTTAGAATCGCTTCAAGTTTCTCTTCTGAAAATTGGTCGTCATTTTGATTCATTGCCTCACTCACACCGTCAGTATACATCACTAAAACATCTCCCGGTAAAAATGTAACCGAGGATTCCGCATAGGGTGTTATCGTTTTAAAGACGCCAAGAATAAGCCCGCCTTCCTCTAAAGCTTCTATTGACCCATTTTTTCGGAGCAGATACGGCGGATTATGCCCGGCATTAGAGAAACTGAACTTATATGTTTTTACATCTAAAATTCCCCAAAAGAACGTGATAAACTTGCTGCCGCCTCGAGTATTTGCACATGTTAGGTCATTGATCTGTCCTGTTGTTTCAGAAATAGAGATGCAATGCGGGGCAAGCGCCCGTAATGCAGCTTGAACATTTGCCATCAGCAGTGCCGCCGGCGTTCCTTTTCCTGAAACATCACCGATTGCCAGTATGTATTCTCCATTCTGACGCGTAATAATATCGTAGTAATCACCGCCGACCTCTTTTGACGAGATGGTCAAAGCCGCAATATCAAATTCCGGAATGGATGGAATCTTCTCCGGCAGAAGTCCCCGCTGAATTTCACGTGCTATCTTCAGCTCATCTTCCATACGCTGTTTTTCCAAAGCACCTTTAAAAAGATGCGCATTCTCGATTGATATAATTGCCAGGTTACCGAGAGAATACAGAAATTCCAAATCGGCGCGTGAATATATGCCGCCCCGTAACCGCTCGCCAAGCAGTATCATCCCTTTCGTTTTATGCTGGATATGCATTGGCACAAGCGCCGTAATGCCAATTTGAATTAATTGCGCAGCTGCAAAACGGTATGTCTTATGCTTCAGAAGATCCTGAGTAGTTGCAGGATGTTCAAGATCACAAAACTTTGAAAGAATGCTGACTAAATTCATTTTACCTTCAATGCGCGATTCGACTATATTTAATCTATTTTGATCCTGCAGGCATAGGGCATATTTTTTTACACCAATTTGTCCGAGTAATGCAAAGGTTAACAACCTCACTACCTTCTTTTCATCTAATCCGACATTAAACTCCTTGCTTAGATCGAAAAGTGTATTAAGTTCCTGAATTTTTCGATCAAGGTTACGATTGGCTTCTTTTACCTGATCGATGATAAGTGCTTTCTCGATTGCTGCACCGGAAAGGCCTACAAGCGATTGAATGAGCCGTTTATCCGTTGCGGTATACGACGACTTAGATAAACGTTCACCCAGTGTAATGTATCCCACAATTCGCCGCTGTGAGAAAATCGGAATTATTAATGACTGCTGGTGGTGCTTTAAAAAATCACACCATGCGGTATTATTTTTAGTAAGTTTTGATACGACCTGCAAAGAACGCAGGAGGCGGTCGATTTCTATTGTTTTTTCAACAACTGAAGTGTCTATTCCTTTTGCCGTAATAACTTGAAATAGCCTCGCATCCCGTTTAAGAAAAACCATGCCCCGTGCAACAAGCATCTTACCCATTAGTGTCCTCAGGACGGTGCTTAAAATAAAATCCAGATCAAGCGATGAATTTACCACGTTGCTGAATTCAAACAGCGGAAGAAAGTCGGATGTTTCTTTTTTTACTTTTGCACTCGTTTTTATATATGCGCTTTTCACTGTTATCTCCTCGTAACAGTTGAAACATCCGACCGATACTTTACAAGGCGGACTTCGTTTCTTTTTCCCGGAATAAAATTATATTCAACTTTATCCATTAACCGCTTCATTAAATAAACACCTAGACCGCCGCGCCGTTTATGACCTAAATGGTCTTTCAATTCCGGAGGACGAATTAATGAAGGATTAAATGATTTTCCGTTATCATAGATTCGAATTTCGAAAGAACGCGTGCTGGGGAAAATAATGATCTCAATTTCTTGATCTACTGCATATTGATATGCATGCTTGATGATATTCGTACAAGCTTCGTCGACGGCAAGTATAATATTAGCAATATCTTCCTCGGGAAAACCAAACTTACGGGCTGCGCCATCAACAAATTTACGCACCTCAACAAGACTCTCCGTCCTGCTTAATATTCTTTTCGATATGTGCTTTTTTTCTGCTTCCATCGATTCTTGATTCTTTTCTTATCGAATCAGAACTCAATTATTTCTTGATTTCTTTAAAGCGGGATACCGCTTCTTGTTCATCTTTAAATATTTCATAGAGAAGCGGAAAACCCAAAAGATCAAAAACATTATAGACTTTTGACGACATGTTTGTCAGTTTAATATCTCCCATATTCTTTCTGATATCTTCTACGTATGCCATGAAAACACCCAGTCCGGCACTGCTGATATAAGAAAGATCCCGACAATTAACGACAACATTATATTTCTTTTCATTCAATAACTTCTGAAAAGCGGTTTCGAGATCCGGTGCAGTATGAGCATCAAGATATCCCTTAAGCTCAATAATACTGACACCGTCTCCATCCCGATGGTGGATTTTAAAATCAGTCATTGTGATCTCCTTCTTGTAACTCTTTTTCTACAATTTCCCGCATCTCCGTCCTCTTTAATCTTTTGAACTTCCGAGCCATTTCACTACAACAAGCGTTACATCATCAGTATATGCTCCCTGTCCTATGAATGTTCTAACGTTGGTTAAAATCTTTTCCTTCATCACCTCAGCTGAACAATCCCTGCATTCTCTTGCAATTTGAACTAACCGTTCATAACCATATTCTTCCATATCTTCATTACGTGCCTCCGTAATACCATCGGTATAGAAAATACAAATATCTCCATGCTTTAATTTGATTTTACGTTCTTCTGTTGCCTGTTCAAATTGAGAAGCATCAGTCAATCCCAGTCCAATTCCCGATGATTTTACTAATTCCGATGTATCACCGGAGATAAGGATCACAGGACAATGTCCGGCACGCGCCATCGTAAGGGACGCATTAGTAACATCCAGAACGGCATATACGGCACTGATAAACGCATTCTTTTCCAGACTTTCCAGCAGTGTATCATTTGCGCGCAGCAACAATTCTCTCGGAGTTGAACAAATTTTACTCAGCGATAAGACAATTCCTTTCACCTCCGCCATATAAAAAGCAGCCGAGACACCTTTCCCCGATACATCACCGACAACAATTCCTACACATTCATCCGGAAGACTGAAGACATCGTAATAATCGCCGCCGACTTCTAATGATGATTCCGATACAGCTGCAAATTCCGCTGAAGCTGTATCCGGCAGCTTCTGGGGAAGAAGACGTTTCTGCATTCGCTGCGCCACCATCATTTCCTGATGCAGACGTTCACGTTCAATTGATTTAGCAATAAGCCGTGAATTCTCAATGGCAATGCTCACATGATCAGCAAAGGTTGTCATCACATCTATATCTTCCTGATCAAAAGCATTTTGATATTCCTTCGTTGCATGAAGAACACCAATGAGCTTCCCGTGTGAAAGAAGCGGAATTGAGAGAAACGACCCTCGTGCAAAACCCTTTTCTTTGAGATATTTCGTTCGCCGATCATTCCAGATGTCTTCTATAAGCAATACTTTAGGCGAATCGATCAGATAACGCCTCAATCGAGTTCCATCATCGGCGCCTATAAGGTCAATTTCCTGCTGTGTTATATTCTTCTTCGAAACTACATCGACGGACATTTCACCGGTTTGAGCATTCACAGAAAATAATTCCAACCAGACACTTCGTGCATCGCAAACTTCGGCGGTCATCTGCGTTACCGTGTTGACCAGATCGTTGAAATCAAAAACCTGTGTCACTAAACGGCTTAAATTATGCAGCGAGTTCAACTCCGATTGTTTCTTCTCGAATACTTCTGCCGTCGGCAGGTGAAAAAGCGTACTGATGAATGTAACACCGAAATAGATTGTTCCAAATATGGCATTCAGCCATATAAACGAATGTAACGGCCGGCTGTAGGAAATTATTGCATTGTTGCTCCCTATACCGCTTGCAAGAAAAAAATCCAGCATGTTAAGAGCGACAAACATTAAAACTGAATATACGATGGAATACACTTTTTCGCGTTTAGAAAGATAAACAATCCAATTCTGTTTGAACGAATTCACAATAATTAACACTATCGCAAAAGCATATAATATCTGAGGCAGGAATGTATCTTCTAGATTGAAGAATGTAAGTTCCGCACCACAGGCAGCAAATAGAAAAATAAGGTATGCGAGATAATAACGTCTTGTTGATTTCCGGCGTTTAAAAAATATCAAACCACGAAGCGTTAATAAAATAAACAATGAAACGACCGCAAGTACAATGGCAATAAATGTTGAAAAAATCATGAAAACTGCAGAATGATAAATATTCATCGCATCCGGTCCGGAGAATTCAGGCGGCTGGAATATTATCGCGATTCCGATAGCAAGCAGTGAAAGCACAATTCCAAAGAATAGACGTCCGATTTCTTTCGGCGCGTTATGCGTTAATGATTTATTACGATTTTCAATAAATAAACCTATCATTGTGAACGAAACAATCACAATGAGTTCACGAAGTACCATAAGACTGGTTATTTCAACCTTCACAGCAGCGTTTACTACATCATACATGTATACGAAAGGCAAAAGGACTGCGGGAATAATTAATAGCAATATTCGTTTAAATCTCGACACGATTTGCCTGCTTTATTTTATAAATGAATTTCATATATAAGACTGCCATGTATTCCGATGAGACGAATAATGTTCTTATAACTTTTTTATCCAATATCATATACTGCTGTCTCTTTATATTTCGATAAATCAATAGAAAAGTTACAAAAATAAAGCACAATATTGAAGGACTATTAGATTACCGGTAAAATGAAAATTTACAGGATACGACTTTAGGACATTTTTCTCCTCTAGGAACTACATTATATCAATTACCGATAGGAATCCGAGCAGAGAATTAGAAAAGGATACTAATGCCTCTTTCCTAATACCAACGACAGGCATTAGCGGTCTTCACTTGATTATTAAGTTATGAACTATATTCCGCTATGAAACGATCTGCTTCCCGGGCAAACGAGGATTCAGGAAATTCCTTCTTTAGCGTTTGAAGAAGTTCGACAGCTTTTTCTTTCTTCCCTACGGCAGCATAGTCGACAGCTGACCTCTGTAGATTTTGCGGTGCTTGCATAAGCGTCATATTCTTCGACGCTGCTTTTTCAAAATATGAAGCTGCCTTATTTAAATCCCCCTTCACTTCATAACAAGCCGCTACTCCTGCAATAGCTGAAGCCGTAACCATTCTATCACTCACACTGATATCGTCATAGTATTCAAGCGCTTTGTCGTAATTCTTTAATGCATAATAAGAATTTGCCAAATACAGTTTCGCAATCTGACCTGCATCAGTACTGCCATGCTCATCCACAATAGCCTGCAAGCCCTGCGTACCCTCTCGAGGGACACCGTTCAATGCAAGATCATAATTACCCTGATCGTAATACGGCGTAACCTTTGCCAGCATCGCAGTTGCTTTTTCATTGGAATCAGCTCTGTTTTTGCTCCATAGGAAAATAATTACTGCGGCAGCTATCAATCCGAATGCAACGTAAGAAACAATCTTCGTGTTCTTTTCCAGCCATCCGCGCATATTAAAATAGGTGGTAATGAGTTTATCTTCTTTTATTTCTCTTCGAGAGATCTTTTTTTGTGGTTTTAGCATAAGAGTTCCTCATTCAATGAATAAGTTATTTGTTTGTACGCCCGAGGCGATTCGAACGCCTGACCTACAGCTCCGGAGGCTGTCGCTCTATCCAGCTGAGCTACGGGCGCATAGGATTGAATATTTTTTATTTAAGATTGTAGATTTAAAAAATTTCCTTATAAGCCATCTAATAGTTATGAGTTTGGAACTTTAATATAATAATGTAGAGAAGTTTTCGAAGAGATTCAAATGATACATCAATAACCGGTATTTATGAAGCATCATTCTTTAAAAAACGCCTAACCTTATCGATAACAAAATCGGGTGTAATAGCCGTCATACATTCAAATGTTCCTATCGGACAAGTTTTGCCGCCATGAATCGAACACGGGCGGCATTTTAGTCCTTTTGTTTCGACAACAATATCGTTCGCGCCCCGCGGTGCAAATCCGAATTCAGGTATAGTCGCACCGAAAATTGCCACAACCGGTGTTCCAACTGCAACAGCGATGTGCATCGGTGCACTGTCATTTGAAATCAAAACGCAGCTTCGCTTAATTAACTCTGCAGATTGAAGCAAGGTGAGTTTTCCCGCAGCATTTAAGACATTCTTTGCTTTTGTATTTCCTGCTATTTCTTCACATAAAGCATTATCTTCTTTTCCTCCAATAAGCAATACGGCGGAACATTCGGATGAAAGTTGTTTACATAAGGCAGTAAACCTGTCCGAAGGCCATCGTTTTGTATTCCAGATTGTTCCCGGAGCTACAGTAACAAAATGATTATCTTTTTTCATGCCGAAGCCGTCCACTACTGAATCGACAGTTTTCACATCTTCAACAGAAGGATAAAGCTGCGGTAGTTCATTTCTATCTATCTGTATTGAAAATGGATTGAGTAATGACAGATTTCGGCCAATTTCATGTTCAGCCGGATTGTAATGGATAACTTTTGTAAATAATAATCGGCCCGAACTTCGGTCAAATCCCACACAAACCTTCGGCTTTAGCAGCCGCCCAAGAAGCGCACTTCGCAACGACCGATGCGGAATAATTATCAACTCATATTTCTTTGCGCGGAACTGATTTCGCAGCCGGAAAAAGCCGATCAATCCTTTATCACTTCCCCTTTTGTCATATGGAATAATACTGGAGATTGCCGGGTGATTAGTAAATATCTCTATTGTTCTCGGAATTACAACAACATCAATTGACGAACGCGGATAGTTCTTTTTTAAAACCTGAATAAGCGGTAGAGTAAGAATTGCATCGCCGATGAACGCTGTCTGGATAATAAGGATACTGTCGAACATATCGTCCATTATGCAGTCTCCGTCTTATCTTGTACATGTTTCCATCGTTTATGCATCCACATCCACTGCTCAGGCTTCTGCCGTATTATTACCTCGGTCATCTGCACCTGCCGGCGGGTCAATTCGAGTATATTCTCATCTGAAACACCGTTTAGGTCATCGCTTGGCACATGTACAAAGCGCATTGTATAATTGCCATTCTCTTGTCTTACAGTACAGCCTAAAATGATCGTTGCTCCTGTTTTTAATGAAAATATTGAAGGCCCCTGAAAAGTCGGTACACAACGTCCAAAAAAATTCACCATTACACTTTCCTTCGGAGCTGACTGGTCGGCTGCGAGTGCAACAATTCCGCCTTCTTGAAGTGTTTTTAGAATATCCCTGATACTGATACCCATCGGTACAATTTTAAGTCCGAACAATTCACGCCAGCGCGTAATTTTGCGATCGACTAACGGATTCGATTGAGGTTTTGCAATTGTACAAACGGGCGTATCGGAATAGACTGTAATCGCCTGAGATGCAAGTTCCCAGCTGCCGTAATGCGCGGTGAGAAATATGATTCCTCTCTTTTTCTCTTGGAATTGTTTTAATAATCCGAAGTTCTCTATTTGTACACTTTCTTTAATCAAAGCCTTAGTAAAATTCGGATGCCACAGCAGTTCAAGGAATGTCACACTAACACTTTTGAATGATTGCAGCGCAATCTGCTGCCGAACTGATTCCTCCATTTCCGGAAACGCATATCGAAGGTTCTGAAGAGCAATATTTCGCCTTGACTTTAATAAAGGATATCCAAAGCGGGCAATCGCAGATCCGGTTTTACGAACAATAGACAGCGGTAAAAGTTGAACTATATAAGCAAAAACCTGGAATAAAATATATTCTACAATATGTTTAATCCTGTATGACATTTTTCAACTTTTACTCACTCGCCCATTACTTTTACAATAACACGTTTCTTTCGCTGGCCGTCAAATTCGGCATAATAAATTTGCTGCCATGGGCCAAAGTCAAATTTACCGTCTGTAACCGGAACGATTACTTCATGATGTACAAGAAGACTTTTAAGATGCGCGTCGCCATTTATCTCACCTGTTCGATGATGTCTGTAATCTGGATCAAATGGCGCAAGCTTTTCCAGCCACTCATCGATATCCTGTATTAAGCCCGGTTCTGCATCGTTTACATACACTCCGGCTGTTATATGCATCGCAGAAATCAGTATCATCCCTTCTTTGATTCCGCTTTTTTCAAGAATACGTCCCACTTCAGATGTTATGTTAATATACTCACGATGATTTTTTGTGTTGAAATAAAGGTATCCTGTATGAGATTTCATATTGCAGCCCTTTCAAATTACGGAGTTAATATTGCATAACTCATTGGCAGTAATGTAAGATTTAAATATGAATCTACAGCTTGAAATCGTATACCAGAGAATTGCTCTTTCCATGCAAGCGATAATCCCGCAGGCATTTTCAGTTTTATTGCTTTTTTCTCATTACCGAAGTTTATAACCGTGATAAGAGAATCCTCTCCAGATGAACGAAGGAACGAGCAAACTGTTTCATCTTCCGAATTCGAGATTGAGAAATATGAACCATTTCTAATGGCCGGGTGATCTCGGCGAAGTGCACTCAATTGCTTAAATAATTTCGTAAAATCTTCTCCACTCAACCAATCAATTTCTACTTTATCGTAAAGATTTAAATGTTTAATATTGCCCACTTCCTCGCCGTTGTGGATTAACGGCACCCCGGGAATCATAAATTTAAGAACAGTTTTTATCTTTGCCTCTTGAGGACTTAACTTATTAAATGCTTGAGCACTTCCGGTTTCCCGATGTGTTTCATCAAAACGCAGATGCAGTGATCCTTTAGGAAATTGTAAAAATTCATATTTTAATGAATCATCAAGTACAGAAGCAGATAATGTCTGATTCATTATTGACAAAAGAATATCATATATATTCCACGAATTTGTTAGATCAAACGCCTTGATATGATATTCCGGTTTGGAGGACCCCGAGATCATCATCACCGTTTTAATTCTGTCCAATTCTTTTCGCGCAATATTCCAAAAGTCTATTGGTATAGATTCTGCTGCGGTACATTTAAAACCATCGATATCGTATTCTTTCACCCAGTATTTCATTACGGCAATCATATATTTTTTAGTTTCATGCTGATTATAATCAAGTTGTGCAACATCGGATAATTCTATTTCCGGTGATACAATCGCTCCTTCTTCGTCATGCTGGAACCAATCAGGTCGTTCCATCAGAAGTTGACTATCCCAGGCGGCATAATTGGCAGCCAGATCGATAACAATCTTTAAACCTTGCCGGTGCAGGGAATTCACTAGTGAATGTAAGTCATTCGACGTGCCGAATGCCGGATTAATTGCATAAAAATCCTTCACTGCATATGGATTCCCTAAGATCCCTCTTCTATTCAATTCACCAACAGGATATATCGGCATAAGTGATATGACGGTCGCACCTATTTTTTTTAATTCAGGTATCCGTTTTTCGAAAGCGCTAAAGGTTCCATCTTTAGAGAACGAATGAAGGTTAACCTCGTAAATAACAGCATCTTTAATCCAATCGGAGCTTATGCGCGCATCCAGCACTGAATAATTCTTTTTTTCACATCCGAAGATCAAGAAAAGACAGCATATCAGGCTAACGGTAATAGTACTTATCGTAATTTCATTACTCATTTAGGCCCTTTTTGATTCAAATGCATTGATCATATCTTTCCAAATCTATCGAACAAGAGCATCTTCCCCGATTCCGTCTTTTCTACCCGGGTTTTACGATTGACTCCCTGAAATTCTTCGCCGGGATTCCAGCTTCCCTCAGCCCCGCTATTTGTGAATTTATATTCAAGCTCAGTCCCTGCCGGCAGCTTAAGCTCAGTCGTCCAGATGCTGTCATTTGCTGTTTTATCGCCATGAGTACCGTCATCATACAATCTCACTTTATTCGGAATCCAGTTCCCTAATTCTTCACAGTTACCGACAAGATAAAGAGACTTCCGGACATACATGCCGCGCGCATCACATTGAAATACCACCGTAACCAGATCAAGCTGACTTTGTGCCATCACGCCTTGAGAACGCGGCACAATAATCGGAGTATTCTTGGTAACAATAGGCTTAAATTCACGTTTTGGCATTTTTCCTCCGGCAAGTTCGGCAAACTTATAAATTTTCTTCAGGTGAGTAATATAAGCAAGATCAAACGGCTTTTCGCCCGCAGGAGTATTCTGGTCTGTCCCATACCACCAAAACCAATCCGATCCCTCAGCCGCATACATAGATTCCCATGCGCTGTAAGCATACCAGGCTTTTGTTTTTTCTTTAGGTGGCAGCCGTTTTGGATCAGGCGGTCGAAGTCCTGAATTTTCCAAATCATTTCTTGCAATAGAAAGATATTCCCATGCTTTATTCTTTTCAGACTGGCCTATCCAGGTGTCATAATTTGCATTAATCCATGAACCAGGCCACAGCCATTCAATCCTATTAAGAGTCTCTACCGGATGCGCCGGTATCATACGATGAGGATTTCCGCTGATGTATTCGGTAACAGTTGTTGTAATTACCTGGCGTGTTTCGAACAAATCTGTAAGTTTCCGATAGAGTGCATTTTGGAAATTCTTCCCATCATTATCATACTTATACCATTCCCATGCATTCTCTCCGTCGAGAATGACCGTCAGCAGCCTATCCGGTTCATCATTCGCTGGAGCATATTTTAAAACACTTTTTATAAAATCATCTGCCGCATCTTCGCCTTGATAATTTTTATATACAAATCCAATTTTATCGGATAATTCCGTTTCTCTAAATACTACGATCACAGCATCTTTTGCTTTTGAATCGTGCTCAGGAAAAACTGCATAAGGATAAAAACAAGGCTGATTTCCCGGTTTTGACCTTTCCAGTATTTTTTGATCTGTTGCCACCCATTTGATACCTTGATGTGCAAAAACCGGAATTATATCATGCGCCACTGAACCTTCACCAGGCCACATACCTGTCGGATTCGTTCCGAATGTTTTCTTATAAACACACACAGCTTTCGCTACCTGTGCTTCAGCATCCTCAGGAAAATGGTAGCGTGCAGGCATTATATGACTTGGCTGGCATAGTATTGCAAGGTTTGAATCATAAATCAACGGAAGAATAGGATGATAATACGGCGTTGTGAGAATCTCAATCTGGCCTTTATGCCTGGCCGGATGGTACATCAGCTTCTTGTGGACAGGTACGATCGCCGAGAGAACCTTGTATGTTTCGGCAATTATACGATTACATTCGTCTTCCGTAACTGCTTTTTTTAACGTGTATGTCCCGTCTGTATTCTTTTTAATAATATCCGTCAAATCGATTTTTGCTCCTGTCACCAGCTTATACGGCCGCTCAATAAAATCAGGATCAAATAAAGCAAGGTAAAACCAATATTTAACTTCACGAATATCCTGTCGGGACATTCCCTTTGCCCCCATTTGAGTATATTTTTCTCTCAACAGCTTGTATTCAGGGAATCTCGAAATCACGATTTCACTTACGCCAAATGCATTCCAGCTATTTTTAAAAAGTAAATTCAAGTCTTTTTCATTGAACTGTTCGGTAGGTTTTAGGGCAAGATCAATCCAAGGATCGGTTTTGCCTGCAAATTGAGTAAAATATTTTTTTGCATCTACTCGATTCTTTTTTACATCTACAAACGGCTTTAAACGCTCAACATAATAAGCCTGAAGTTGCAACAATAATGAAGACGTTAAATTAACCGTAAAATGAATACTGGGATACCTTTCAATCATCGCCGCCATATCATAATAATCTTTGGTTCCATGCGTACGTACCCACGGTCCCTGCAATTGATCGGACTCCGGGTCGAGATATAATGGCTGGTGCTGGTGCCAGATAATATTGAGATAAAGAGTCTTTCCGGTCTTGGGATATACATCGCTCATAAATTCATCTCTCCTTAAGTTTCAAGCTCCGTCATCACAAGAACTTCATATGTTATATAACAAGATATCATAAAATAAAAACAGACAAAAAAGGCGTCAAGAATTTTTATCTCGACGCCTCTAATAGTAGATTTGAACCGAACTTTATTTCTGGCTCAGAACTGCTTCTTTTGCGGCTTTCGCTACACGAAATTTTACGACTGTTTTTGCAGGAATACTAATTTGCGCTCCTGTAGCCGGATTACGTCCAATTCGAGCTTTTCTTTCAACTAAAACCAATTTACCAATGCCCGGCAGAGTAAAAGAATTTTTTGCTTCCCGGTAAGCTAAGTTCGCAATTTCCTCCAAAATGCCGACAGCATCTTTTTTCTTCAACTCAAACTTGCTTGCAAGATGAGCTGCAATCTGGCTTTTCGTCATTGCTTTTCCCATAAAAGTCCCTTTATAATAATAGTGATTTATTTGTTAATTATTTTTTCTACTAATTAGATAAGGGAGAACACTAGCTCACCTTTCCGATATCAATAGAGATTGTGCCGAAATATTAGTGTTTTTCATTCAAATGTCAACAAAAATATTCATTTTCCTCAATGTTTTCAATATTTTGCCAAACCGAACTCAAATACTCTTTTTCCTGTAATCCGCTATTATTGTATGTGATGGCACTTTTTATGTAATACAATCTTATTGATCACATTTTTTAACCGACTTTTTTCAATCTGATATCCTTTCCAATTTTATTTCTAAAGATATCCTTATTCAGTTGTTGGATGGAAAATAAGAAATTATGCAAGATGTGAAAAATTAGAATTCTCTTATAGACAATTCTTTTTTCGAAATCGCAGAATAATCTTGCTTCGCTGAACATTATACGTTAAATTTACATGACTTTCATTTAACGGGGTCGTAGCTCAGCTTGGTTAGAGCGCCTGCCTGTCACGCAGGAGGTCGAGGGTTCGAGTCCCTTCGGCCCCGCATAAGCAGAAAAAACTCCTTCATGGAGTTTTTCCATTTCAATGACACAATAGAGATATTTATCTCAATAATTCCAGAGCCGTATCAATCATAGCTTCTCCCCGAAAAGCAAATTCTTACCGTATTTTCTCGAATATTTTATTCTTTTAGGAGCCTTGCTTTAATTAGTATCTCGTTTTTCGTTGATAAGATATTTGGCTGCTACCGTTTCAATATCACAAGGAGACGGTTTCCCTTGATAGATCAATCGCAATGCTTTAAGATCGGATTTCCAAACACAATCACCCGGAGCCAGCAAGCAGACGCTTCCCTGTTTATGTGACATAGAAAGCTTTTTACCGTCGAAATAGTAATGCTCATCATTAATAATTTCAGTAGGATAAGCGCGCATCAGGGGCGGAATATCGCTTGGTTTAAACCATAGTCTGATTTCTCTTTCAGCCTCGTCTTCTCTTGCCGATGCATGAATTAGATTATCCATTCGCTCGCCAATAAAATTGTCGTTTTCATCTTTAAGCCGGACAATTGTACCCAAGGCACGGATGCATCCCGGTTTTTTCTCTCTGGCTTCATTAGGATCTGTTGGTCCGGCAATTGATCGTATCTTTGCAATCGCCCCCGGACCTTGAAAGACGAATGCTACTACTCGTCTTTTCCATGCTTCATTCGGATAGTGCGCGAAACCCATTAAATAATCAATAAGAGCAGGGAAAAAAACCTTACCTCTATGTTCGGCATAATGCTGATAGGCAAGCATTCTATTCACATAGACAATCTTTGCACCCGCAAAACGCAGACCGGAATGAACCTCTGAAAGCTGGGACAATACATATCCAATCAGCGAATTTTTAAGGGCATCCGGTTTAATAAGCACAAGTGTTTGTTCAAGTTCTTTTTTATTCATAAAAGCATCCTTCATTCAGCATTTTCTCTACATAGATTCTTTTATTACTTATATTGCATAATTTTACTATAATTATTTAATATAAGTATCTTTCATCTTACTTGATAGCTCGAATTTGAGAGTTTTTTCCCGCCGTATAATACAATGTTTTTTCACCAGGCA
>Ga0315545_1003028_pt1 | contig 14608 bp, 10 predicted proteins | sample SalMarSW160210MG_FD_203096 | JGI IMG/M metagenome (GOLD analysis project Ga0315545, IMG submission 203096) | Salt marsh sediment microbial communities from the Plum Island Ecosystem LTER, Massachusetts, United States - Salt Marsh Sediment SW1602-10 ... | reverse complement strand
TTTTTTGGAGTTTCTCCTTCCGTTTTCTTCTTCACCGTTATTATCATCTACCGACACAAAAGACCTTAAATTTTTACTTATTTCTTTCATAAGAGGAGGCCCGAGAATTTTGGCAATGTCTTTACCAAACTCATTTTCGGCTCTGCTGTTCCAGTATACGATGTTGAAACTTTTATCCCATCCTACGACCGGTATAGGGATAAAATCAAGGACAATTGAGATATCTTTTTCTAAATCTATCATAATATTTTTAAATATACCATAAAATAAAAAAGGTAGAGAGCAGTGGTTTGCCACGCTCTCTTTCAACCTTTTTAGGGTTTAATTATTTACTTCCAGCCTTCGATCTCAAGGTGCGAAATCGCCTTATGGGAGACAAAGACTGATCTATTATTTGCCATCGGTGTATCGACTTTAAGAAACAGTCCTCTGTCGTTTCTACCTGTCACTTCACCCTGGAACTTTGAGCCGTCCACCGTTACGATTTTGATTAGCCTTTTGGTTCTCTTGGTTGCCTGAGTGTTCATATTTCCTCCTTTATTTTTTTTCATAGTTTTTAGCAATATGTTTTTTCATCAGATAATTCTACTATTCCTATATCCATCTCTAAGGGATCAACATTTCGCGGCTTCTTGTTCAATGAGTTTATAAATCCTAATAAAATTAATAATATATTTAAAGTAACCATAAAACACCTCCGTTTTATTGTTAACTAATTGAATACAATATTCGTTCCAGAACTTAACTTACTGAAAAGCAGACACTTAATAGTGAGGTAGGGTAGTGTATGTGACATTCATGTCACAAGAAATCAGCTATGTTTTAGGAAAGCCTTGATATTGCTTAATTATCCATGTGACAAATATGTCGCATAAGGGGCAAAAATGTCACAAAAAGGCATGAAGATGTAAAATTGCAAGGATATCAGGGTGGAGATTGGCGAAGATTTAACAGAATTTCGTTTTTTTTAAGCTTGAAATGTTGGTTTTTCTGTAGTTGTTTTGTGTTTTTGTTCCTTGTGGTGGTGTGTTCTTTCGCGTTTAGTTTTTTGTCTTTCATGTGTTTGTCTTATGGAATAAGGGTGTTGTTGAAATAGGCTGGTTGTTTCGTAGGTTAAGCAATCTCTAACGCTATGCAATATTATATCTTTATAAACTGTGGATTTTAGATTTAAAGTCTTTTTTTCTCTATAGTAAGTAAATAAATTTGGATTTTAATTTCAATTTTTTCTTTTGTAATGTGTTTTTTATATAATAATCAAGTTTATTGTTTTGTTAAGTGTTTTTTCTGGGTAAATGTTTATTTTTCAAAGAGCGTTAACCCGCAACCCACACTAAAAAATTTAACACATTAGATTCTATGTGTCCTCTGTAATTAATGTTCTTTTTTCTGTGTTTTTTCTTTTTTTTAGAGTATTAATTCCTCTGTGAACTCTGTGGTCGATTTTTTGCAATTTCACCTCTTTATATCATGTTCTTTAATTAGCCGGTATAGATGTCTTCTGGATATTTTGAGGATTTTAGCGGTTTCGCTCACGCTTCCTTCGCAGTCCTGCAGGGCTTCTATTATGGTTTCCTTTCTCCATTTTGTTTTTATTTTATCCCAGCTTGGGGTTTCTACCTTTTTCTCCTTTCTTATTTCTTCAGGCAGGTCTTTTTGATTTATGTAATTACCTTTGCATCTGATAAGGGAAATTTCCACTATATTTTTAAGCTCTCGGATATTTCCCGGAAAAGGATAGTTTCTCAATATTCTCATAGCGTTTTCGTCGAACCCCTGTACTTCTTTTTCTTTATTTTCCGAGTAAATTTTGAGATAGTGTTTAAGCAGAATGGGTATATCGATTTTCCGCTCCCGGAGAGGTGGTATCTCTATGTTTATCTGGTTTAACCGGAATAAGAGGTCCTCTCTGAATTCCCTTAGCGTCGCGGCTTGTTCTATATCCCTGTTTGTTGCGGATATTATGCGGACATCGACTTTTTTGCTTTCTGTTTCTCCAACCCTTCTGATTTCTCCCCTGTCCGTCACTCTGAGGAGTCCTGCCTGTATAGACGCGGGAGCGTCTCCGATTTCATCTAAGAAAAGAGTCCCTCCGTTTGCTTCCTCGAACATGCCTTTTTTGTCCTTTATCGCTCCTGTGAAAGAGCCTTTTTTATGTCCGAATAGTTCGCTCTGAAGAAGAGTTTCCGTAAGAGAGCTGCAATCCACGGTTACGAAGAGTCTGTTATTCCTTTTGCTTAGTTTGTGTATGGTTCTGGCGATAAGTTCTTTTCCCGTTCCGGTTTCTCCCGTAATCAAAACGTTTATATCTGTTTCCGCTATTTCTTCTATTATTTTATAAATCTTCTGCATTTGTTCCGAGATGCCTATTATAGAATAAAAGGATTCGGGAGGGGATGTCATTTGTTTTAATTGTTTTACTTCTTGTCTCATTCGGTAAAGAAGGTCGCCTTTCGAGAAAAGAACACCTAAAATTCTTCCGATGGACTGAAGGAATTCTTTATCCGAGGGTAAGAATATGTCCTTTTTTATGGTCGAATCCAGGTAAAGAACGCCGTAAATTTCTTCTTCCGAGGTTATCGGAACGCATAGAATAGAGCGAATTTTATTTCTCTGTATCGAGTCCATCTCCAAAAATCTCGAGTCCTGGAAAGCGTCTGATGCGATTACAACCTCTCCCTTCGCTGCTTTTTTGGTTATCGTGGAAGATATTCTTCTTGCGTCTTCAAGAGTTGCCTCATCGATGTTATGAGAAGATATGATGATGTTTCTTTCATCTTCTTTGAGGATGATTGCGCCTCTTTCTGCGTTGAAGAAGTTCGTAAGTACTGATAAAGCTTCATCGAATCTTTTTTCCGAGTCGATAGAGGAAAGAAGCTTGCTTATTTCATCGTAGGTGTGTATGTATCCGCTTCTAATGGAATTTTTTTTCGCGCATTCCACAAAAAGGTCTTTTGTTTTTTCGAGAAAAAGATCGGATTTTAATTCTTGGAATATCTCCTCACACTTTTTAAGCTCTTCGATTGCTTCTTCGATGTTGTTTTCCTCTATCAGGACTTTAGCCTTTTTGAGTCTTGCTTGAGCAGTATAGAAAGGAAGGCTCATTTTAGAGAAGAGGTCGATGGCTCTATCAAGAGTTTTAGTATTTGAATTAATTAAGCCCCAGGAAGAAAGAAGTAGGGCTTTTTCGAAATTAGATTGAATTGAATCGATTTTTTCTATATATGGTTTTAAATTATTTATCGCTTCGTCTATTTTATTCTGTTCAAATAGAACCTCTGAAAGTTCACATACAATATTTCTTTTTTCCCTTAAGTCTTTTTCTGGTTTCTTTAGCTCTTGTTTAAGTATTTGATCGGCTTTATTCCATTCTTTTTTAAAGGCGCAGACGATGCCTTCGCTATATTTAAAATCGTATTTTTCTTTTTCTAATTCATCTCTTATTCTTTCAACTTCAGGCCAATTGCCTCTGTAAAGCTCACTTATTAGAAGATTCTCCTTTAAATAGGGATAGACCTTTTGGTGTCTTTCTTTGAAATTTTCTATTCTTTCTTTTAGTTTATCCCAGTATCCCTTTCGCAAGTAGACTATACCGAGGTTGCCCAAGCAGAATTGTTCCACATTGCCGATTCTTAGTTTTTTATAAAGTGTAAGAGCTTCTTCAAATTCTTCCATTGCTTCTTTATATTCGTCTTTTCTAATAAGGGAAATTCCTTTCAAATCTTTAAATATAGCTTCATGCATAATATCTTTTTCTTCTTTTGCTATATCGATACTTTTCTGGAAGTATTTTATTGCTTCTTCGTGTTCTTCATTTTGCTGTTTCGCCAGACCTCCAAGGAGCATGAAATCTCTTTCCATATCAGGTGAAAGATCTTTTCTGAGTCCTTCTTCAACGATTTTCAAGGTTTTTTCAAATTCTCCCATCTTGCATAAAATCCGGCCTTCGATAAATTTGAGATGCAACGGTAATTCTCCTTCTTTTTTCTTAAAGTCAGAGACGAGTTGTATTACTTCCTTAAATTGTTTTTTTCTGATAAGAAGGTATCCGAGAAGATAAATTGCGTCTGCCTTTATTTTTCTTTTTGGAGACTTAACTGCCTCTCTTAAATATTTCTCCGCTTCTTCTTTATTTCCTATTCTTTCTTCAAGATTGCCTATTTTTAAAAGATAATACGGATTTTTTTCTTTTGCGATGAGTTCCTTGTAAAACGATACAGCTTCATTTATATTCCCTGCTAGTTCTAATATTCTGGCGAGAATCATTCGATTTATCCTATCGTCTTTTATAGAGAGAGCTTCTTTTAAGAATTTAACCGCTGCGGGATATTCTTTTTCTTTTATTCTCTTTTTTGCCATCTTTGTTAGAGATTTCCGATATTCTTTTTTCATTCCCAGGTCTTTTTGCAGAATATATAAGATTTCGGGGGAGGTTATTTTCTTTTCTATTTTTTTGTAAATATTCTCTTTATCTTTTTTCTCTAATTCTTTGTATAAAAATTCCCTAATCCAGTTATTTTTAAAATGAACACCTTCTTTGTCTTTTTGCAGAATATTCTTGGAGGCAAGAGCATTGATTAAAGTATATGGATTTGGTAATTCGAAGGAAGAAATTAAATCTAAAGGAATTTTTTCCGGGAAGACGGATAATATTTTTAATAATTCTTTTTCTTCTAAAACGAGATTCTCTATCTGGAATTTTAAATTTTCCTGAATACTGGCTGGAAGGGATACGGAGAAAGCTCTTTTCTCCTCGAAGGTAATCCTGTCGCCTTTTCTTTCGATAACGCTTTCTTTGATTAAAATTTCTATTATTTGATTCAGGAGAAAAGGATATCCTTTCGTTCTTTCTATGAGGAAAGAGATAAATTCTTGTTTGTTTTCAAATTTAGGAAAGTTTTTATCAAGAATAAATTCGATTTGTCTTTTATTTAAAGGAGAAAGCATAAAAGTAGTAGTAATATCCGAGAGTTCTTCGAGTTCTCTCACTTTACCGCTTGTGCTTACAGCGATTATAACAGGGCTCACTCTGATGCTGGTTTGGTTTTCTTTTAAAATACCCGATAGTTCTAAAGGCGATGAAATATCATTAAGCAGGAGAATAATAGGTTTTTCAGGAAGATTTTTTTCACTTAATAAGCGATATAATTTGCCCGGGGAAACTTCTTTTGTGTTTATTCCTCCGGATAGGGCTTTTATCTTGAATTGGTTTAGAAGTGCTGTCTTTCCGATTCCTCTTTCTCCTTCTATCCATAAGATACGCGGTTCGGGTAGTTTTTTAAGAAGAGAATCAAATTCTTTTAATTCTTTCTCTCTTCCCGAGAATACAGGAATAAAAGAGGGTTTCTTTTCAGCTGAAGGAGCTCCAAGCGCGAGTTCTCTTTTAACCTCATCTATACTCTTTAAACGATTGTTAAAATCCTTTGCCGTCATCCGCAGGATTAAAAGATTTATTTCCGGGGGAATTGAGGGATTTTTCTCTTCCGGAGGAGGCAGACCTTTTTTTAGTTTATCTTCTATTATCTTTGATAGGGTACCCTTGAATGCTTTTTCGCCGGTTAATACCTCATAAAGTATTACTCCTATAGAATAAATATCGGAGGAAAAACTGGGAGAATCGGTCAGGGCTTCCGGAGCGGCATAAGAGGGAGTTATTATATCCGGGTCGTAACCGGGGTCGATAAGCTTGACGTTGTTGTTTTTATCTACGAATATATGATTAGGCTTTAAATCTCCGCATATTATCCCCTTTGAATGCAAGACTGAGAGTGAATCGAGTATGGAGGAGATAATATTTTCTATTTTTTTGAAATCTTTCTTTGTTGAAGGGACTTCTTTAAATACCTGGTCTATTGTGGGAAGTTCGATTTTCTCCATGGAAAATCCGCATTTTCCGTCATCCTCAAACCAATCATAGACAGATACGAAATGCGGATTTTTTATTTCGGAAAGAAGTTCGAACTGTCCGCGGAGAATTTCCCTGTCCGAAAGTTCTCCGGTTTTATACGCAATCTCTCCTTTTGTGAATATTTTTGCGAAATTACCTTCTTTAAGGAGGGCTAGATTCTTTAAGTCTATTTTCCCTGTACCCGTTTTATCCATTGTTCTCAGTTTATCCCTAATTTCCTTGTTATATACTATTATAAGATGATTTTAGTCCTAGGTCAAGGGTAATAATACCTTAAATTTTGGTTTATTTTTGGTTTATGAATTAATAAATTAGGGAAATTGTGAATAATTTAGTGAAAAAAAACTAAAAAACTGAGATAACTTTTTTATTTTTTGTTTTATCCTGAGCTTTTCAAGCTATTCTGTAACAATTTTTGTATTCTTCCTCTTTCCTTGTAGGCGAGTATTGAAATCAAAACTAAAAAAGCTAAAACTCTTTGATAGAGTGTGTTTCCCGCGAGGGTTGTAAGACATATTAGAATAATACCTAAGCACAGGTCTAAAAGAATTGTTTTCAAATTGTAATTTACCGGGAAAATTTTATTTCCAATTAGGTAAGCAAAAAAGGCGAAGAGAAAATAGGAAGTCAGAGTGGCAGCCGCTGCTCCCATTATACCATAATGGGGTATCAGGTAAAGATTTAGTGAAATGTTTATTAAAAGAGGGGTGAGGGCAATTGGGACTAAAAGTCCGGTTCTTGATTTTATATAGAACCCGGCTGAAAAGATTTCTTCAAGGCCTAAAAAAATATAAGATAAAGCAATTACGGGAACGATCGACTGCGCTTCCCAGTATTTTTCGGCAACCATAGCCCTAAATATTTCCGGTGTGAAGAAAGAGAGAATTGCCCATAAGACAAGCGAGATACGAACGAATATTACCGAGGAGTCGGCAAAATCTTTTTTGTTTTCAGGATTGTTAAAAAAGAAGGCAGTCCATGCCCCGCAAAATCCGTAGACCAATATACTTATTGCTGTTCCAAATTGATATCCTAAGGTATAAATGCCTGTTTTGTCAAGTCCGAGTATCCATTTTATCAGCCATCGGTCGATTAAGTCCAGGCCGACCCAGATAATAATGGAAAGGGGAAGTATGGGTAGTCCATATTGTAGTAATCTTTTTAATGGCCCCCAGTGTAATTTGATGGTTAAAAATTTGTGCATTTCAGGATATATAAGAAGAAAGAGAATAAAACTGCTTCCTAGATTACCGAGAAGTACTCCGGCTATCCCCATTTTAAGATATAGTACAAACAGAATATTTAGCCCTATATTTATTATAAATCTTGAAGTATTTATAAAAACATATTTCTTTGAACGATTTGTGATACGTAATATTAAAAGTCCGGGAAAGGATAAACACTCGATCCAGATTGTAACGGATGTGAGTTGAATTAAATTGATGTCACCTGATGTTAAAAGCAGATTTGAAAGTCCGGGGGAGAATAAAAATGTTAGAAAAAGGAATAGAGAAGAATAGGCGAGGCGGAAAAGAAAGAAGCGACTAAAAACCACTTTTTTGTCATTTTTTTGTTCGGTAAATTGCTTAAGGAAAGCTTCGTTTAGTCCGAGATTGAAAAATGTAGTTAATGCTCCGGAAAATAAGTATATCATAGCGAGCTTTCCATACTGTATATGAGTGAAAACGTGAGTATAAAGCGGAATCAAAAAGAGACCGAGAGCTTTCCTTAAGAAAAGCCCAAATCCGTAAACAATGGATTGACCAAAAAGATCTTTTATGTTTCCTGATTTTTTTTTCAATTTATATTCTTACAGAATTTTGCTGAAAGGCGATCGCAAAATTCTATCTCCTAAATTTTCTTGTAAAGCTGATTTCGAAAGAAGCACTGGGCTCCCATACTGGCTTTAAATGATATTAATCCTCTGTTTACTTCCATCGGATTATCTTTGGATATTTCCTGGTTTACTCCCAGATCCAGATATTTAAATCCGTTTTTTTGTCCCCATTTTATTATTTGGTATAACAAATAGTTAATTGGTCTGTACTCTTGATAGTCATAGTCCAGAGCAATGTAAAAAGCCAGGAGAGCTCTTTCGTTACAGACGAAAATGAGAGAACCGCCCAATAGAACTCCCTTTCTGTAAATCAAAAAGAGTTTTAAAGTGTCGGGTAAAAGTTTGTTGAGTTTTTTTAATTCATTAAGAGTGTGAGTTACCGAAACTTTGAATTTTTCTTTATTTTTAAGTAATATAGGATAGAAAGTATCATAGTCCTTGCATAATTTTATTTCAAGGTCTGATTGCATTCCTTTTCTTATGGCGTTTCTGGCATTTTGGTGGAAATTTTTAATTGGATCTTCGCATAATTGTGATAGGTTTATGACAGAAGTGTACATATTAGTAGAATAAGAAAATCCGTTATAGAGAAGAACGTATTCTAAGTTTTTGTTCTTTTCTTTTGAATAAACTACCGGTGGAAGAGTTAAATATACTTCTTTTATACCGTTATTTTTACAATATTCGAGAAATTTATTGACGATGATGTCCGTTTTTCTGAAACTCATGTCGTCCATAACTATTCCTCCAAAACTCGCTCCCGCCGGGGATTTATAAATTTCGTTATTTAACATGCCCGGTAGAAGAGCTACAGGATTACTTTTTTTTTGGAAAATCAGATTATGAAATTTGAATCTATCTTTAGGATGATAATTTAAGAATTGTATTTTATGAAATACTGTTCCGTTATTTGCTTTTTCAACAAAACTATCCCATTTTTCCTTTAGTTCGTCTTTATATATTTCTATTACTATATCATCCATGTTCTGTAATTGTTAGTGTGTTAGTGCGTGGGTGTGTTGGTGGGTTTAAAAAGAACGGACCAACGGACCAACGGACCAACATTTTGAATTTTACTAACTATATATGTGTTTATCATCGGGAAATTTTCCCTCTTTAACTTCTTTTTGATATTGAGTTAAGGCTTTCCGGATTTTGTCTTCCAGATTTACGTATTGTTTTGAGAATTTAGGTTTGAAATCGAAAGACAAACCAAGAATATCGTTTACAACAAGAATTTGTCCGTCGAGATTTTTTCCTGCTCCTATTCCATAAATTGGTATCGAAGAACTTTTTAGTATTTCTAAAGCCAGATCTGTTGTAACCGATTCTAAAATAATTGCAAACGCCCCAATTTTTTCAAGAATTTTTGCCGCGTCTACGGTTTTCTTAATTTCATCCTTGTTTCTGCCTACTATTTTGTATCCGGTTTGAAAGTAGTATTGCGGATTTAAACCAATATGTCCCATTACCGGTATTCCGGAATCTATAATTGCTTTTATATTATCTGCTTTTTTTGCACCTTCTACTTTAACACCAGATGCGCCCAGTTGGAGAAATTTTCCCGCGTTCGTAATTGCTTCTTCTGGGGTAGTCTGAGAGGATAAAAAAGGCATATCTACTATTACCGGAGTATTTTTAACACCTTTGATGACCGCTTTTGTAAATGTAGTCATATCTTCCATTGTCACAGGAATGGTAGTAGGATAGCCCATTTCACAAGTGCCTACCGAATCTCCGACAAGAATCCAGTCTATTCCGCATTCATCAGCTATCCTTGCTACAGGATAATTATAAGCTGTTATTCCTGCTACAAATTCTTTGTTTTGTTTTTTTTCCCGGAAGATTTCTACTGATTTAAGTTTATCCCCCAATTCTCCCAACCAATCTTATTTTATTGCCAAGGGATATTTCTGTTTTACCCATAATTGAAGTTATATATCCTGAGGCTGTTTCTTCACGTACACCAACTATCTGTATTTTCCCAAGAGGAACCAACAAATTTCCCGGTTCTTTTTTATAGACTAAGAATACATCGCCCAATTTGACCAAACTACTTCCGGGTTCGATGTAGACTATTGTAAAAGGCTTAATAATGGGATCTGTATCTCTAAAGGCGATTATTTTGCCTGTAACTTCATCGGTGATCGGCTGAGCTTCACCTTTAATAACATCGGGTGCTGTATATGCCATTATTTGGTCACCTTGCTCTATTGTTTCATAGGATTCGGTTACTCTTGCCGTTGAAATATTTTCTTCTGCTTTTAAGATTTTTAAAATACCTTTTATTCTTACAATATTACCGTATCCGCCTACTACTTTATCATACTTAAATATGATATAGTTGTTTCCTTCTTTAATACCGTCGGAAGTTCCTTTATTCAATTTAACGTCGTCTCCCAGTACGGTGGATGAACCCTCAAGGTCCGGAAGAGTTTTTATCAACTCGCTTATCTCTCCTATCGCCAGATTTTTGTCTCTGGTTATAAAGCCAGCCAGAAAAGCCGCTTTCTGGGTGAAAGCGTAATTTTCCGCTTGAACGACAGAAAAGAGTATTGCTTCTTCTGATTTTCCACTTATTATTTTTTTTCTCATTTCTTCAGCCCTTTTTCCGCTTGTTGTTTTTGACTCTTCCTCTACTTTACTTTTTGCCCCTTTTACTTCCATTACTACGCCTTCTTCAAGAGGAGGTTTTGAAACTTGTTCTGCCGGAACATTTGGGATTACAAATACTTCACCTGGATAAATCCAGTGAGGGTCTGCTATTGAATCTTTATTTGCTTCATAGATAACTGGCCAAAGAAATGGGTCATTGTAATAAGAACCGGCAATATCCCATAAGCAATCTCCTTTTACTACAGTATGTTTTTTATATTGGGCGGCTAAGACAATACTAACTGTTAAGATAATAAGGCTAACAAAGATAAATTTTTTCATTTTGACTCCTTTTCTTTAACATATTTTAACTCAAGGTCTTGAATTATATTATTCAAATATCCTTCTTCCTCTTTGTCGAGATTACCTTTTGTTTTTTCCTTAAGTACTCTGAGAGAATCAATGAGATATTTCGCTATCTCTAAATCTTTATTTTTGTTACCGGTTGTGGGGTCTTCTACTAATCCCAGAGAGATGTACGCTCCGGTCGCCATCCGCATAATTATAGAAATAAAAGTTGCTTTTTCTATTGCTTCTTTTTTATCTTTATCGGTTTTCTTGCTACTCATTGTTATTACTCTCCTCTGGACCAGAATACACGAAGAATTTTTTGATCTTCAGAAAACTTATATTCTACTTTTCCTTTATAAGAGTTATATAGTGTTTTTCCGATACGTTGGGCCAGTGTATCGGTGGTTGTTTTTATACTGTATTGGGTCGGCTCTTTTTTCTCTATTTTCATAATTCTTTCCAGCGGGTTTTTGTCTACAGCTCTTTTTTCTTCGCTTTTCACAGTAGACAGTATTTCTTTTTTATGTTGATCTACGAAATCCCCGGATATAGAAACCAATCCCATGGGATAGTTATCATTAATTTTTCGGCAAGCGGGGCACAGCTTTTTTGTGTAAGTGCTTTCTAATTTTATTTTATGTTCGAGTTCATCGTCCAGCTGCCATCTCTTGTTGTGATAAATAGCTTTACAAGAAGGACATATGTTCGGATCCTTATAATTTACTTCTCGTAGGTAAGGATCCTTGAGAACAGCATCACCGCCTCTTCTTTTGTGGATTTTATCCATCCCCATCATCCTCCTTCGTTGTTTTAACAAAATGGGCGAAAGAGGACTTGAACCTCTGACCTCCTGCTTGTAAGGCAGGCGCTCTCACCAGGCTGAGCTATCCGCCCTTTGTTTTTATATTAATTCTTACAAGTTGTTTTGTCAAGGTCTTTGGGGCGGTTAAGACATTAAGTTATAATATTAACCACAAAGACCACAAATGAACAACAAAAAAATATATTTGTTTTTAAAACCACACACAACCCCCAGAAAAAGAGAAACAACAAATCACACGAATAGCACGAATATTTTGAAGATTGAAACACAAAGACTACAAAGTTTTTTATTGTTGTTTTCTCTAAATCCCAAACCCGAAATCCTAAACCCTAAAAATTGCCACAGATTTTCACGGATTGCCCAACTATCCATCCCTAAGTATCTTTTTTGTTTTTTAACAACAAAATAAATTTTTTAAATCAGTGTTTATCTGTGTTCATCCGTGGCCAAGTTTAGATGTTGTTGGACTTTGGGGTCTTTGTGGTTAATATTGTGCGTTACGTTATAGGTTTTTTTTTGCGGATAAGTGGTTATATTATAATATATTGTGAAATTATGAAAAATAAGAAAATAAAAATTGCCTGGTATGGAAAACACTTTGGAGAAGAACCGCCTTTGGTTGGTAACTCTTCCTCTTCGTCTGTCGGAAAGAAACGATATGGTGCGGGAACGATTTTCTTTTCCGGCTGCAATCTCCGTTGTGTTTTCTGCCAGAATTATCAAATTTCACAAGAGAAGATTGGAAAGGAATATTCCATTCAAGAAGTGGCGAATATCATGCTTGAGTTACAAGACACAGGTGCGGTTAATATCGATCTGGTAACTCCTACGCCCTGGTGGCGTTCTTTAAGAGAGTCGATCATTCTTGCCCGTGAGTCAGGTTTGATAATACCTCTTGTCTGGAATTCCAACGCTTATGAGACGCTGCATATTATCCGGGAAATGAATGGACTCGTGGAGATTTATCTGCCGGATTTTAAATATGTGGATGATAATTTGGCAGTAAAATATTCTAATGCTCCTGGATACAGCCGGCTGGCTTATAGGTCAATTAAAGAAATGTTCCGGCAAGTCGGGCGATTGCAGATAAAGAATGGTATTGCTCAAAAAGGATTGATTATTAGACATTTAATCCTTCCTGGTTGCCTCGATAACAGCTTTGCTGTTCTGGAAAAGATAGCTTTGATCGATAAAGATATTCATTTAAGTCTGATGAGCCAGTATTATCCTGTTTATCGCGCTGGTAAGTTTACCGAAATTAACCGTCGCCTTACTCGTGATGAAATAAAGTGTGTTGAAGAAAAAAGGATGGAACTAAAGGTGTTTAACGGCTGGTCTCAAGAGGCCGGTTCGGGAGATGTATTTTTACCGGATTTTCGTAAGAAAAATCCTTTTGATATTGCTAAAGGCACAGTACGGCAAAACCGCTAACGTATAATATTAACCGCAAAGACCACATAGAGACAACAAAAAATTATAGTTTGTTTGTTTAAAACCCTTTTTCCCCATTAAAACTAAGAGAAACGATAAATCTCACAAATAGCACAAATTGTTTAAAACCCATTCCACTACACCAAATTTGTCTCACACGGAGTTGTTTTTTTCTAAATAATATACACAGCCCTAATCATCCGTTGGTTGATTAGAGAATATAGGAATGGCTCTCTTGACTTTAATTATATTAGAATTAGATTAAGTGTATGATTCATGCTTGAGGATACATAAAATATGGGTAAAGCTGTACATTATTAAAGAGTGGAAGTATGGCAAAGGTGTTTTATATTTGGTGTATTTAGGATAACAGGTAAGAATAGGTTTATTTGAATATGCCTCCTCTTTCATAAGAGGAACACCCCGGGGTATAACAGTAATAAAAGGGGAAAATGAAAGAAGGGGGGTTGTCAGAGTGAAGTTTAGTCGAATTTTTTAGTAATTACATTCTACGAAAGGAGGTAGAACAATAATGAGGTTAAAATATTTAGCACTTGCGGTTGGGATTTTGGTTTTAGTTATAACTATAGTACTTTCCATAGGTTGTCAAAATCAACCGACCGGACCGGAAGGTGTAAGTAAAACGGAAACCGGTACCCTTCCGGCATCCGGCAAAGTCCGTGCTAATATAGTAGTAAGGGCGCGGGGTGTAGCCGGCAGCGAACACATCTACGTGACAGTAGGTGGTAGTCAGATTGGCGATTGGACATTATCAACAAGTTACCAGAATTACTCTGCTTCTACAAACAATACCGGCGACATAAATGTTTGTTTTGACAATGATGACGGAGAGAACATGGATGTGCAGATAGATTACATCACGGTTGACGGTTCAACCCGTCAGGCAGAAGACCAGACCTATAATACAGGAGTGTGGCAGAATAATGAATGCGGCGGCGGCGATGGCATGAGCGAGTGGCTTCATTGCGAAGGTTGTATAGGATTTGGCAGTGTTTCAGGCGGAGGCGGTGCAACGACAACAGCGGCAAGTACGACGACCACAGCCAGCAGCTGGTGGGGTGGCGGCAGCTGGTGGGGCAGTACAACAACGACAGCTGCGGCAAGTACAACCACTACTACAAGCGGCGGCTCGACTACAACAACGACCAGCGGCGGCGGCTCAAACAGTATAGTCGTAAGAGCCCGCGGTACAGGCGGTGGAGAACACATCTACGTGACAGTAGGCGGAAGTCAGATTGGTGATTTCAATTTAACTACAAGTTACCAGAATTACTCTGCGTCTACAAACAATACCGGCGACATAAATGTTTGTTTCGATAATGATGACGGAGAGAACATGGATGTGCAGATAGATTATATCACTGTTAACGGTTCGACCCGTCAGGCGGAAGACCAGAGCTCTAATACAGGTGTTTGGCAGGATGGTTCCTGCGGCGGTTCAAACAGCGAGTGGCTGCACTGCGAGGGTTGTATAGGATTTGGAAGTGTTTCAGGTGGCGGCACAACAACCACTACAACCAGCGGCGGCTCGACTACCACAACAACTGCAGCTGCAACAACGACGACCGGTGGCGGCTCAAACAGTATAGTCGTAAGAGCCCGCGGTACAGGCGGTGGAGAGCACATCTACGTGACAGTAGGC
>Ga0315545_1003027_pt1 | contig 14610 bp, 13 predicted proteins | sample SalMarSW160210MG_FD_203096 | JGI IMG/M metagenome (GOLD analysis project Ga0315545, IMG submission 203096) | Salt marsh sediment microbial communities from the Plum Island Ecosystem LTER, Massachusetts, United States - Salt Marsh Sediment SW1602-10 ... | reverse complement strand
TTTTTAATTGAGTTATTGTTCTTTGATTTTTTTGTATGTTTAAATTGGAAAAAGGGACATTCTTATTTGCTAATTTTGCAACATCCTTATTTGCCATTTTTCCTACATTGTAAGTTCCCGCTTACACCTTACACGTTTATTATAATAGCTCAACAACTTTTGTAATAGCTTCTGATGCTTATTATCAGAGTGAGCACATTTTGTGCGAGCGATATTCAGCCTGGCGAAAATTTTTTTATTTTTTTCTGAGCCTACCCTATATCAACAAGCTTCCGATCCACTCTGATTCAGGCTCCCCCGTAGCAAGCCTGGGGAAAAGCTCCCCGTATGTTTAATTAAAAAAATCGTATTATGGTGAGAATTGTTGATGTTCAAGAAAGAGAAACTGCTGAAGGTGATGAGTATAATGTTCTCATACTTCAGGGCAAAATCGAGGCTGTTATATCGCAGGCTAGTGGTAGACCATACCTAACAGCCCGGGAGACTTCCATACCCTGTACTTTTGACCTTGAGACTGCTAAGCAGTTAATAGGCACTCAGCTCAAAGGTGACATTGAAAGGATTGAATGTGAGCCTTATGAGTTTGTAATACCTGATACAGGGAAGAAACTAAAGCTTACCCACACCTACAGGTACAATCCAGACCCTGCTACAATCGAAGAGGTTGTTGGCTAATCCTCGTGCTGTATGTGTCCGGTTTTACCGCCAAAGGGGTTGACTATAATAGTCAGCCCCATTTCTTTTTTATTAACTCTATAACTGTTTTAATTATGGATGCAACTGAGATAAAAGCTGAATTAAAATATTTCAAAGGTTCCACTATCTACTACAAACATCTGTTCCCAGGTAAATCCCCAATACTGATAACTGAAGGCTGTAATTACGTTAGAGAGAAATGCCAGGCTTATTGGCTATTTGATGCCATATTATCATACCAGGAGGATATTAAGCTATATGGCGTATTCTTTCAGGTATGGACCCTGGAACTTCAGGAGAAGGATTTAACATGGTTACTCACCTGCAAAGAAGACAAAGGTAAACCTCCACTTATTACACAGAAAATACCGTACTCAGACTTCCCACTGAAAAAAATCATCATCTGGGTTATTGATAAGGTAGCACTATTACCCTCAGAATACTAGCTATATGACTGAAGAAGAACGTAGAAAGTATATTAAGGAGGTATATGAGCTATGTGGTATAGATAGTGTGCTGATAATCAACCATAAAGGGCAATTAGAGCGTTTGTACTGCCCTTTTGTAGTAGTAGCAGTACGTGACATTGGGGACCTTAAAAAGGGGCTTAAATACGGTGTAATTGCTGTTAAATTAAGTCCTGAACTGATTGATGTTTACATAGTTAAGCTTAAAGCTTATTATCATTTCAATTTCAGGTTACTAGGCCGTATAGACCCGAACACCGGTTATTGAATAAAGAGTCGAGTTATGCTGCATTTTCTTACACCTTTTTGAGATGGTTTACCTCGACTATAATATCATAAAAACCACTGAAAAGGAGTGCTGAATGTCACCTGTCTTAATTGATGGGTGGCTTTTCATTTTTAGATTAAGTATATAAGAAAAAAACCTTACACTGACCTGGCTTAATAATCCAATATCATTGAATATGAAATTAAAGCCTTATATTGGCCTGATACCTAATACACTTATTAAACCATTTGGGCTTATATTCCAATTAATATTCTACTTGTTAATAATTCAGAACCACCTGTCTGGAAAATGATGGTTGGGTTTCTTAATTTTGTTATTATGTGCATGTCTACCATTGGATATACAGTGATATCATTACTAGAACCAATTACTGAGTATCAAATTGACCTGATAAATCATTATGAGGAATATTTAATGTCATTTGGTCAAGAGAAAGGGTATTCATTCTGGTGGGAGCACCGGCCAGCAAAAGTCAATAGCTATTATCAGCAACAGTATGTCAAACATCTAGGTACTGAGATTAAGTACGAAATTACTATATGGGGGAAAGGCGAACCTATATTCAGGACTGTGGAAGCGTTACTTAAGTACTTTGGAGGATATTATGTCTATGGAATTGATAAATGGACTAGACCATACCTTAGAGGGAAATACTTTAAGATATATAAACATAGCAGGATTGGGATCCCAGTATATTCATTTCATCTCGTGGATTGGGAGTTTATAGCTGGGTACTTTAACGGGAATGATACAGAAGAAATTAGGGATATATATGATATTGCCAGGTTTGAAAGGTGCGAGTATAAGGATGTATATTAGTCTTGGTCGAATACAGTGATTAGTAGGAATTGAAAAAACTTCTATTAAGATATATAATATTTCAGTATCTTGATCGCAACCAACTATTTATTTCATCAATATCACTAACTTTAAAGCATTAAGTATGATTAATTCATGCTCTTGTTGAGTCTGCCTGTAACTTGAGTTAACTATTAAAATATCTACTATGAATAATTTATTAAAGTCAGTAATTATTGTTTTTGGATTGATCGCAATAGCAGATCTTAACCTTAATGCTCAACAATATATAACGAAAAAGATTTTCAAGGATGAACGAATAAAAAAGAATATATTTTCTTTCAACTTTGATACCATAATGGTCCCAAATGATGATGGCATTTTAATTGATACGTTTCTAGTAAATTATGAATTAGTGTCTACTGAACATTATGAGTCATTGGAACGACCAAAAAGAAAAGTATTAAAGAAATTTGGGGGAATTTATACCAATGGTGAAGATATTTTATTAATCGTTGGAGAGAATAAAGTATTCTTTTATAATAAATGGTATGACACACTATACTTTTTTACCACATTTTTGAGGTTTAGAGAAGGACAAATATCACTTCTTGACGGAAGTGGAGATAATATCTTTTTATATTTAAATTGGCGTAAGAATTTTATATACGTCTTTCTTGAAAATGAGACTAAGAATATTCAAAGGGATGAGGTTATTGAATTGGAATAATTATTAGGAATAACCTGACGTCAAGCCTTACTTTATCAAACAATACAACACATCCTTTAATTCAATAGGATCAGCACATAGGTGTTCGGATTGCTTTCTTTAAGTTATCAGGCGAACTATTCACTCTAGGTTTTGCACAATTGGACAATATAATTGACTTTCTATAATTATTATCCTTTATTATCATAAAAATCACTGAAAAGTTTTAACAATTGCCACCTGTCTAATAATGATGGGTGGCTTTTAAATTATAATGATTTTAACAGGTAGCCGGTGGACATAACATTATCAAATAAAAACCCCCGGACAATAAGTCCAGGGGTGTGCTGCATTCCCTCGTGCGTGTAGCCTATGAGGAGTCTGCCATGAGTAAAGTTAAGAAATAAATTTTAATTTAATTTTTGAATTATTGTAACTTGTTGTTAGTTTATATAGTTATATTGGAATTTATGAAAGCAAAAATCACCTATTTACTAGGAGCTGGCGCAAGTTTTGACGCTGTTCCAATAGTAGATTACATTCCTGATAAATTAAAGAATTATTTGAAGGTTATCAAAGATCCCAAATACTCCTTTAAGAATCGATCCTTTGAGAGACCTAATCTTAGCGGAGTTGGGATTGAAGAATTGAGAAACAGTTATGTCGCTGAATTAGAACAATTAATAAGAGAATGTAGGAATCATCTTTCGATTGATTATTATGCAAGGTACTTGCACTTAAAAGGAGAATTTAACAAACTTGAAAGAACTAAATTTATTTTCAACGAATTTCTTCTTTATGAACAAAAAATAAATGGTGTTGATAAAAGATACGATGGATTCTTTGCTTCAATTATTAAAAAAGATTCAGAAGGTAATCTTCAATTGCCTGAAAATATTAATATACTATCTTGGAATTATGACAATCAGATTGAGCTAAGCTACTCTAAATTTAAGAATACACCTAAGCCTAAAAACATAAGTGAAGAATTACAAATTTATCCAAATACTAGATATCGTGAATATGATTCAGATCAATTTTGTATTATGAAACTTAATGGATCTGCTGGTGGAACTATTGATAATGATAATGACAAAGTACATCCCCATGGATTTAATTTTGAAACATTTAGAGATTTAGAAAATCAGCCCAATATGTTTGAGTTACTTGAACAATTATATTTTAGATATCACGAGTTTGGGAAATGGATAATTGATAAGGCGTGGGACGAGCCTCGTTTTAATCGTCTAACAATCTTTTTCTCTTGGGACAATAATAAAATATACGATAAATTAAGGGAACAAGCATTTCAAATTATCCAGAATTCAAATATCCTAGTTATCATAGGCTATTCATTTCCAACTTTCAATCGAGAACTTGATAAAATGATATTTGCGAAAATGAAAAGGCTTGAAGAAATATATTTACAGACCAAGAAAGAAAACCTAGATGATATTATGTCAAAAATTAAATCTTTATTAAATAGGGAAAATCATATTACTCCGATAGAGAGTACTAAGGAATTCTACATACCATCTGAATTCCAAATACAAACAAAATTCTGATTAACGAAAACCATATATAATATTATCAAATAAAAACCCCCGGACAATAAGTCCAGGAGTGTGCTGCATTTCCTCAGGTGTACTCTATGAAATGTCTGCCAGATTTAAAGTTAGGAAAATTTATTCAGCTTGTTGTATAAATAAATCAAATAGATAAATAGACAAATAAATCACAAATCTCGCAAACAGCGAACAGAGAAACCATAAAGCTTATAGTCGTTGCCTCTGTAAATACTGATGTCATTGTAGCTCATGTCCCGATAGTAGGCTTCCGTAGTTGAGAACTCCTGAGAACTCCACCAGTAACCGTAGTTTACAATGTCGTCGTATGTACCACCGTAATTACGGTAGCCACTCGGAAGAGCCGTGAAGCCGGTTTCATTGGTTGCCCCGGTATTAGGGCTATTCCAATGCGTGGTTCCGCTTTCTTTTAATTTGCCCCCAGCAACGCTTGTGCCACCAAGATAATCTGTTAATTCTGTCCATTCTTCATCTGTAGGGATGTGCCAGCCTGTGGGACATAATTTACCGGTGTTTACAGCGTACCAGTTATACAGAGCGCCGTAAGGCGTTTTATAGGTAGCAGCATCGTTGTTGTACCAACAATAAGCATCAGTGGTTAAATCTCCCCATTCATAATCATCAGTAACTAAAGGTATATCCGTACCATCATTGTATTTTGTGGTTTTAAGGTTCTCAGCCATCCATTCCTGTGTACCAATGATTACAGAGGTGTAAACATTACCATCTTTGTCGGTAATTTCTCCCGGCGTATCGTCGTCGTCGTCTTTCTGGCAAAAACCAGCAAGAAATAGTAATCCCATTATTATTATCAACGGGCTTATCCAAAATCGGTTTTTCTTTTTCATATTAGTTAATTTATTTATTATCAACCACATTCTTATACAAAGTAATGCTATTTAAGTAAATATGTGCATGAAGGTCTGACGTACCTACAAATTAACACATAGGACAATTCCGACTACTGTCGTTATATAAATTTAAATCAATTTATTATCAAAGTCAAATATCTTTTTGAGGGGAATAATTAAACCATATATAACATTATCAAATAAAAACCCCCAGACCAAAAGTCCAGGGGTGGTTTTATATTTCTGAATTATATCCTTACTCTCTTAATTAAGGAATTCTTACACCATGAGTATTAATGATCCTGTCAATTTCTTGTTGAGCATATAATGCAATCCTTTTCGATGCAGTTCTCTCAACTTCAGATTGAGTATCAAGATCTCCTATGATAATAATATTCTCGTCATTCAGTCTATTTGCGGGACCAGTGTAGTTAAATGATCCAGCAATCACTACTTCATCATCAAGAACCATCAGCTTATGATGTAATTTGCCAACTCCATCCCCGTGAGGCACTAAGTATAATTCACCACCTGCAGCTCTAATATTATCTATAGCAGCCCAGGGATGACCCCCTTGTTGACCATCAAAGGCATCCCTAACTGGCATTCCAACATTAAGTAATCTGATCATAGTATCATCGATCCCTGAAGATTTAGCGAAAGTAAAGATCGCAAAGTCAATACGTCTCCTGGCTTTCATCATTTGTTTCATTATCTCCATTTCAGGATTGTGGTCAGGTGCAAAAAGAATCCTAAGTGGTACATCATCAACTGTAATGTCATTGGGAGCTGCATCATGACCTTCATTTAACTTACCAAAGTGTCCTTGCTGTATTTCTTTGTACTCCCTATAATAAACCTTTGCAACATCTTCATCATGGACAATAACAACATGATTTAGATTACTTTCTGTTCCCGACGGGGTGAAGTTTGTAGAACCTGTCAATACTGAAGAGCGATCTCTTATTATGAATTTCTGGTGAAAGATACTAGGGTTATAATCACATTTAAGGTCAATATTAGCCCTATAAATAGCATTCTGAATTAACCTGTTTGTGTCATTTTCACCACCTAATTCAAAAGGTTGTGTTCTTGCTCTCCTGACCCTTAAATAATCCTGTTCAATAACAACTTTAACAGTAACTCTTCGTTGCCGTGCCCTAATTATAGCATCTGCAATAGGTCTACTTTCAAGTTCCTGAACAGCTATTTCAAGCTTTCTCTGGGCACCATCAATGAAATTAACAATGACAGTTTCAAGATCATCAGGAGCCCCTACCTGAGTAGGTCCCGCATGAAATTCAACATTACCAACTATTATACTCATAGAAGTTATATTTTAATTAATAATTGATAGCAAAAATGTTTGTTGTCAAACAGTTACATGTATAAAGGTAAACCAGGCATATTATAAAAACAAAAATAAATTAGCACTAATTATAGACGACTGAATGCAACCTGTATTATATGAGGGGTAGCTTTTAATTTGACTTTGATAAGCAGTTGATGTATATTTATATATCCAAACCAACTATATATGCCTGAAAAACCTCATAACTTCTGGCAAGAGCTGAAGCGGAGGAAAGTCTTTCGTGTAATTACAGTTTACGCTGCAGCGGCATTCGTTATCCTTGAGTTGATTGATATAGTTACTGAACCCTTTGGATTGCCAGAATGGACTCTGAGGTTTGTATTTATTCTTCTGTGCGTTGGTTTTGTGCTAGCGGTAATTCTCTCATGGGTGTATGATATTACACCTGAAGGAGTTCAAAAGACAAAGCCACTAAGAGAAGTAGAGAAATTTATAAAGTCAACTTCCTCTAATATTTGGAAGATTATTTCTTATGTAAGTATAATTGTTATTATAGGCTTGGTGATTGTGAACATTGTTAGTCGAAGGAATAATGTTAAAGAGTTTGCTGGGTTAGAGAAGTCTATTGCTGTACTACCTTTTGAGAATTGGAATAGTGATGAAGAATATGCTTATCTAGGTGATGCCATTGCTAATGAAATTAATACTCAATTAGCAAAGATTCAAGAATTTCATGTCTTTTCATATACTTCCAGCTCCCTGTACAAGGGATCAAATAAACCTTCAATGCCACAAATAGGAAGCGAGATTGGCGCAAATTTTATTATTGAAGGTACTGTTGAGCGTCAGGATGAGGATGTTAGTATTCATGTTCAGGTAATTCAAGCAGATAATGATAATCATATTTGGGCCCATGAATTCAAAGAACCATGGAAGGATATTTTTAAAATTAGAGCACAAATAGCTGTTAGAATTGCTGATGAGTTAAAAGCAATACTCTCTACTGAAGAAATCGAAAACATAGAGAAAAATCCAACAGAAAATATTGAAGCCTATAACCTATATTTAAAAAGCCGATACTATTGGAATCAAAGGACAGATACTTCTCTAATGAAGGCATTAGATTATTGTAATGAAGCTCTAAAGCTGGATCCGAGTTATGCTTTAGCATATTCAGGTTTAGCTGATTGTTATAGTTTCTTAATATGGTATGATCCACCCGCAGAAGATGAATATGAAAAAGCTGAAGTAGCGGCCTTAAAAGCTTTAGATTTGGATAATTCTCTTGGTGAAGCACATGCGTCTTTAGGATTGATTAAAATTATGATGTGGGATTGGAGTGATGCCGAGGATGCATTTAGGACTGCAATTGAACTTAATCCAAGAAATTCATTAATTCATACGTGGTACGCTCTATTATTAAAGTGTATTGGGAATGATGATATAGCCATACAAGAAATACAAGAAGCATTTAACTTGGATCCATTATCATGGATTGTCTACTCAAATCTATCTCAAATATATATAAGCATACATGATTATGATAAAGCAATTGAAACATTAGAAGAAGCATCCCAATTATTCGTAGAGTATGATGCGTCTTCATACCTTGGCAGGGCTTATTTAAACAAAGAAATGTATGAGAAAGCACTCAGGATATTTAAAGAAAGTAATAATAAGATATGGACAGGAATTACATATGCCAAAATGGGACAGAGTAGCGAAGCCACCCAAATATTATCTGAGATTCTTGAAGATTCAAAAACTAAGTATATTTCTCCATTTCATTTGTCAATACTATATTTCTCGTTAGGTCTTAATGATGAAGGTTTTTCAAGTTTACAGAAAGGATATGAAATACAAGATTTACAGATGACCGAAATAAAAAGTTATCCAATATTAGATGAAATTAAGTTCGACAATAGATTTCGTGATCAATTAAGAAAAATGGGATTAAAAGTTGACTAAACATTTAACAGATCCTTGTCCCATTCCCAGCCCTAACCAACTCCCTCCAAACCATTCAGATTCCCATCCGATGTTTCATTTTTCCCGCAGATGAGGCCTTACCTATTTATATTACAAATTGATGTAAAGATCTAATTACAAGCTCACTTAATTCTTTTAGTCTAGAACAACAAATAAATATTTAAACCTTACAACTATGGACGGAGGATGTACAAGTATATGGTTGAAAGAACCATTACCGTTTGCACAAAAGAAGCTACTGTATCATTATGAAAGGTACCTGGCTTCACTTGGACCAATGAAAATACACTCATTTTACTGGAAGTTAAAACCAGCATATGGTTTCACTAAGTATGAACAAAAGCAATTCAAGAAATACCTTGGCACAGAGTTAAAACAGGAGATACAAATATGTGGTCTAGCTGACCCATTATTCAGGTCAGTTGAGGCTATAATGAAGTTCTTTGGCGGGTATTACATTTATAATATTGATTAGGAAACTCAAGAGTATCTTAAGGGGGAGTATTATGCAATTCGAAAGCGCAATAAGTTGGGTGTACCAGTATATGCATATCACCTGGTAAGTTGGGAGTTTATAGCTGGTTATTTTAATCAGATGGATGGTGGTGGTATAAGGGAAGTGTATGACTTGATTATATTCATCACTTCAAATAAATGAATTTTATTTGACTTTAATTCTATTAAATCATAATTTTGATAATTGATTGCCTGTCCGATAATTAAATTGTTCTTAATAAAAGTCAATTGTCATGAACAGTTCATAATTCCTTAATTTCCCACCGTACTATCAACTATTGATTTTAATATTAAATTAATACTTGAAACGGTCAGATTTGTACGATAATCAATTCAAAAAAACGTTATTAGTGCAATACAACGTGATTATCCTTTTGCTCCTATTGGAAAACTTATTAAATCTGTATTACTTATTGTATAAACCGGAATTCATCTGATAAAATGAAAGCAAAGACTAAACAAGATATGGCTAATGAATATGGTGTCTGTTTAAAGACTTTCGTAAGGTGGTTGAAGAAACACAATATTAAAATCTCAAGAGGATTAATAACACCAAAAGAGCAAAAAGAGATATATAATAAGTTAGGTATTCCTAAACGTGACTGAGAATTCTCAAGAATTCCTAAGAATACCTAAAAATTCATATCTTCTTAACAATGTGTTTCTTAACTTTGATATATTGATAATGCAGTACATTTATAATCAAATTTTAATGGAATTAAGTTAATTTTAAAACATGAATAAAATTTGTATATTGATTTTAATTCTACTCTTGTCTTTCCTGAATTCATGTGAGAAACCAATACCTGCATGTGGTTATGGAGATGCGGAAGAAATACCTTGGTTACAAGAAAAACAAAAATTATATATACAGGGAGATGTCTATTTATATGATCATAATGGAATTGATTATATTGGTATCTCAGATGAATCATCCTCTATTGACGGTTGTGTCGCAATATTTGATTGTGAAGGCAACCTTATCTGTTACTATGGTTTACCACACTTCCCCCCATGCGATATTGGATTATCCCCACGAAAGTTATTATATAGTTTTGACTATTCTAATTAAATATTTAAAATCCTAATATTACAATATCATGAAAATATTTACTTCAGTTGTTCTATTATTTGTATTCATCCCTGGTATAATTAAATGTCAAGTTCAATCTGAAATAGAACAGATATTGAAATCATCTGATGGAAATATTGAGTTTGTTTCATTCAACACGAAAACTTCGAATTATCAACTTGATGATGCTCAAAAAGTAATTAATAAATATTTCAATTTATCAAGCAATAATTCGTTCTCTATCATATCAAGTTCAAATGATAGCTTTGGATATCAACATGTTAAGATGCAGCATTTCTATAAAGGGGTGAAGGTTGAATATTCTATGGTCATTGTTCATTGTAAAAATTCTTTTATTGATTGCATTAATGGAAATATATTAGACCCAAAGAATATAGATATAAATTCAAGTTTACATATTGTAGCACCTGATTATGATTTGATTACTAATGTTGCTAAAAAATATAGTCCTACAACTCTTGATAGTATAAACTTCTCAAACAACCAGGATAATGAACTAATTATTTTTAAAAATCGTCGTGATAATACCTTTCACCTCGGCTTCAAATACCTGATTACAAATTTAAATGATAATAATGAATACTACCTTTATTATGATGTAAATAAAAATAGTATTATAAAATGCATATCGACTAGTATAGAATCCATTTTACCATCACTGTCTGAAGTAACACACTCTACCTCTAAAATAAATGACAAAAAATCCTATTATTCATATTCGAGTGCTACAGGTTCAGCAGACGCACGATATTCTGGTCCAGTTTCAATTACTACCGAATTCGCCAACAATTTCTATAGGCTTGAAGACTTAACAAGAGGTAACGGAATCTTAGTTAAGAATGCCCAAGAATCTATACTTACAGACTACGCTATTAATTTTATTGATTGGGACAATATATGGAATGCTGCAGTGTGGCATAATGAAGAAAAGGATGACGCAGCTTTAGAAGCATTTTATGCTATTGAACATACTTATGATTATTTTAGATATGTACATCAAAGATATAGCTATGATAACAATAATTCCCAAATCAAATGTTATGTTCACTATGGGGAAGAATATCCTAATGCAAAATGGAGGGGATCAGAGAAAGATATATGCCTAGGCGATGGCAATGACATAACTTTTGATGCTTTAGCAAGTATTGATATAGTTGCACATGAATTCACGCATGGTGTTTCTCAAGAAGAAGTTGATTTTGTCTACGAAGGAGAGCCTGGTGCTGTTTGTGAAGCTATTAGTGATATATTTGGAGCATGCGTTGAAGCATATACGCAAGGAACTATTTCTGATAACACTACCTGGCTACACGGGGAAGAAGCAAAATTAGACCAAATTGCACAAAGATCTTTAAGAAATCCTGGAGAGTTGACTTACTACTATGATGATGATGAAGAGTACTATGCATATCCTGATACATATGAGTGTGGTGAAGGATGGATTGATCCATCTGACGATTTTGATGAAGGAGGTGTTCATGTCAATAGTACAGTTCTTTCTCACTGGTTCTATTTACTAACTGAAGGGGGCGCAGGAACTAATTGTAATAATGATTGTTATTTTGTTACTCCAATCGGTATTTCTAAATCAAGAAATATTGTTTATTACGCTGTTAATAATTATCTAACGAGTTCTTGTTCGTTTACACAATTTGCCTTTAGTATGATAGTAAGTGCTCAAACCCTTTATGGAGTTGATTCAAATGAAAAACAGCAAACTATTAGAGCTGTGGATGCAGTTGGGCTATTATGGTATGATACTGAGGCCGCAATTACTGGTCCCGATCTTTTATGCTATCCAACAAATGGAAGTTATACAACTTTCGAAGAATTGCCATCAGGTACATCTTATTCATGGTCACAAAGTGGATATCTTGATTATGTTTCTGGCCAAAACACAGATACATATACAGTAGAACCAAATACCTCTTCAATTCCAGGAACTGAAACAGTTTATCTTACCTATAATGCTGGCTGTGGGAATGTATCAATTAGTAAGAATCTTTGGATAAACAAACCTAGAAATGCTACTGGTCATTCAATTAATTATTCTGGTGAATCTAATGAGGAAGATGAATATTGTATGGAAGAAGAATTTACGTTTACCTTACTACATCAAAACAGCAGCTTTGCTGGTATAACATATTATTGGAATATAGATGGGTCACCATATTATGGCACATCACCTTCTCGCATAATTGAAACAGATTTAATGGGTGATTACTCATTATACGTATATATGAGTAATACCTGTGGATCAAGTTCTTTATACTATTATTATTGGGATGTTGTTATGTGTGAAGGAGGTTTTGGATTCTCAATGTATCCAAATCCAACATATGATATGTTGACGATTGAGTTTGAAGAGAAGAATCCTGAGTTAAAATCTAAGATAATAGATCAAGAAGTCAAAGAGATAGCGCCTATTGAGATTAAGGTTTTTGACTTTAATAATAGATTATTAATACATAAAACCTCTTTGGGTGAATCAGTCCAAATTAGTTTACGAGAATTGCTTGCAGGTAAATATATAATTCAAGTAATATCCTGTGGTGAGACACAGTCACGAATTATTATTAAGGAATAACTACTTACCACTATATTTAAGTAACCAGTCATAATTAAAGACTAATTGTTATTAGAAAATATAAAAAATGTCATTAAGATTCTGAACACTTCAGGTTGGAAGCAAGGTGTTCGGATTGCTCTCTTTAAGCTGCATAATATGACCCATACTCATAGGTATGCAGCCTAAATCACAACCCTCACTGAGGATTATTGCTCGCCTGCTGCAGCCAATTTTATTCGCCAATCGTGAGTTTGCCAGGTGCAATATTTCATGACATATCAAGGCCAAGCCCTTTGGGTTCCCCTGGAAGCCTTGCTTTAGTCATTCAATCCCCTCACTGTATTTGACGAAAATTGTCTGCTACTCGCAGTCGGCTCGGTATGCCAAGAAATTGGAAAAGAATTGTTCTTTGACAATATGCTGTATCAGAGATGGAGAAATTCATTATGATGAATGACTCTCCGAAAGCGATTTACAGGAGTTGCTTTCAAACCACCCTGCGGTGCTGTGTTGGCAACAACATGGTATTGAGTAGTCAGGGAAAAGGTTCTGCAAGAACAGGATCAGGTACGAATAAAAGAGATGAACGCAAGTGAATCACTGATGAAGTGTCGAAAAGCGCAGATCGCATCAAAACCGGAATGATCGAGCCTATTCCGGGACAAGGATGGATGTTACCTGTTTACAGGCCATCCGGTGTGCGGCATAGAGGTGACATGACTTTTATTCAGGCTCTGATACGGAACTTGGGAAACTAAACTCAGATGCTAAGAGAAAATGTTCAATCAGTGAACCTGGGAGGCAGAAAATATCAATGCTGAGTTTAGTGGCGGACTACTCCGTAGTAGTGATGAAATTCCTGTAATGGGGATGGAGCGAAGGGAGTAGGTCATTCAGTATTCAACATTTAAACAACCTTAAAAAGGGAGGAAAGAAATGATTGAAGCAAAGTCACAACCTATTACCAAGAGAATGGTATGGGAAGCCTACAAAAAGGTTAGGTCCAACAGAGGTAGTGCAGGGATAGACAAAGTAAGCTTGATCGAATTTGAAGCGAAACTGTCAAACAATCTGTACAAGATCTGGAATCGACTTGCCTCAGGTAGTTACTTCCCGCCACCGGTAAAGGAAGTATCAATTCCCAAACCGCAAGGAGGGGATAGAAAGTTAGGTATACCCACGGTCGGAGACCGTGTAGCTCAGATGGTGGTCAAAGATCATTTGGAACCTTTGCTAGAACCGGAATTTGATTCCAGTTCATACGGTTATCGTCCAAACAAGAGCGCACATGAAGCAATAGGTCAATGTAGACTAAATTGCAGGAAATATGCATGGGTTATTGACTTGGACATCAAAGGGTTCTTTGATACTATTGATCACAAACTAATGATGAAAGCATTGCAAAAGCATACCACTGAAAAGTGGTTGCTAATATATGCCGAACGCTGGTTAAAAGCTCCTGTTCAGGAAGAAACGGGAAAGCAACGTAAGCGGAATAAAGGAACTCCACAAGGAGGGGTAATATCTCCTTTACTTGCTAACTTATTCCTGCACTACGCTTTTGACAAATGGATGCGAATACATCATTCGAGAGTAAACTTTGAGCGGTATGCTGATGATAGTGTGCCAAGATCGCAAACAGCAGCCATTCTGTTTAGCGGAGCTGCACAAAAGATGAGGGACGGCCCCTCGGAGCCGGTGTACAGGCACAGGCTTCAAACCACCTTGTGCCGCA
>Ga0315545_1003026_pt1 | contig 14616 bp, 19 predicted proteins | sample SalMarSW160210MG_FD_203096 | JGI IMG/M metagenome (GOLD analysis project Ga0315545, IMG submission 203096) | Salt marsh sediment microbial communities from the Plum Island Ecosystem LTER, Massachusetts, United States - Salt Marsh Sediment SW1602-10 ... | reverse complement strand
CTGCAATCCTGCTTTATTGACATATTTCTGAAATATTTGCCTGATACGATTCTCTGTATATGGCTTATTCCAACGTTTTCCAGCGTGAAATAGGTAAGCTTCCGATCTTTTTACTTTTTGATCTCTTTTATTAATAAATCCTTTTTGCTTTAACATGCTTTTAATTTCATTGGTCAGTCCTTGCGGCAAATAGCTTATCCTGGCATGTTTTGTCTTGGTATTTTCAGCAGGAAAGAAAATTGAGCTTCTATTGAAGTTTATATGTTTAACCTGAATCCTGACAAACTCACCTACTCTGCATCCAAGCTCATAAATCACCTCGAACATCAGTTTATGTTTGTAATTATCAATAGAGTCAAAGAATTGCTGCAGTTCATCGACTGTTAGATACCTGATAATTTCCCCGAACCGTTCGTATTTTTTTGTTGTATTTTTTCTTTTTTTGAAACTCTCCTCGTCGGAGAAATAACCATTGCTTATTTCCATGTTAATGTGAAATCACGTAGATTTATAAAACTTAAGTGTCACTACAGAATAGAAATATTTATAAACTTCAAAATCTTAATAACTACTGAAAGCAAACATATCAAAAGATCAAAAATTACTTTCATTCCTGACAAAAGCTCATGTCACGAAAAGCATTGCCGGGAAAAACAAAGTAACTTTGGGATTTTGGATTTAACATGCTTTTCAAATTTGGCTTGTTCCAGGCCGAAAAAACCGGAATACCTGGAAATGGTCATAAATACAGAAAGTCTTTTTCTCAGTTACTGCTCTGCCAAAGAGATTGTTAACTCTCTCAACATCCCATCTTCTTTACAATTCCTCTTTTCCATCTAAACACATGTCTTTCGCCATTGCTGTTTACTCCCCCGACGGCATTTTGCTGCTGATGCTGATTATTAATCGGCGGCCTTCAAGAAGGTCTTGCCAAAAATCGCTTCCCTAAAGGTCGCTTTTAAGCGCCTTCTCTCGGCCTTGAATTAATCAGCATCAGCCAAAAGATTTATAAAGTCCTATCACTTAGTACGATCGTACTGATTGGTTAATACCAATCGATAAGGAATAAGCGGAAAATGGGAAATAAACCAGAAACTGTTTTCAAGGTTGGAGCTGTCAGAGCCTCTATATTTAGAAACATCATCCAGAAGAACGGCCAGGCTATACCACTGCCAAAAGTAGTGATAGAAGTCAGGTACAAAGATAAGACAGGTCAGTGGAACGGAACCAACAGTCTGTCAATCAATGACCTTCCTAAGGCCATATTAGCCCTTCAGAAGGCATTTGAGCACCTTATGGAGCATAAAGCACAAGGCCAATCTAATAACAGCTACACCACTGAAGAACTCGATTAGTTCAATACTGAAAGTAGAACTTAAAATACGATTCTTTCAACATAGATGTTTCCCTTTAACATTTCGAGACAAACTCATTTCTAAACCAATTTTTAAGGAGATATTAATCATGCAAATTATTCAAGCAAAAGTAAATGCACGACTTCTTTCGAAAGCTGATCGCCTTTTCACCGGCACTATTGAAGGAAGAATTATCGAAATCCTGCAGAATGCAAGAAGAGCAGGTGCAACAGAAGTTAGGATTTATAACAAAGATGGATTCGTAACTGTCCAGGACAATGGCTGCGGCATTGATGATTTCCAGAAACTGCTGGACCTTGGCGGCAGCGGCTGGGATGAACAGATGGAAGCGGGAGAAGATCCAGCAGGAGTTGGTCTCTTCAGCCTGGCACCGCGAGAAGTCACTATCATTTCCGGCAATGGAAAAACCATCATTGATAAAGATGGCTGGACAGGCAAACCGGTAGAAGTGATAGTAAACACTGAAACAGTAAACGGTACTATTGTCAAATTCAAGGATGAAAAACCCTGGGATATGGAGTTAGTTGAAAAACACGCAGTATTTGCAGGTACCAAAGTTATTGTAAATGGCAAGTACTGTCACCAGATGCCTTTTTGCGGCAGTGACGCTGTATATTATGAAAATCCCGGCTGTAAGATCGAAGTAGCACAAGAGATATCCAAATATCACAGGGCATGGTCCACAACCTGGTATCATGGAAGAGTGCTTGTCAATTTTCATGGACAGGTAGTTCAGCTTGATCACTGGCCGGGCAGAAACAGACCGGGTATTTCAATCCTTGTGGATATCACAGATCAGACTGACATTCGCTTGATGCTGCCGGCGAGAACAATCCTTGTGAAAAATGCTGCTTCTGAAAGGTTGAAAGAGGCGATAGAGGTTGAGTATTACAAATATTTTCAAAAACAAAAAACTCATACACTCTATTATGAAGAATATCTGCGTGCAAAGGAGCTCGGCATTGAACTGCCTGAGGCAGAGCCACAGTTCAGGGCAGGCCTGATTTGTGATGAATATGACCAGGCGGTGGAAGTAGTCAAACCTGGAAATATGGAACTTAAGGATTGCTATTTATGTTTTGATGATGATTGTGACGACGACCTTGCCGAAGTGAATGCACATTTGCTGGCGGCTCTTGGTAACTTTGAGGGCAAACCTTTTATGCCTGTAACTATTGATAATGGTTATATAGGATACAGTTGGGCCGATCTCCCTAAAGTCATTAAGATTGAGGTCACAACCGGCAAAGAGCTGCTGCGTCAGGGTATATTATCCGAAGAAATGGCGTGTTTCGATAAACTGTCAATTACTGTTCATACATCAGACGGCAAGGCGTTCCCCAGTGATGTTTGTATGGCTATCACTGAAGCACAAAAAAGAGACAGATACAGGTGGCATGATCATGTTGTCTGTGTAACTAAAGAGGCACGAGATACCCTTGGCTCGGATAATATATGGTACCATTTCGGTGGTTTTAATACCGAAGGCGACAGCTATGAAACTCAGCAGTACGACTTTGAAAAAGACCTCGATGAGTTCTGGAACGCACTTATAGGGCCATATGAAACCCTGCGGCAGGAGGTATACTCTATACTTGGAAGGCAGTATGGCATCCATGACAAATGGCGAAGAATAGCTGTTACAAGTGAAGGAACTCTGGAGATTATCTTCAAAGATGGCAAAACGGAGTTAGTTAATCCGCCTAAAGCAAGTTAGTACAAACAATATTTCAAATCGTTCAAGCACATCTCTACTAACTGAGAGATGTGCTTTTTGTTTTTAAACATATCTTATTAAAAGAAAGGAAAAAGGTGAGACAAATGGCTTGGAGACCAAATGAACAATTTATTGAAGGTGTCCTGGACAATACAGTGCCAGGAAAAGTGACCGGCTGGATGAGATTTGCCAGTATGAAGGAAAAGGTTATTTTCGACCTGGAAGGCAACTTCCATAGGGACATCCGTGGAGCAAAGGTAAAACTTCACGGAGTCGGTGAAGCAACTGATCCAGCGGGGTCATCGGAGTACATGGAAGGCTTTTCAAAACTACAGAAAGGTAATGTTGGTGATATGACCGCAGGCAGAGAACCGTGTGATTACGGAGCTCCTGGTGATGCTTATTTTGAGTGGTATTCAGAAGACAATGGCAGGATTGTTATAGAGCTTAGTACCGATCAAGTTGAGCTTCTAACTCAGCCAATACCGGCAATAGAATCCGATCCAATAGACAGGAAAAAACAGGCTGAAAATATGGCTGATTTTTTGTCTGATATGGCATCTGCCTGCGGCATACCTGAACAACATGCAATTTCAACAGGCAATACAGTAGCTGTGGAACGGGCAAAGAAGGTTTTAGCTAACGACAGAATCAGAGGAATGAAGCTTCTGCCAAAAGAGATTCGTGAACAATTACCACCATTGTATTCACAGGATGGCAAAGGTGGTAAGGCTGTTGTTTATGTTAAGTACTTCACACCAAGCTCAAGCTGGACATGGCTCGCAACTGAGGGAGAGCCTGTGTTGGACGAATCTCAAAATGAGGTGGACTTTAAATTCTTCGGATTGGTTTTCGGCCACGAAAGGGAATTCGGGTACTTTCTCTTAAGTGAACTCGAAGAGGTTCGAGGTCCGTTGGGACTTCCAATTGAACGCGATCTTTACTTTAAGCCAAAAACGCTTGAAGAAATTGCGCCGGAAATGTTCAGGGAGGAATTAAAATGAGTAAAACATTTCATATTCAACCGCCAGCAGATGAAAAAGGCGATGAGCCGCTTTTCAGGATTATTTATGTAATCGATGTTAATGCCTTGGATTTCCTGGAAGCTGCAAGATTGACACATCAGATAATGACAGATCCCAATTCACTGCCACCAGTATTGGCGGTAATGGATCACAAAGGGAAGGTTGAGAAAATCGACCTTAGTCAACGCAAAAAGAAAGGGGAATAATTATGCTGAATGAACTATATGAAAAAATTGAAGCAGTCTTGAATATGATAGATGTCGGCGGAGAACAATCACGCCAGTTTGCCGGCGAAATCAAATTATTGAAGGAGATGCTTGGATATCCCGAACCAGTCATAGATGAATGGGACGAACTCCAGCGTCGACAAATCCTATCTCAAAAGCTCAGACGTTTAGCAGTGGAGGCCGAAGGGATTCTGATTCCGTTGCCGAAAAATCCGATTAACCAATGGTTTGACGGAACATATCAGGATGCCACGATCGACATGCAGTTTGAGGAGGTGGATTTAGCCAACTTACTTGGTTTCATTGTTGAGGCGGGTGTTAATCCTGAAACATAGAATCTGCTTTCAGGAGATACCTATGAGAAAAGTAACAATCAAATTAGAAATGCGTGTTGTAATGTCGGTTGATGAAGGTATTGAAATTTCACAAGTAGTCAACGGATTGGATTACCAGCTAAATGATACTACCACTGCCGCTGATATTTTGGATACCGAGATCACCGACTATGAAGTTGTAGATAGTGTTTAAGTGAAAGGGAAAATTTATGTCAGAAAATAATTATACAACCACAATAAAAGAGCAGTGTACGGATACTGCGCCATCCGAGATAAAGGTAAATATCTTATCAGAAGACGGCCAGATATGGATTCAGCCCAAAGGCTATGGTGAAAAATGCACTATTGATGGCGCGGGTTATCCTATTGGCATTGAAATATGGCAAGGCAGACTGAGATTGATAGTGTTTGAAGATATAAACAGAGAAGAACCGCAGATTATTGACCTTGAAAAAGCCAAAGAATCCCGCCGGTATGAATATTGTAAAGCTGCGGAATATCTGGCAGAGCAGGGTCGCAAGGTTTTTACAGGTCCCAATATTGGAGGAATTTGGAATGCCGCATGCATGGATGCCTGTATTTTGTCACATAAACAGGATGATAAAGCGGCATACGAGTATCTGCTTAAGATTGGGGCTAAGTATTTAACGGTATTAACCGAGGACCAGAGACAGATATGGGAAAAAATCAAGGTTAATGCAGCGGCGTTTCTGGAAGGTTTGAAATCCTATGAAGTCGATAGCAAGAACTTAACATAAATTCTGGGAGGTAAAATCATGACTGAAATTAAAAAGCAAATCAATATAGCTCGGTTAGTTTATGATGCTTATCCGCATGCAGATCTGTTGCCCATAGATCCGGAGAAAGACTGTCGAAATCTACAGACCTTATTGGAAAAAGTAATCCATGAAAACATCGGGGACAGTCTATTCAAATTCATAGTAGTTGAAATAGTCGAGGGCGGCGAAGGTACTATAAATGGAGCAATACGAGTAATTGAAAGGGCAAGAGAAGATGTAGAGTCAGTATTGCAGGCTTTCTATGCGGCAAATGCCAATCAAAACAATGGAGGATATAAACCATGAAACTTTTTGAAGTGCAGGCAACCGAATATAACGGCGAGCAGGAATACTCTCAAAGTAAACTGCTTGCCGCTAAGAACATCAAACATGCCTGGCAGATAGTAAGAGACTATTTCAGGCAGTGGTATGATGACGGCGATGAACCACAGGATCACAATACCAACAATCCTGATGAGTTTGAATTTATATGCGGCTGTATCAGGCTTAAGATCAAAAGTGTACAAAAAACTACTATCGATGAATGGATAAAGACGCAAATTGCATTACACAGTATTTCAGAGCTGCCGAATGAATTAACATCAACAAGAATTGCTCGCTCGGCAGCAGAACTGTTGGAAGCCTGCAAGGTATTAACCTCTTATACAATGGATTTACTCTATAAGCTGGACAACCAGGTATATCTGCCTGATATTGAGGAATTGCAGCGGGCAAGAGATGCTATTGCTAAACATACCTGTATTGTAACAAGCAAACCCTAAATACAAACCTCAAATACTTTTATTCGAAAGGAAATTTCATGCAAAAGAAGAGATTCTCTGCGCGCAGTCCACCAAGACAACAGACTGCAAAAAAATAATGTCACTATGTAACATATTCATCAACAATAACTATAGCTGAAAGGAAATCTACCATGAGAATTTTATTCATAAACAACTGGGGAGGCGGTTTCGCAGACTATATTAGTATTGAAGAAGGAACCTCGATCGAGAAACTTTTCAAGCAGAAGATGTCAAGCGAGAACGCCGAAAACTATCTTATCCGAGTCAATCGTCAGCCGGTACCAAAGGATTATATCCTGCAGGAAAATGACCGGGTGACAGTCACGCCAACGAAAGTGGAAGGAGCGCTACCTGTTATGGTATAACAGGCCACGCTAAAGTCAATATTAACCACAAGGCCTCTGTCTGTATCGATTATAGGCAGAGGCTTTTTTATGCGCAAGGAAAAATTTATGAAAAAATATAAAAATATCATAAAGCTCTCAAATTTGCTTCTGGATGCGATATCTGAGCTTGAAAGTCAGAGGTTACGGCAGATTCAGGCCAAATTTGAAGATTTTGGCAGGCAATGTTCTGAAGCGATAAAAGACTCACATCTGTTTTATGCAGCTGTAGAGAGAAGATGGTTCGAATCAGCTGAAAAAATAAGGACTAAAGTAAGCAGAAATATCAACGACTTTTCATATTACCTGCAGAGATTCAAAGAATTTATAAATACAGATGAACCTAAGTTACCAAAACTCTCAGATATCTTTGCAGAACTATCTCAGATTGATCATGACCTCGGAGAATATCAATTCGACCTAAATGAAAAAACTATCTCTGTAATAACCGAACCTATTACTTTAGATGATATTTCATTCGGCCCGTTTGAGATCAAGCTTGATATTAACCGGATCAGCAGACTCTATACAGAAACTCCTTACAGAGTAATCGCACTTGAACCTAATCCCGCCGGTGCTGATGATAGTGTCACGCATCCTCACGTCAGTTCGGAGAAATTATGCGAAGGTGACGGCTATATCTCAATTCGAAGGGCATTGGAACAGGGAAGGTTCTGTGACTTTTTCACGATTATAGTAAGTATCCTTCAGACTTATAATCCTGACAGTCCATACATAAGCCTGGATGATTGGGAAGGCATATCCTGCTATGACTGTGGTTATACCGTTGCTGGTGATGAATCTTATTACTGCGAATTCTGCGACAGAGAGTACTGCAGCAACTGCAGCACTTACTGCCAGATATGTGATACCACTACTTGCCTGGGTTGTGCCTATGAATGTCCCTCATGCAACGAGCCGGTCTGTCAAAGCTGCACTGCTAAATGTAAGGAGTGTGAAGATGTATTCTGCAAACATTGTTTAACTGAAGAAGGTCTATGCAATAACTGCGAAGAACAAAGAAAGGAAACTGAAAATGAAGAACAAGAAAACAAATCAAAGAAACCAGAAACCGCTGCTGCGGTTCAGTCCGACAGCATGGGCAAAACTGTTGTTCATGCGTGACATGACAGATAATGAAGTTGCCGGATTTGGTATAACAAACACTGATGACTTACTCTTTGTAAAAGAGCTTGTTATAGTCAAGCAGAAAGTCACATGCGTGAGTTTTATATTTGAAGACCAGGCTATAGGTGACTTCTTTGAAGACCAGGTTGACCTTGGCAGAAAACCCGAGCAATTCGCAAGAATCTGGCTGCATAGTCATCCGGGTGACTCACCTGAACCAAGCACAACCGATGAAGATACTTTTATCCGTGTGTTTGGAACTTGTGACTGGTCTATCATGTTTATTGTTGCCCGAAACGGCAGTACCTTTGCAAGGCTAAGATTCAATGTAGGTCCTGGCGGAGAAGTGAATATTCCTGTCTATGTAGATTACAGCTATGAATTTGAAGCAGCTGACTTTGATCTCTGGAAACAGCAGTATGAAGCCAATGCGAGCGAAGATAATACTTTTATGAAGTTTGAGAAAAATAATCACACAAATACCAACCAGCAGCAGAAAACAGGTAGTTTTGAAAATGAGAGATTTGGTGGTTTACCCCATTATTCGGGTCAGGATTTACTTTCCGAGATCGACAGGATGGATCCGATGGAACGAGACATCTTTATGGATGAACTCGCTGTAAGAAGTGATTTCTGGGATGAAGAAAGTGAGGTTATTTTCTAATGAATGAAGAACAACAAAAAGAAAGATATATGCGTCAAAAAGACATTGTTCCTGCTGATCGACTGGCGACGTGCAAAGTAACCGTGATTGGTGTTGGCGCTATCGGCAGGCAGATCGCTTTACAATTAACTGCTATGGGAATACCATGGTTACAACTCGTGGATTTTGATACTGTAGACGTCAGTAATCTGGGAAGCCAGGGATACTTGGAAGCTGATTTTGAAAAGTCAAAGGTCGAAGCAACAGCACTATTGTGCAAGCAGATTAATAGCAGTGCTGAAATACACTGGGATAAACAGCCTTTCCGTAGGAGTATGGAAACCGGCAACGTTGTCTTTTGTGCAGTCGACCGGATTTACACTAGGCGATTAATCTGGGATGCTGTAAAAGATAAGGTTAGTTTTTTTGCCGATGGACGAATGAATGCCGAGGTACTGAGAATATTAACTGCATGCGAACCTGAATCAAGAGAGTATTATCCTACTACTCTATTCAACTCCGATGAAGCATTTGAAGGTCCTTGCACAGCAAAAACGACCATTTATTGTGCAAACATTGCAGCTGGACTGATGATATCGCAATTTACAAAATATTTACGTCAATTACCGATTGATTATGACATTCAGCTAAATCTGCTGGCAAGTGAAATGACTGTTTCGAAGATAACTGAATCATCGGAAAAATAATTCTTGGGAGGGCTCGAGTGAAGGGCCCTCCATTATTTAATCATTTCAACATATCTTTTTCTTTCTGTATGTTTCAATGGCATAAACCTTAAATACTATTATTGTGTAATCATTTTGAAATGACACCAAAAGAAAATATACATAAAGATGAAAAGGCTATTCAAAGTCTTGATGAAATCTGCGAAAACACCCGTGCTATCCGAAGGGTGGTCAATAGAATTCTGGATCACTTACATGAATCAGAGGAACCTGACAATGGCTATGACCCGGATACTGTAAGCTGGAAAGATTTGTATGAGAATGATGATATGTACTATTGAGCGAAAAGTTTATAAGTATGCTTGATTTACACCCTTATATGGCAGAAGTTGATTTAGAAGCAGGATTGAGAAGTTTGCAACAAAGTCTTAGACAAATCAGATCGTTGTTGGCTTGGGAACAACTAAAACAATCTGAAACAAAACCGAGCAGGCAATTTTCATTTCAGATTTATGATCCTATTGAGACAGATTTGAGAAACGAGTATTCTTTTTTTCTATCAATATCAGTTCAACTGCACAGCATTCTTAATGATAACTCTATAAATATGGATGAAACGAATCGCCATAGTATTAAAGAGAAGCTACTGAAAATCGAAGAACAGGCGCATAACCTGAATCTTCATCAGCGCTTCTTAAAATCTGTACAATAAAAATGGGATTATTTAATATCTTCAGAAAAAAAAGAAAAAGACAAAAACTGCATAAAAGAAGCAGTAATTTTTCGAAAAAAACTATACCACCTTTGAACAAAATCCAACTGCAAATTGATAATATAGAAGGTCAAATCAGCACTATTAATATTGCCCTGAAAAAACATGATTATCAATTGGCAGAACACACACAAGTAATTAAAAATAATACCAATGGATTAAAAAAGCTGGAACACATACTTGAATATGTACCAACTAATCCTTCTGCTCAAACATGTAAACTCAACATTCAAACTCAGGAAAAGACGACCAGATTCGGTCCAGACCAACCGACCCAACCAAAGCCAGCCCAGAAATTCGATATCGATCAATTCTCAGAGCAGGAAAAGCGAATATTGGCTGTCTTCTTCCAGAATAAAAGCTCAAGGCTCTCTTACCTGGATTTGGCGAAAATGTTGAATAAATCAGCACATACAGTAAAAAATCAGATGAATCAGATAAGGCAGAAAGCTGACTTGTTTGAGCGGACAATCGGTCGCCAGTCCAGGAACCTGTTCAAGCTTAAAAACGACCTTAGAATCGAAAAATATCTCAATATTGGCCAGCCAATCGAGCAGCCAATATCGACCGGGCCGGTCGGAACAATCGACTGATTGCCAGTAAATAATCGACAATACTCGTTCTTTTTTACCTTCCTGACATTATATAAATCTGTTGTACAATACAACAACGCATTAGCTGAATTACTCAAGTACCATAAAAAGTACATATTGCAGGTTTGTGAGAAATCAATTTTTGCCTGCGTTATATTAGTTTAAATAAGGTGACAGCTTGAAGTCTTAGAATTTTAATCTTTTTATGCCTATTACATATAACTGCATTCGATATTCGTTTCACCGAATACTTAGGAATTCATTATTTTCTTACCAATAAGATGCTGTGCCAGTTTATATTTATCCTGATTCAATCAATAAAAACGATAGATTTATAAAGCTCCGAGAGTTTATGCGTGTAGTGGAGTTTATGCGTAAATATGGATATTGAAAAGTATCTGTCAGAAAAACAACAACACCTGGATAAAGCCAAAGAACGTATCTGTAATTATGCAGTGTTTGACTTCAATTATGTTCCGGAAAAACCTCTGATGAGGCAGGAAGTCAAACCAGTAATTAATGCACTTCTTCGGTATCGACAAACAGGAATTGCCAACAACCTGTTGATTTTAGGCTCACGCGGTTCAGGAAAAAGTGTTCTTGCCAAATATCTTATGAAAGCTCTATATGAAAAAGGGAAAATAGATTTTACTTATACGAACTGCCGGCAACATAACACCAGCTTTAAAATCATCGCATCAATACTGGGATTAAGACCTCGCGGCTGTAGCCTTGATGAGTTGTGGTATAAGTTTGAGGATTCCAGTAAAGATAAAATTGTTTTTGTACTGGATGAAGTGGACTTAATGAGCGAAAAAGACAAAAACAAGGATATTCTTTATCTGATCAGTAGATCTTCAAATAACTATATGGCTATCCTATTGTCAAATAATCCCAAATTTTTAAGCCCTTTAGATGAAAGCATAAAGAGTACTCTACAACCGGAAATAGTTCATTTTGCCAGTTATAATGCCACAGAGATAGAAAAAATCCTGACTGAAAGAGCCCAAACAGGCCTGCAATTTATTCCCACTCGAATTATTCGGGAAATTGCTGCAATGACAGTGAAAAATACTAATTCTGATGTCCGAGTTGCAATAAAGTCTCTGTATCTCTGGGCACTGGAGCCGAGTGTATCATTAAAGGAACATTTTGAAAAGGCCAGGCGCGATATCATGTTTGATGTGGTAAAGGATCTAAATGATAAGAATCTTCTAATATTAAGAGCAGCTCTTTCCGGAAAGAATAGTTTTGTTCGGGATATTTATGAAACTTACAAAAGAATAAGCTCCCAGTATAATGAAGAGCCATGTTCATATGTAAGTTTTTACTCCAACTTGTCCTACCTCCAAAGCTTGGGATTGATTTTGTTGATTTCTACCAAAGTCAACCGGACTTATACAAACAGGATACATTTAACATTTGATCCGAGCATTCTTAATACAATATGGCAAATAAGATTTAAATAAATCTAAACGACAACGATATTGAGTTTCTAAAAACAGAAAGCTTTATAAACTTCTTTTTCCATCTATTACCACTTTCAAGTTACAAAATGTCATATAACACAACTGCTGAATTAAGAGAATTGTATTTTCAACAGAGTCGAGACTCCGGAAAAACAATAGAACATGTTTTTTACGACTCATTACTCCAATGGCCTTCAAATAACTATTTTAATAAATTCATACCTGATGCAAACTTATTAGAAAAATCTCTCTCAACCAATAATAAACCATCATACAGTATTGCTGACCAGGTATTTGGAAATCTAAAAGAACAACAATATATTGGATTGAAACATCTGGCACATCTTTTTTACGAAAGATCTAAGCTTCATCAGCAACATACACATGATATTGATCACAGACATATTCAAATACAGGAAAAGCTATTTGGTGTTCAAATTAATAATTTCCCTGATAAAGCAAGACGTCAGTCAAATCTTGAAAGCCAGTTACTACAGCTTGAGCAGCAAAGGCGAGATGAAGAGTTGGCATTTTGGAAAGATACTGTGGAATTAAGAGAAAAACTTTTTGAAAGTGCTGCTGTATATAAACAAGCTAAACACAGATATTCAGTTTTTTCTGATGTGGAGGCCCAATATGATAGATAGTACAAATTATGCAAATGTTCGTCAGCTTTGTCTGAAATTAAAACCTATTTTAGGTAATAAAGTTGATCAGATTTATGAGGCATATTTATCAGAAGATGCTGAAGGCAGAACTCAGATTCAAAATTATGTTGAGCTTTTGGTGGCAAAATATATTCCCCAAAAATTAGAGCAAAATGACACCATTTTATTACCGCCAACAAAAGAACAAGCAACAGGAGAATACCCAATAGGCCAAGTTTATTATTGTGGTAAGGATTTATATGAATTCGGGCTTCGAGAAGATGAGTGGATACAACATTGTGCAATCTTAGGTCGATCAGGGGCGGGAAAGACAAATTTAGGTTTTTTAATTCTGAAACTGCTCAAACACAAAAATAAGCCGTTTCTTCTATTTGATTGGAAAAGAAATTATCGAGATTTATTAACACTGCCTGAGTTTAAGGATGTTGAGGTTTATACTGTAAGTAGAAATATCGCGCCGTTTTCATTCAATCCTTTGATCCCACCACAAGGCACAGACCCAAAAACCTGGCTTAAAAAGTTGAATCAAATACTGGCGACATCGTACGCACTCGGAAATGGTTGTTTGTTTTTGCTTCAGGAGGCTGTTGATGCTGTTTATGAAGAGGCTGGTGTATATGATGGAACAGTTGAAAAATTCCCAACATGGAAAGATGTTTTGATTAAAGCGAGAAGCATGGATACTCGTGGCAGAGAATCTGGCTGGTTATCATCAACATTGAGGGCTTTGTCAGCACTTTGCTTTGGTGATATGGACAAACTGGTAAATTCCAGTAATAATAAAAGTCTCGACCACATACTTTATAAGAATGTCATTCTGGAATTGGATGCCCTTACCCAATCAGACAAGACTTTTTTTATACAATCGGCGCTCTTATATCTCCACCACAAGCGTATGAATGAGCAAAGACGGGAGGATTTCAAGCATGCAGTAATTATCGAAGAAGCGCATCATATCTTAAGTGATGAGAGAAGATCGCTGGTTGGTGGTCAATCTGTTATGGACATTATATTTCGAGAGATAAGGGAATTCGGAGAAAGCCTGATATTGCTTGACCAGCACCCATCAAAAATATCTCTGTATGCTTTGGGAAATACATACACAACCATCTGTATGAATCTAAAGCATAAAACTGATATTAACGCTATGGGCCAATGCCTCTTACTTGATAAAGAACGAGACATCTTGGGTACACTTGATATTGGCGAGGCTGTTGTGAAACTTCAGGGTAGGATTGCAAGACCTTTTCAGATATCAATTCCAGAGTTCAGAATTCAAAAAGGAAAAATTACTGATAGTTTTGTCAAGCAGCACATGCAACATATAGCACCGGCATTTGAAGAAACAGACTTTCGATTACCATCTCATCCAAATAAAAAAATATTGGAATCTTTGGAACATACTGAAATTGAGTTTCTTAAAGATGTCCAGGAATATCCAGACAGTGGTATAGCTTCCCGGTACAAAAGGCTCGGTTTATCAGTTCGCCAGGGACAAAAATTAAAATCCAGTCTACTGGAACAAGGATTTATAGAGGAAGACAAGGAATCCACTAAAACAGGAAGATTAAACATTATTCGTCTTACTGAAAAAGGCAGGATTTTTTTGAGTGGTCTCAGTACTAATTGTTCTTAAAATTGCAAAATAGTACTAATTTTCAACTTCTGCACCCCTTATTTTTAGCCAGAAAAGGCTGATTTTTTGTAATAGGTTCAAATGTCCTATTTCTTTCTATTCTACATAATATTCACAAGTATATATTTTTCAATATCTTATGATTTTTGTTTTTTCTTAAAGTGCTGAAAATCTACAACCAAACCTACAACTAAATCGAAAATATCGTTTTAAAAAAGGTCATTTTTTGGAGGAGAAAATCATGAAAAGTTCAATCAGAAAAACACGTTCAGACAAATTTCCACTTACACTTCACTCCACAGGACAATACTGTAAAAAGATCAGGGGACATATTTATTATTTTGGGTCCAACAGAAAACAGGCTCTTGAGAAATAT
>Ga0315545_1003025_pt1 | contig 14622 bp, 12 predicted proteins | sample SalMarSW160210MG_FD_203096 | JGI IMG/M metagenome (GOLD analysis project Ga0315545, IMG submission 203096) | Salt marsh sediment microbial communities from the Plum Island Ecosystem LTER, Massachusetts, United States - Salt Marsh Sediment SW1602-10 ... | reverse complement strand
CCCTCTTCCTGTTTTCTCCAAAAGCGTTTTTTGAAAGAACTAATTAAACTTTACTCTTGAAACTATAGAAGGTCAAATAACAATCTTCACCTACAGTGAAGATTATACCAGGAGGAAAGAATGACTAACTTGGCAATTTTTGACCTAATGGGAAAAAAGGCTCTGGTTACTGGAGGAGCAATGGGAATTGGGAGAGGTTACGCGTTGGCCTTAGCTGGAGCTGGAGCTGACGTGGCCATCGTAGACATTAATGAAAAGTGTGGTCATAGCACAACGGAAGAGATTAAGTCTTTGGGACGAGAATCTATCTTTGTGAAATGCGATGTAACAGATAAAGATCAAGTTCAAAACATGATCAAAGCAATAGCTGGGAAGTTTGGTAGGCTTGACATAGGTGTCAACAACGCGGGTATAATCCGTTATGATCCAAATGAAACCGTTGACAAGGAGGGCTGGGACGCAGTTATGGCACTAAACGTAAGCGGTGTATTTCTATGCGCTCAAGCTGAGGCGCAGCAAATGATCAAGCAAAAGCCTATGGGAGGAAAGATCATCAACACTGCTTCGATGTCTGCGACCATAGCGAACACTTATGCTCCCTATGCTGCATCGAAGGCTGGAGTAGTACATTTGACGAAGAGCCTAGCGGCGGAGTGGGGTAGGTACAACATCAACGTAAACTGCATAAGCCCAACCTGGGTCTGGAGCCCACAGCATGCCTCCGCACCCACCGCGATGAGAGATAGGTTAAGGAAGTTACATCCTATGGGCTGGATTGAGAGGCCTGAGGACTTGTACGGCCCCGTAATTTTTCTCGCTTCAACTGCATCCGACTATGTGACAGGACATAATCTTATGGTTGATGGTGGATTCACACTCAACGTCTGGCTAGTCTCGCTCCGGCGAGTAGCGCCCCCACGTGTAACCAGAGAAGAGGAAGTCCTTCAACTGAAGCACGATCTGGACGTTCTTGGCGTAGAACATGATAAAGAGGGATTCGCTCCTTCTCTCCATCCTGATGAAACAGAATACTTGGAGAGAGAATTTGGTGTCAAACCCTAGCTTCTGTACTTGATGGGGGAAAGTCGGGTCGAGTTGCACTATATGTTCAGTTTTGCGATATTTTTTTCCGTGATGGCCATCAGTTCTTCCTTTTTGATGGTAATAGGTGAGTTTCTCTAAAGAATATCAAAACAGGGGTCATTTAAGAACATACCTTTTCTACTGAAAGGTGCATAAATTCACCTGCAGTCGCATTGAAGGACATGATGAGAAGTCTTCTCTTGAGTTAACAGGCGTTAACACAAGCTGTATAAATTGGATTAAGTTTTCCCAAAAAAACCAACACTAACGAGATACGTAGCTAGAATTTGTAAATAAGAGGTCGGTTGGGCGAGAAAGGTAGAAGTTGGAGAAAAAAGGGTGAATATGTGAAGGATTTCACTTACGTGAATAGCTTTTTGACAAAACAAAGATACCCCTTCATAAAGAGGCTGGATTTACCGAATTATGTGATGGTATTAGTCCAACGGAGGAGATCTTCTTCTCTGGGTTAAAGAAAGAATAAAGGTTGGTACCTTAGGAGTTGCTAATTTTTTCTCATAGGATTTATCCCAGGTTTTCAGATATGTCATAAAGTTAAGGGTAATTCCTATAACAAAACGCATCGCCAGCTTTAACAGGGTAGTTATAGAGGCCACGGTTGCCTCGATGAAGGCCATAGCTAATCCATAGATGTGTGGAGAGTCCAAAATAGCCTTAGGGTGTCTGTTAAGATCGTCTGCGCTAGCCAATAGCAAAATGAGCACTGTTAGCTAACACACAAATTCCGGAAAGGAATAAAATGAAAAGACCTTTCACTCAACTTGAAAGACTCGATGTTCCAATAGATGATTGGTCAGAACTCATCTTGCCAGAGAATGTAGCAGGCTCCAGGATTCTATGAGGAAGATCTATAACAAAATATAACAAAAAAGGAGTTTTAAATGGCTCCGAGACGTAGTGGTATAACTTTTCCCAAGATGAAACCTAGTAAAAGAATTAAAAGACTTATGGAAAGAAGAGATAAACTTATTAGAGAAAAAAGGCGTGAAGCATACATTAAGAGCCCAGAACATTTATTTTACATGTGGTCTGAGGGAACGCGAAGGTGTGATGCCGGATCGTCACCAGGTATTGATGCAGCCAAAAGGGTTTGTATTGGCGATCACCTTATGCGAGTGAAGGTAGACTACCCCTTCCTTGGTGGTAACGTTCCTTCCTCCAAGAGAGGAGTCTCGTGGGATCCAGTAAATTGGGCTGAAGATCTAGCGTATATTTTAGACTACAGTCCACCCGAGATATATCCAAACGAGTCCATTGTTGGAGAATTCCACTGGTGTTTAGAAGAATTTAGGTCTGCAAAATATCCTGAGGAAATCGATCCTCTGGGACGGAAGGCACGTAAGTTAGGTAGTGGTGGAGAGGTCGATGCGCATACTTGTGCAGACCTCAGTATTGGATTGACTGAGGGATGGCGAGGGATATTAAGTAGAATTCAAGAATCGCTGAAAAAATATAAAGAATTGGGTGAGAAGGAAAGAGTAAAATATTCAAAAGCTGCCGAGATAGTTTGCAAGGCTATAATGAGATTTATAGAAAGACATGCTCAAAAGGCGCTGTCATTGGCAGAAGAAGAAGTTGATAAAGCTAAAAGAGAAAATTACTTAACCATTGCAAAAATATGTGAGAATATTTCAGAAAAACCTCCTTCTAATTTTCGTGAAGTTGTACAGTGGATACTGTTTTTTATGATAGCAGAAAGGATAACTGCCCATGGTAATGGATATGGTAGATTGGATCAGCTTTTAGAACCATTCTATAATAAGGATAAGAATCAGGGTCGAATAACACGAGAAGAAGCAAGAGAATTAGTAGCAGAGCTTTTTATGAAGTACTCTGGTAATTATTTTTCATTAGGGGGAAGAGATAGAGATCTGAAAGATGCTACAAGTGAAGTTAGTTGGATTGCTCTCGAAGCCTACGATATGATTAATGGAACAAATACTTTTGGTGTTTTATGGCATAAAGATATTGACAAGGAATTTTTTGCTTACGCTTGCCATATTCTTGCAAAATATGGGGCAGGGAGCCCTGCACTTTTAAACTACGATGTTATGCGAAAAAGTGAACTGAATTATGGTTTTAAAGAAGAAGACGCTTGGAATGTTTCCTACAGTGGATGTTACTGGTACTGTGTTCCAGGCAAAGAGTATTGCAACCACGATATGAGTGTTATCATCCTTATATTATGTTTAATGAGGGCGCTAGAGATAGCAGTTGATAAAAATGTAGATAGTTCTGAAGAACTTTGGAAACTTTATTGTATGGAGGTTGATAAGGCTGCTGGAGCACTAAGGGATCTTATGGATGCAGAATATAGAGCACAACCATTAGTTTGGCCTGAAATAGTTACTTCGCTTTTAACACATGGATGTATTGAAAGTGGTAGAGATATAACCGATCGCAGCGTACCTTATGGCATATCTACGGTTAATGTATTTAGCTTGGCTAACACGGTTGATTCCTTATACGCAATAAAAAAGTTAGTTTTCGAGAATAAGAAAATTTCTTTGCCTGATCTAAAAAAAGCATTGGAAGCAAATTATGAAGGGTACGAGGTAATTCGTCAGTTAATTTTGAATCTCCCTAAATTTGGAAATGACATAGATGAAGTCGACGACATAGCGGTTATGGTTGTTAATCAGGTAAAAAATACGTTAAAAAAATATCAAACAATTAGGGGTGGTTTCCGATCGGCATTGTATGACTTCATGAATCATATGTATGCGCCACTATTTATTGGTGCAACACCAGATGGCCGAAAAAAAGAAGAACCGCTTTCTCATGCTGCTAATCCCATGCATGGGAGAAATAAAACCGGTATTACAGCTACTGCTAGATCAGTAGCGAAATTAGGTTTTGAAGAACTTGCAGGAGGGCAGCTCCAGCTTGAAATTGACCCATTGCTTATGAAAAAAGGAGACCCTGGTAAAATACTGGAGAGTATTGTAATTTCGTATTTCGAAATGGGGGGAATACAAGTATTTGTCAATATCGTCTCAGTAGAAACGCTCGAGAAGGCTATGGAACATCCTGAAGAGTATGAGCATGTCATAGTAAGGGTAACTGGAATCTCGGTTCACTTTGTGCACTTGAATAGAAAAATTCAGGAAGAGATTGTAGCAAGAACGAGACATGAATCTATTTAATTTGAGGTTTTCATAAGTTTCTTTGACTTACGAAATGAGCTGGCATTTGCTCATCCGGTGAGGTAAGCAGTACAGGCAACTTCACCGGCTTGTTGAAGCTCGGGAGGAGCGTATCTTCTCTTTGAGAATGTTAAGGTTAATTAAGGTAAGCTCTTCCATAATTTTTTTGGCTCTTTTATAATTAGAGTACCAAAGGATAGCCTCTTTTTTATCCTTGGTTCTTTCTTGGGTAGACAGAGCGTCTGTGTTTTAGCTTTGACTATTACGGATAGATAAGTAGAGGTATGTAAATATCCTCTCTTGCATCTGCAGTTTGGTTTGCCAGGGGGACTCCTATATTCTATTATCGATGCCCGGAGAAGGGGGGAAAATTTTTGGGTTTTCTCCGTAGATAACTGTGTCTATCTAATATAAGGTTTGCAGGGTTTCTTTCTCATTATCCATAACGAAGTCTCCTACTGTTCAATGACGCGAGGATTATGTCATTAAAAACATTATTGTACTAGTATTATATCCCAATTCAGGATGGAAAATAAGGGAATGCTTTCAACCCAAATTTATTAAGAATCTGGGTCGAAACGAAGATAAGGAAGGCGGAAAAGAGTAGGAACTTAAAGTAAAAGGAATGCTTAAATCAGCTTAATGAAGTTAGATTTCGGGTAAGGAAAAAGCTGAAGATAAGGCCAGAAGGAGGTGAGAGAGAGAAAATATGGCCATCAGCTGGGAAACAAAAGAGGGCTTTGTAAAAAGAGAAGCGTCGAAAGATTAATTTCTCTTTTTGAGGGCTTTCAGGAAAAAATGAACCATGTCCAAAAAGGGGTTAAGAATGAGAAAGATAACTGTTTTATTGTTAGGTAGTGTGTTTATAGTTGGGGCTTTAACATTGGGAGTTTCAGCCGCTCAAAAGAAAACGAAAGAGCTAACTTACTGGGAATATCATGTCTCCGAGTTTCCCAAGGCCGTAATCCCAATCTATGAAAGATTTGAAAAGGAACACGACGTGAAGCTAATAATAGATAGTATGGCTTTTGCCGAGCTTCCTAAAAAAGCCATGATCGCTGCTGAGGCTGGACAACTGCCCGATCTCTTAGAAGCATGTGGATGGATGTTGGTTCCCCACTTTGCATCGAGGGGCTATTTCGAGCCGTTAGATCCTTATATTGAAAAGGAGGGTGGAGAAAAATTCCTGGCTCAATACCAACCCTGGATAATGCCTCGTTTTAACGGTAAGGTATATGCACTTCCAATTTATAGCGGAATAACCCAACTGTATTACAATAAGACAAAATTCAAGGAAGCGGGTATTGCAGGACCACCGAAAACTTGGGAAGAACTTGTATCTGCGGCTATAAAACTCACGGATCCTAAAAAAGGGGTATGGGGACTTGCGCTGAACGGTGGAGACGAAGAGATGTATTTGAACAGTGTAGCACCATTTGTGATTCAAAACGGGGGAAAGATCGGAAAAGTCGATGGCGAATTTCAGATCAATAGTCCTGAGTCGGTGGGGGGAATACAGTTCCTTTTGGATTTGATTAACAAACATAAAGTAGTTCCTTCCTTTATAAGTGCTACCGGTCCGATATATAGAGAGCTGTTCTACACTGGAAAAGCGGCGATGATGTACGAGGCCAGTTGGATTGCGGCAACGATTAAAGAAGGAGCGGGAGACAAGTTCGAGTGGGATTTAACTGTACTGCCAAAAGGGCGGGTGACTGGTGCTCCCCTTGCTGGTGCCGATACTACAATTGCTATGTCATCGTCCTGTAGAGATAAAGAAACTGGCTGGGAGTTCCTTAAGTATTTTGCTAGTGAAGAGATTGTTTATGAGTTCACGTCCTATACCGGCGGTCTGCCCGCTACCAAAGGTACCTATGAAAGAGAGGATATGAAGAACCATCCGTTCCTACGATCTTCTCTAAGGCAAGCAGGTCTGCCTAATGTAGTTAATGTGTATTGGGAGCTACCTCCGCAGGTTGCAGCAGCCTTGGACATTTTAAAAATTGAGCTACACAGGGCTGTTATAGGAGAGAAAACGGCGAAACAGGCGATGGATGCAATCGCTAAGGAATGGACTGAGCTGGATAGAGAATGGATACAGGTTTATGGGCCATATAAGAAGGGTTAGAACGAAACTCGATACAGAACAAAGGGACGTTTCCTATCGATAGGGAAAGGGGCCTTCTCGACATATAGGGAGGAGGCCCCGCGATACAATACATTTCAAGAAAGCGGTACAGGGCATGCATCAAGCAATTTGGAAGTATAAGAAAGTAGCGGGGTATCTATTTATTTTACCTGCTGCTATATACTTGGTTGCCGGGTGTTTTTATCCCTTATTCAGTGCTTTAAAAATGAGTTTCTATAAGTCCGTGGCAACACGTGAAGTTTTTGCTGGCCTATGGCATTACGGAAACCTGCTTCGGGATCATGTTTTTTGGTCTGTGACAGGACATACCTTTTTCTTTGCAGGATTCAGCGTTCTATTCCATTTTCTAATCGGATTAGGGTTCGCCTTACTGTTAAATAGAAACCTTAAATATAAGAATGTGTGGATGGGGTTACAATTCATTCCTTGGTTATTTCCTATGACAGTGGTTGCCTGTTTGTGGGTATTGATATACCAACCCCAGCTGGGTATTCTGAATAACCTTTTGCGCAGATTAAACTTATCCACTCTGGCCATTGAGTGGCTGAACATACCTGAGACCGCATTAGCTGCAGTCACTGTGGCCAACATATGGAGCTTTTATCCCTTCTTCACCTTAATACTCCTCGCGGCTATGCAAAATATCCCTCTCTCGGTGTATGAGGCGTCAACAATAGATGGTGCAGGGGCATGGAGTAGATTTTGGTATATAACCATTCCCCTGATAAGACCGGCGATTTTCACTAGCTGTCTACTCGATATGATTTGGACTTTTAGATTTTTTGACCTAGTTTGGATAATGACTAAAGGTGGACCTGCAAGATATAGTGAAATACTGCCCACGTACGTGTATAAAACAGCTTTCTACAACTTTGATTTCCACCGGGCTGCAGCTATAGGTGGTCTCATGGTTATCTTCATGGTAAGTTTTTGTACGTTATATTTAGTATTCTATTCTAAATCTTCTAAATGATGAGAGGTGCTCGATGGATAAAGCAAAGAGTGACTTCATTATCTACGTTCTTCTTGTAACGGGTATCTTTATCGTAGTTTTGCCGCTAGTCTATATGATTCTAATCTCTGTTACGCCTCGCTCTCTCCTCTTCTTAAAACTTATACCTTCAAAATTTACTTTGGAACATTATATCAAAATATTGTCAGACCCAGAGATTATGGCCTGTTATAGGAATAGCTTGGTAATTTCCTCATCAACAATTGTGATAACATTAGTGCTTGCTTCTCTAGCAGCATACGGGCTTTCCAGGTATAGCTTCAAGGGACAAGGAGGATTTATTCTGATGGCTCTAATTACCCAGATGCTTCCCATGGAAGTTCTTGTTATCAGTTATTTCCGTATGGTAAAGACAGTGAATTTGTATAATACACGGATTGTTCTAGTTTTGCTTGATGTTACGATAACTCTTCCTTTCTCTATACTGATTCTGAAAAGCCTATTTGATGGCATTCCAAAAGAGATAGAGGAGGCTGCTATGATTGATGGATGTTCCAGAATCACCTGTCTTGTGAGAATTATTCTCCCTTTAAGTTGGGCAGGTCTATCTGCAACGGCGTTGTTTAGTTTCTTAATGTCTTGGGGAGAGTTCTTATATGCCCTGACTTTTACGTCTGATCATAGAGCAATGCCTATAACAGTAGAGATAACCAAAATGTTAGGACACTATAGAACTTCATGGGAGCTAGTAATGACTTTAGGTGTGTTGGTAGTGGTACCGGTAACAGTAATTTTCGCAACTTCTCAGAAAGTTTTTACAAGAGGCTTAGCTGCGAGTGCATTAAAAAGGTAAATGCTAATAACGGTACTCATTTTGTTAGAAAGAGAATTTCTAAGTCACGAAGGAAAGAAAAAGTTTGGGAGGATACATTAAGACTTCTGGCTCTTGCCCAAGTTTGTTGCAACTTTCTCGGTCTTTACGTTGTCAGGTGTTAATTTGAGCGAAAAATTTTTGGGAAAAATACTGCACAATGCTTATCAGTAGCTAAAATAGGAAAAAGGGATAAAGCAGTGGTAAAGGTTGAAGGGTGGCTCCGTTACCGTTGACATGGGTGTTCCTGAGTTTCGAGTTCCCAGATACAGAAAACCTAAGGGTGGATACCAGATATAGCTTGAAAAAAGATTCCACTTTGGAATCTCCCTTAGATGTAAACTGCCCGCTTCTTCTTGTGATGATGGTACGAGGGGAAGCATGCGCATGTACCTATTACCGGAACGCCTGTTTTCTTCACATCCTATAGAAAAGATACCACTGGGCCTAACCACAGAAAACATTCCGATAGCTTCCTTCCAAAAAGGAGGAAGTTTATTAGGTGAAAAATCAAAGAAGAAAGTAAATCACATATCTACGTCTCTATTTCCCAAAATATGAGCGAAACTTTCAAACTTTCATTTGGAGCTAATTTGAGCTTAATTTTTATCTAAAAAATGCCAAAGTACAGACTTTTTCAAAAAATTCAAAGAAAGTGAGGGAGGTATAATAAAAAATATTCTCTTAATCTAAGAGAGACGTTTCTTTTTATTATACCAAGAGAAGATGAAAAAACTAGAAGGAAAGGTAAGTATTGTTACAGGGGCTGCGAGAAATTTAGGAAAGGGTATCGCGGAAAGATTCGCTATGGAGGAATCTGAGGTTGTGGTGGTTGATATAGATGCTGAAGAGGCAGAGAAGTCTTTCAATGACATTAAATCAAGATATGAAAATAATGGTTTTTGGATGCAGGTAGATGTAACGAAGAGCGACCAGGTTGAAAAAATGGTAAATGAGGTGATAGAAAGACTGGGAACGATTGATATCTTAGTGAATAACGCCGGTGTTATAACTACTAATCCAGTAGTTGACCTTTCCGAGGAAGACTTTGACTATGTGATGGGAGTTAACATCAAAGGAGTATTTTTGTGCACGAGGGCTGTTTTAAAGGAAATGATCAAGAAAAGGAGTGGCAAAATAATAAGTATTAGTTCTAAGGCAGGAAGGACGGGAATCAATTACCTAGCTCACTATTGTGCTTCTAAGTTTGCTGTAATAGGGTTCACACAGGCTTTAGCTCAAGAGTTAATACAGTATAACATTAATGTGAACGCTATATGTCCAGGTAGTCTGAATCTTCCGCAACATTTCGGACCCACTAAGAAAATAATGGAAATACAGGGAGTAAATAGGCCACTGGAAGAAGTCCTAGCTGAGCAACGAAAAGGAAGAATTTTGGGAAGGTTAGGAGAACCCGAGGATATTGCTAAACTTGCAGTTTTCTTAGCCTCGGAAGACGCTGAATATATAACTGGTGAAGCTATTAATGTAGCCGGTGGCGAGGAAGTACATTAATCACGTATATCAAAAAATCAAGATTAGCGGTCCATTGGCTGGCGGCCTGCTGGAGGGTACATGATTGCATCGCATTCAGAACGGCAAAAAGCGTTCAGGGATATTTCTATCTATCTCGTCTACCCTAGCATAGACCGAGCAATTTTTTCTTCGTCCCCACAATTAGAGCTACAATATTTGAAGTGCTTCTCTTCTGTGTTACTGTTCAAAAAGAAAGGTAGGTGTCGTTTTGAGAAGGTTCTTTCGCTTGTTCTTTCTCACATCTCCCTCTTTTGAGCTGCTCAATCTCATCATAAATTGCTCCATATTTATAACAGTTCAGTTTGTACAAAAACGTCTTTCAACCGCATTTTGAGTAGATGAAAGGATCCGTTTTAAACATAGGTTTAACAGCAAAATCCCATTTTTGGCCGTTTAAATTCCCGGGGATCCTTAATATATAAGGATTTCTATTTTGAGAGCAAAATCGTGCCGTGACAAATTGTTACTTCATTGCTCCATGCCGAGTCAGGTCTATTAAGATAACATATGTACGTCGTTAAAGGGGGTTAAAGATGGTAATATGTTTCTCGACGCCGGGGATCAGCTTGTCAAGTCATGCTCTCCCGATTGGGAGAAGGCTCTCTAAATGTTTGCCTCCCTGGTCGGTTGAGAAACCTTATGGGAACCATCAATAGATTGTTGCGCATTGAACGCATTCGATACCTGATTTGGTGCGTAGCGAAATTTGAGGACAAAACTATCGAGAACATCCTGGCAGTAGGTATTGATCCTGGAAAGTGGACAAACTACGGAGTAGCCCTTATCTGCCCGGAGAAGATCCTTCTGTCCAGGTCTTTCCCAAGTACTTGGAAGGAAATCCTGGAATTTGACCAGCAACTAGGCCGGATAGCTCAACAGAAAAGTCTTGATATCACCTACGGGTAGAGGGAAGTCGAAGTTATCCCCGGCCGCTCTGTCAGGTCCTTCACCAGACAAAAAGACGTAAACTCCTGGAAGTAAATCCCTTAAAAAGCAACCGTTAGAAGGGCTTCCATGGTCAAGACCAATCTCATGAGGTAGATGCAAGAGCCGTTGCCGCTGTTGTTCTGCGCTCGGGGAAAAATCTACCCGTGGAAGAGGGAGGGATCTCGACATTCAATTATATTTGGGGACGTGGAAAGACACCTTAACGATCTTGCCCGAAGAGAAGCCCAGCTCTGGAACAAACTTCATTGCCATCGTAGCCAGGTGTACGTGGCTCACTACAAGGATTCTTTTCTCCAGTCTTAAAGGGAAGGGAGCCCTAAGGTTCAATGACCATAATCATCAAAGTAAATCCATGAATAGTGAGGGTAATAGCCATAAGTTCCATAAATGCAAGTATTGTACTTGAACATGGCTGCCCTTATTTCATTTTCCCGAGATTTTAGCCACTGTTTGTACAAAAGCTGCGTATTAACATGAAAATTAATGAAAATGAAGTTAAAGGGATTATATTTGATATGAAAAGAACTGCTGTGTACGACGGTCCTGGAATACGAACTACAATCTTTTTAAAAGGATGTAACCTATCTTGTAAATGGTGTCATAATCCTGAGGGGATAGAGGAAAACCTCCAATTATTGTATAATCCAAGGCAATGTATACATTGCAAAGAATGTGAGAAAGTATGTAAATATGATGTTCATAAATTTTTACCTGAACATATATTAAATAGAGGAAATTGCGTCTTATGTGGAAGCTGTGTTGAAGTATGTCCCACCAAAGCCCTCCAAATTTGTGGGGAAGAAACTACGGTTGAACGAGTTTTAGATATTGCCGCGCGGGATAAAATATTTTATGACAATTCGGGAGGTGGAATAACTATTTCAGGAGGAGAACCACTTTGTCAATTTAATTTTACTTTTGGCTTGTTAAAGGCAGCTAAAATAAGAAGGATAAATACGTTCCTTCAAACTAATGGAAATTGGGACTGGCGAGAAATGAAAAAACTTCTTCCATTCATTGATGGATTTCACTACGATTTAAAACATATGGACTCTGAAAAACACATAGAGTTTACGAGCGCAGATAACCATAGGATTCTTGAGAATTTAAGAAAGCTTTCTGAAAATATAACCAGAGGTCAGGAGATTATTATTACTTTACCTCTAATTTCCAATATTAACGATTCAGAAGAGAATATTAATTCTGTAATAAGGTTTGGAAAATCGTTACGGATAAGTCTTAAAATTTTGGTTATTCCTTATGATGATTTCTATGTTTCAAAATTACAGCAATTAGGAGAAAAATACGCCTACAATTTCAAAAGCCCTTCTCAAAAAAGAATTAGCGAAATTAAGAGTAAGTTTCAAGAAGAAGGAATTAAAGTTTTGTGAAGATCTTAAGGAATACCTTTGATCCTACACTTTGATATTTCTTGGTCCAAAATTTACGACAAGTGATTCTGGAGATGGCTTAATACGTTAACACCCAATTGCTTGTGAACCTCTTTATGGTTCTCTTTTGTGATTTGCATCTACTATGATTTCTACGAACATTCCTCTCAAGAGGTGGATAGTAGGGTGAAGGTTGAATCCCATAATTTTTGCTTTTTAAGAGACTTTGCCGTTTAAAAGGAGGAGGATGTAGTAACGTCCTAGCCTATACCGATAGAGGTTTGCCTTCATTTTGAGAGTAATCTATGTCAAAGATAGCATGAGTGAAAAGCTGAATTTCTTTTGTTAAAGACAAGTGGATGTGTAGAGGGTTTCGCAAGCTTCCCCAGAAATTACCACCTCTCACAGATAGGGCTGAATGACGGCGGTTATTAGGTGGTCAACTCCGTAATCCCTCCTTTCTAGGATGCCCTACCCCTTGTGGGCCGGGGAACATGTCACCCTCTTTGAATAGTTCTCTTAAGATAACCCGAGATGCGTGGGAGAAGAAAAAGTTCTCTATAGAGTTTCTTATCGTTAGGGGCAAATAACTTTCTTATTGTCAGACTCATATTGAGGTAAATCCAGATGTCCTTTTTAAAAGACAGGCTATTGCTGCAATCTCGGAGAGAGTAGACGCTCTCATCTTCCCCCTAACTCTGGAATGTGACAGAGCCCATTATCGGTAGTGTCAAGATGAGGGGCTGTTGCCAAACTGGGAAGGTCGTTGACAAAAATGGATCTTTTATCATAGCTTTTGTACAAATACTGGGCAAAAGCTGCGTAGATATGTCAAAAAATTTCAATTCAGACAATTGGGGGTTAACTATCATTTCTTATTGGGGAATGCTTAATGTAGGTATTGTGATTGGTTTCTTGGGTCCTCTTTTGGTTCCCATTTCAAAGTCTTTTCAATTGAGCCTTGCCCAAGTTGGGTTTCCCGTGGTATTTAATTCAATGGGGTTTCTCTTAGCAACTTTTGCGCTTGCTTCCTTCTGGCGAGTTTACAGAGCCCGCCGATTATTAACATTTTCCTCTTTATTTTTGTTATTAAGTTTGTTAGGTATTTCTTTGTTACATACTAGCCTAATAGTCGTGCTTGTTTTACTATTTTTTGTCGGATTTAGTGCAGGAATACTACACACCGGACTTGACTCACTGCTTTCTGAGGCTTTTGGACGAATGAGAGCAAGATACTTAAATATATTGCATATATTTGTTAGCTTGGGGGCTCTCGCTGGTCCACTGTTAGTTGGCCTTATTCTCACCTATAGTGAAAAGTGGTACTTAGTCTGTTTTCTAATGGGGTTGCTCAGTTTTCCTTTGCCCATAACTTTCTGGAACAAAAGACTTTACAAAAGTGCTACTTTTTCTAGAACCCGGGAAGCTATTGACAACCTTCGACAAAATAAATCGGTAAACTGGGGATTTTTCTGGCCGATCGTTTTTGCCATATTCCTTTATGTAGGGATTGAAAGTTCCTTTGCGTCATGGACACCAGTATTTCTAGTGAAAGCAAGAGATGTATCCACTGCCATAGCAAGCTACAAAATATCTATCTTTTGGCTCGCCATGATTGGGGGAAGGTGGCTTTTTAGTCGATTTTTCTATAAAGTCGATCTATCTCGTTCTTTAATTATAGGCGCAGCTGGGGGAGCTTTATCTATTATGCTCAGTTTCTTAAGCAAAGAAAGAGCTTTAATATTATGGTTCATGGCTTGTTCGGGATTACTTTTTTCATATGCTTATCCGAGTCTGCTTGCCTTAGGAGGGAATGTTTTTCCAAACTCCATTGGGTTTGTAATGGGAATTCTAACTGCTGGTGGATTCTTGGGCTCCATGTTTTTTCCGTGGTTGATCGGTCCTATCTCTGAAGCAATAGGTCTTACCAAGGGTGTGTTTGTAATTCCCTTATTGAGCATTGGATTAGCAAGCGTTTTGTTATATTTCCATCATTTTCTGGCCAAAAAGCATCAGCTCGGAAAGTGTTGAGAAAATTCCTTTCAATGTTAGAGCGAAAGATCACGTTCAAAATGTGGACGTGGGTTCAATGTCTTTGAGTTTTCTCGTGAAAAGGAAATCAATGTGATAATAAGTGTACCTAAAGAGATAAAAGAAGGCGAGTATCGAGTAGCATTGACTCCTACAGAAGTAAGGATTCTTATTGACAAAGGTCACAGGGTTTTGGTAGAAGATAAGGCAGGAAGAGGAAGTAGTTTTGAGAACGATGAGTATAGAAAAGTAGGAGCTGACATATTAACAGATAAACAGGTCCTGTTTGATGAGGCTGAGATGATCATAAAAGTAAAGGAACCTTTGCCTGAAGAGTTTAACCTTTTCCATGGAAATCAGATTTTATCCTATTTTCGGTAATTCAAGATTTTGCTCTTTGAAAAAATCTAATAAAAAATGAAGAGTAAGGTAGTTGAATTTGACTAAAACTCTTTCCTGATGTATAATAGAGAAAATTTATTGAGAACATCAGG
>Ga0315545_1003023_pt1 | contig 14626 bp, 9 predicted proteins | sample SalMarSW160210MG_FD_203096 | JGI IMG/M metagenome (GOLD analysis project Ga0315545, IMG submission 203096) | Salt marsh sediment microbial communities from the Plum Island Ecosystem LTER, Massachusetts, United States - Salt Marsh Sediment SW1602-10 ... | reverse complement strand
GGCTGTGACGCTTATCGAACCGTATGAGGAGTTTATCCGGAACGGGCTTGGAAATTTTCCCACCGGCCTGCAGGATACCATCAGGAGTATGGCACAAAACAGCTTAGAGGGACAAATACTCGATCTGGTTGGGCGGGCCCAGCGTTTCAAACCCATTTCGGATCGACTGTCCGCCAGCCCTCAGGAAACGGCCATTCGCTCTGAGGTAAAGAACTTCAAGGAAGCCGCAAAGCTCTTGGACCGCCTCCTCGCCGCCCTCGATGAGTTGGATCTCGTGGCGCCTTTTCTCGATTTATCCGAGATCGTCAATTGGCAAACCTCAACCCTCCTCGAAGCAATCGATAGATTGCTCAGGCAGGAGGGCATCTACCTCCCCAAGGGGCAAGATTTTTCTTGGTGGAACGGCGTGCACCCTCTCTCGTTGGCGGCATTTGACTTGAGCAGCGAAGATGAATTGAACTACTACGTCAACCTCCAGCGTGAACGGGTCAAACAGCTTGCCTATGTATATGCGGAGCCGATCGTCACCTTTTTCATGAACAGGCCTACCCCACGAGATACTCACTTCGCTCGGACGCTCGCTAAATGGGAGGTCATCCTTCTGGAGTTCGATAAATACGAGAGGAAACAACCTGGAAATTCGGTGACAGCGCTCGAGAAATTCATACTCTTTGAGATGGATACAATCACAAAGGAGAATTACGCGGAGAAGATTACCAGCGAGGAGCTCTCCAAGAGGTCCGGGGATTTCTTTATGCAAACGCGAAATACCCTTCGCCGAATGCTCTTCGAGCAGTGCGAGGAGCTTGCAATTACAGAAGCGATGGGGCAATATAAGGAGATAAGGAATTTCTTCACGGAGAAACTGGAGGGAAGGTTTCCCTTCTGTACCATCGAGGCTGGGGGGGTTCTCTCCGAGGTTGATCCCGAGGATATTCGAGACTTCTTCCGGATATTTGACAGGGATGCACCGACCATTCGAAAAGTAGTGAGCGGCAACGTTCGATTCGGCATTTCAGGCGAAAAAGCCCTTGTGTTCTTCGACGAGATGGAAAACGTCCGTGAGTTCTTCGATCCATTCCTGGAGGGCGATGACAAGGAGAAGAAGGAAAGGCCGGAAGTGCCGGCATTCGACTTCATGGTTCAATTCCGCGTCAATCAGGACCATGAAAAGGGGGGAAACCAGATCATAGAGTGGAATTTAATCGTGGGGGAACAGGAATTTCTATACAGGGACGAGAAGGATCGAGGACGGTGGCGTTTCGGCGATCCCATTCAGCTGTCGCTGCGCTGGGCTAAGAACTCTACCGTTTCGCCCGTACCACCAATGGGCCGTCCAGAAATGAAGGTAATGGACAAAAAAGTCGAATATGCGTATAGTAATCTATGGTCGCTTCTCTATCTCTTGAGAAAACATTCAGGCTCCCCCGCTGACTTTGATCAGCTCGTGGACTCGAAGCCACATACGCTTAAATTCGAAATCGACACCAGTCAACCTGCTGTAACACAGCAAGGCACTGAAAAGGCTCGGACTAAGGTGTTCATCCGGATAACACCTATGGCACCTGATGATAAAAAACGGCAGATTTTGATCATGCCATCCTTTCCAGCAGAGACGGCACCGGCACTAGACCTGAAATCCAGGAACCGGAAAAACGCCTAACCGAGGGATTTACGCAACAAGTGGGGGGACAACATGGATGAGGAAAAAGAATCAATAATACCTGAGCCGGAGGAAACGTTGTCCGCGAAGGATGAAGAAGGGCTTTCAACGACTCCCGAAAGTGAAGTCACTGAACCGGATACTTCATTCTATCTGGACCTGGAGACATTGCTCGCGCCGATTCCCGGGTATAACCCTGCCGGTGAGTCTCTGCGCTATGAGGGAACCTACGATCGAATTCAAGAAGCTCGGGAAGAGGAAGCGAATCTGCCGCAGGGAGTCTGGGAAAGGGAACTAAAAAAAGCGGATTGGAACATGGTGAGGGAGCTCTGTCACGAGGCCCTGGAAAGCCGCACGAAAGACCTGCAGATCGCCGTCTGGCTGATGGAATCACTCACACATCTCTATGGATTTGCAGGCCTCCGGGAGGGGCTCCAGCTTTTATTGGGCCTCTGCGAGGGATTCTGGGATCACCTGTATCCGGAAATGGAAGGAGATGATCTGGAGGGTCGAATCTCCCCTTTCGTGTGGATGAATGAGAAGCTTTACCTCGCGCTCAAGTTACTCTCGATCACACGGCCCGAGTCGGTCGATGCGCCTCCCTATACCTGGGCCGATTGGGAATACGCCAGTTACATCGAGAACCAGGCCCTCAAGGATAAAAAACTCCGAGATGAGTCTGAATCCCGAGGAAAAGTCACGCGGGCCAAATTCCTCGGGAGCGTCATGTTTACCTCAAAAGACTTTTACGAGGCACAATGCGAATCCTTAGGCGGCTCAATCGAACTTACGAGAGAGTTGGAACATTTACTCGACGAAAGGTGCGGCAAACAGGCTCCCGGTCTCAAGCAGTTCAGGGATACTCTCGAGGACATCCACAAGGTGGTAAACGATTTTCTCCTGGAAAAACAAGAAGAAGTCGAAAACCATGAGGCCTCAGCAGCAGGAGACAGCCCGCAGGGGTTGTTGCGCAATCAGGAAGGGCCGGAGGAATCAGGCAAACGAGCTGGTACCGGTGCGATACGAAGCCGTAGAGAAGCTTACAGGATGCTTTCAGAGGCAGCAGACTACCTGCTCATGCATGAGCCCCACAGCCCCACTCCTTATCTCGTCAAGAGGGCTGTATCCTGGGGAAATATGACCTTAAACGAACTTCTTTATGAACTCGTGAGCGAAGAGCACGACCTTCGACAGATTTACAAACTGCTTGGTATGCCGATGCCGGGGAGTTAATGCCTGCACATACAGACAGGACAGTATGCGCGGATAGTAAACTCTCATACTATAGAAAGAGAAAGGGGGTGAAGAGAGGAAAACGCATAACAGTAAACCGGTAACTCAATAACACAGGGTACAACCCAAATAAAAGATAAGGAGGTAATCATGGCACAAAGCACACAACACAAACTGGATCGCGTCCGGCCTCCCAGGGTTCAAATAACCTACGATGTGGAGATCGGGGGCGCCATTACGATGAAGGAACTTCCCTTCGTCGTCGGAATCTTGAGCGATCTATCGGGGAATCCCGAGGAACCGCTCCCAAAACTCAAGAAACGCAAGTTTGTTGAGATTGATCGGGATAACTTCAACGAAGTTCTGGCTGCCTCAAAGCCGAGGTTGACTTTCCAAGCGGACAACAAGCTGGTCGATGACGGCAGTAAGTTTAATGTTGAGTTGAAGTTCAGCCACATGGATGACTTCAATCCGGTGAATGTTTTGAAGCAGGTGGAACCTCTCAGCAAGCTCTTCGAGGCACGGGGACGTCTGACCGATCTCATAGGAAAGCTCGATGGAAACGACGATCTGGATAAGTTACTCCAAAACATCGTTGCGAACACCGAGAGTTTAAAGGAGATCAAGGCCCAGACCGCTGGAGGAGAAGCCGAAGAAGAGCCCAAGTCTGGTAAGGCAAAAGCCAAGAAGGAAGAGGAAACACCGGAGGAGGGCCCCCCAGCCTGATAATAACCAAGACAAGGATGACCATAAAAAATAGTCAATAGGAGGAAATAAGATGGCTGAAGAAGAGAAAAAAGGAGAACAGGCTGCAGCAGGTGCAGCCGAGGGAGAAGAGTTGGGCCTCCTCGATAAGATCATTGAAGAGGGCAAGATGGCCCGCGATGAGTCTCAGCTTCCCTATGCGAGAGACCTCATCGGTGAGTTCGTAACCCAGATCCTGGATGAGGGCATGACGGTCAGCGCTGATACGGTGGCCATGATCGAAGATCGTATCGCACAGATCGATGAGCTGCTCACCAATCAGCTCAATGAGATCATGCATACCCCTGACTTTCAGGATCTCGAGGCCTCATGGCGGGGTCTGCATTACCTGGTGATGAACACCGAAACCGGTGAGTCGCTGAAACTTCGCGTTCTGAACATCACCAAAGCCGAGCTGCTTAGTGACCTGGAAAAGGCCTCGGAATTCGATCAAAGCCAGCTCTTCAAAAAGGTTTATGAAGAAGAGTATGGAACCTTTGGCGGGCATCCGTATGGTCTGCTGATCGGGGATTTTGAATTTGGGCGTCACCCCCAGGACATGGCTCTGATCGATAAAGTCTCCAATGTCGCTGCTGCGGCTCACGCGCCCTATATCTCCGCTGCAAGCCCGAAATTGTTTGATATGGGCTCCTTTACGGAGATCGGAAACCCCAGGGATCTCGCCAAGATCTTTGAGAGCGCTGAGCTGATTAAATGGAGATCCTTTCGGGAAAGCGAAGACTCCCGATACGTTACGTTGGTGCTTCCCCACATGCTGATGCGCCTTCCCTATGGGCCTGATACCCTGCCCGTAGAAGAGTTCAACTTCGTCGAGGATGTGGATGGCAAGGAGCATGGCAAATACCTGTGGGGGAATTCCGCTTACGCGTTAGGCCAGCGCATCACCGAGGCCTTCGCAAAATACAAATGGTGTGCTGCGATCCGCGGTGTTGAAGGAGGCGGCCTGGTGGAAGGACTGCCGGCCCATACCTTCAAAACCGGTGAGGGAGACATCGCCCTGAAGACCCCTACGGAGATCGCCTTAACCGACCGCAGGGAAAAGGAATTGAACGATCTCGGGTTCGTTGCCCTGGTCCATTGCAAGGATACCGATTATGCGGCCTTCTTTGGAGGCCAGACGGCCAACAAGCCCAAGGTTTATGACAAACCTCAAGCCAAGGCGAACGCCAGGATCTCCTCGATACTCCCCTATATCCTTGCTGCCTCGCGATTTGCCCACTACCTGAAGTCGATTATGCGGGACAAGGTCGGGAGTTTTATGTCGGCAGCGGATGTCCAGAACTTCCTTAATCAGTGGATCGGCAATTACGTTCTGGGAAAGGATAATGCCGGCCAGGAGCTCAAGGCCAAGTATCCTCTGCGGGAGGCAAGGGTTGATGTGGCTGAGATTCCAGGAAAGCCGGGGTGCTATAATGCGGTCGTGTTCCTGAGGCCCCATTTTCAACTGGAGGAGCTCACCACCTCCATCCGCCTTGTGGCTGAGCTGCCGCCACCAGCGGCCTAAACGGGCGCTATCCATTTCCTGGCAACGCGGCTGAAGGTGCGAGTAACACCGTTGAGACATGCTACACGGAGATCACAGGATATACAGGGGAATCCGATTCCCTGTACCCAGTGTGATCCTCCCTCTAAGAAAGGAGAATGCTGATGGCAAGCAATATGTTCATAAAAATAGGGGATATTGAAGGTGAATGTGAAGACGCAAACCATGTGGGATGGATTGAGATCCTCTCATGGTCTCACGGCTTTAGCCAGCCCACCACACCCGTGAGGGCCTCGTCCGGTGCCACGGTTGAGAAGGCGAATCATACCGATCTTAGCTTTACCAAATACCTGGACAAGGCAACGGATGCGATCCTGAGCAAGTGCTGGACGGGCGCACAGATTCCTACGACGGTAGTGGAGCTTTATCGGGCAGACGGAGATGCGAACCCGGTCAAATACCTCCAGATCGACATGGAAAAGGTTATCGTTTCCAGTTACAACATAGGGGCCGGCGTTGGAGATCATCCCTCGGAAAATGTTACCTTGTCGTACGGCAAGGTAACATACACGTATTTGGATCAGAAAAAAGCCGACGCACAGGCAGGTGCCGCCAAGCCGGTATCGCATGATCTGATAACCAATACCGTCTCAGGATAGCCCCGGAGGGAAGGAAAACGTATTTCCCCTCTGATTCGTGCAGGGGATACGTGAAGCGTGAAATGTGGGCCTAGAAAGCGGGCAATGGCCCAAGAGGAGGAAAAGTGCGCCTCCGGTGGAACGAGGGTTGCTGCAGGATGGCGTTGCGGCACGCCTGTTTGCGTACCTCCTGTTCCACCGCTTTACCGATTCGTAGCGATGGTAGATGTCATCACGAAAAAGAGGATCAGTGCGTTTCGCCGGAGGCGGCCGGGGATATCTCGATGGCTCACATCCCGAACCCTTGATGGCTTCGGGATCGGCTCAAGGAGAAGGATAAATTGTGGCGAAACCCAACGCTGCCTTTATGGCAAGGGCGTCGCTCATTGACCGGTTGGTGGATCGAAATCCACAATCGCAGTGGGAGGCGCCGCCTTTAAGGACGCTCAGCAGGGAGGAGCTCAAGGAGTCGGTACGTCGTGACTTAGAGTGGCTGCTCAATACGCGTACCTCCTTGCCGGGTTATCTCCTGGATGAAAAGGAGCTCACGGTCATCGATTACGGAATACCTGATTTCGGCCTTTATTCTCCTGCAAATCCCAACCACCAAAGACTCCTGGCCCACAGGATAAGGCGCAGCATTTCAGCCTTTGAGCCGAGGCTCCAGAAAGTGCTGGTCACCGTGGAACCCGAGATGCCGGACGAGAAGGCCCTCACGATACACATCGATGCCGTGCTGGTTGTAGAGCATTTCAGGGAGCCGCTCTCCTTCCAGACCGTTCTTCAGGGCCAGACCGGCAAACTGGAGATTCATGAAACCATATAGCGAAGAATTTCTCGAGTACTATGAAAGGGAACTCACCTTCCTCCGCAGGATAGGCATTGAGTTCGCGAAGCAGTACCCCAAGGTGGCAGGTCGCCTGGAACTGGGCATCGACCATTGCCCGGACCCGCACATTGAACGGCTCATCGAGGCATTCGCCTTTCTCACCGCCCGGATTCAGTACCAGATCGAGGGCGAATTTCCCCAATTTTCAACGGCCCTGCTCGGGATCCTCTACCCGCAACTCCTGAATCCCTTGCCCTCCATGAGTATCGCGCGATTTGACGTAGACCCCTCTCAGGGAAAATTCACCACCGGTCATCTGATTAAGAAACACACACCGCTGTTCGCGCAAACCCAAGGGGGAGAGATATGCAGATTTAGAACGTGCTATCCCGTTACCCTGTGGCCCGTGGAAGTGAGCTATGCGGGATTTGAATCCACCGACCGGTTCGATTTTCTGGACAACGCGCCAAAGGTGGCGCTTGTGCTCAGGTTGCGGATCACCAGCCAGGAGACTCCCCTTTCGGAACTGGAACTCAAGGGGCTGCGCTTTTACCTCAACGCGGATAAAGTGCTGGTAAGCTCACTGTACGAGCTTCTTTTCTGCCACGTTCTCCATGTGGCCATCTTGCCGGAAGGAGATAAAAATCCCGTGTTTCTGCCGGATGAATCGATCCTTTCGGTGGGATTCGACCTTGATGAAGAGGTGCTTCCCTGCCCTCCAAACGCCCATCCCGGATACCGTTTATTGCAGGAATATTTTACCTTTCCAGAAAAGTTCCACTTTTTCGATATTGATCATCTGGAGGCTCGTGCATCTGAGAACTTTTTCGATATCCTGATCATGTTCGATCAGATACCGGGGTCTCGATTAACTATCGACAAGAACACCTTCTGTCCGGGGTGTACCCCGATCATCAACCTCTTTCCGAAGACGACCGATCCCATCAGACTGGATGAAAGACATGTGGAGTATGCCCTTATACCCGATAAGCGCAAGGAAAGGACTACCGAGATCCATTCAATCCATTCCGTGTCGGCTCCTTCCAATACCGGCGAGGAACCGAAAGTCTTCGAACCCTTTTTCTCCTTTACCCACCACATGGAAAGGACAGGACATAAGGCCTACTGGATTGCGAGGAGACAGAGTACCGGCCGGAGCGACCTTCCCGGATCGGAGATGATCCTCTCATTCGTAGATCTGGATTTCAACCCGAGGCTTCCTCCCACGACCACTGTTTTTGCCCGTACTCTCTGCACCAACCGGAGGCTCGCAGAGGAGCTCCCCGCCGGTGCCCTCCTCCAGATCGAGGAGACCGCACCACTGTCTCGGATCTCCATCCTCTCAAAGCCAACCCCACAGATCGAGCCCCCCCTCGAAGGGAGCACCCTCTGGAGGCTCATCTCACACCTATCACTCAACTACCTCTCGCTCTCTGATGGAGAGGAAAGCCTCAAGGCCCTGAGAGAGATTCTGAGGCTCTACAGCTTTTCCGAACAGGCCAGTTCATATCAGCAAATTTCAGGCATGAGGGAGATGTCCTGCAGAAAGGCCTTAAGGTTGATTGGATCGGATGCCTGGAGGGGATTCTGCCGGGGGAATGAGATAACCTTGACCTTTGACGAACGTTTGTATGTGGGGAGCAGCGCCTTTTTACTGGCTGCTGTTCTCAATCGCTTTTTCCCTCTTTATGCGTCGGTGAATTCCTTTACCCAACTTATCATAAAGAGCCAACAGCGTGAAGGGATTTGGAAAAAATGGCAACCCATGGTTGGGGAACAGATCGTTCTATAGACAAGTTGCTCTTTCAGGAGAGCCACCGCTTCGATTTCTATCAGGCAGTGAGGCTCCTCGAGATGCTTCATCCGGATACGATTCCCGTTGCAGAGGGGTCTGAACCTGAAAAAGAGGCGGTCCGTTTTAAATCCAGGGTCTCACTTGCGTTTCCAGCAACCGACATTTCAAGGATCAACCCTTCAAGTTATAACGGCGGGCCCGCGGAAATGACCGTGAATTTCATGGGGCTCGCCGGCTGCACGGGACCCCTTCCCATGCCCTATACGGAACTCATATTGGAGCGGACCTGGAACAAGGATACAACCTTCAGAGACTTCCTTGATATCTTCAACCACAGGCTGATTTCCTTGCTGTTTCGTGTACGCAAGGCGCATCGGCCCGGGGTTGATGTTACCTCTCCGGAGAAAAGCCATTTCGCTCGATACCTCTTTTGCCTGATTGGCCTCGGGACCAAAGGACTCCTGGGACGAATGAGGGTCAGGGACAGGAGCCTGTTGTTTTATGCCACATTCCTGACACAGCAGCCCCGTTCCATGATCGGCCTCGAGCGCCTGTTGTCACATTACTTCAATGCCACAATCAGCGGTGTTCCGCTGTGCGGCCAGTGGCGTTACCTCGAAGAAGACCAGGTCACCTCTGTCGGCGTTTCCGGCCAGAATCAAATACTTGGTCATGGCGCCATACTTGGGACTCGGCTATGGGATCAGCAGGGGAAATTCCAGATCCGGGTGGGGCCCCTTGCCCTGAGGGACTTTCTCAATTTTCTACCAATTGGAGGGGGTTTTATCCCCCTGTGCGAACTCATTCGATTTTATGTTGGAGACGAGCTTGAATTCGAGATTCGATTACTGCTCGCGGACGAGGAGATCCCCGAATCGCGCCTGGGTTTACCACGTGGGCCTAGATTGGGGTGGACCTCCTGGCTAAAGACCGGAGAGCCAGAGGTCCAATATGATCAAGTGAAGTTCTCTCCTCGGTTCTCGGAACCAGAGGAACCAGAGCGATGGTATCAGCATGAATTCTGATCTGCAAACCCTGATCGAGAAACTCAACCCCACGTGCAGAAAGGCACTGGAGTCAGCGGCGGAGCTATGCGTCTCCCAGACCAATTACAACGTCGAGATCGAGCACCTATTGCTCAAGCTTATTGAGCTGCCCGATGCGGACGTACAACGCATATTACGCCACTATGAGGTGCGAACGGCCGATGCTACCCGTGAATTGACCCGATCCATAGATGCCTTTAAGCGAGGCAACAGCCGCACGCCTGCACTCTCACCCCATATCGTGAGATTACTCGAGCAGGCGTGGTTGCTGTCATCCCTCCAGCTCGGCGAGGGCATGGTTCGCTCAGGCGCCATACTCCTCGCCCTCCTGGACAACGATGGGCTGAGAGGCGTGATTGTCGATTCCTGCAAGGGGCTGCTCTCGATTCCCCGTGATTCCCTCCACCAGGAACTATCGGATATTATTCGTATCTCATCTGAGGAGGGAAAACCCGACCATGCACCGGGAAGATCGAAGACCGTCGGCCCTGCACCGGAACCTGATCGAACTTCCTCGAAGACCACCAATCTCGACCAATACACCATTGACCTCACGGCCCGTGCCAAGGCCAATCAGATCGATCCAGTCCAGTGCCGTGATTTCGAGATCCGGCAGATCATCGATATCCTGATGCGGAGGCGTCAAAACAACCCCATTCTCACCGGAGATGCCGGGGTGGGAAAGACCGCCGTAGTGGAAGGATTTGCGATTTGCATCGCCAATGGGAATGTGCCCCCGCCTCTCAAGAACATATCCTTGCGCTTGCTTGATCTAGGCCTTCTTCAAGCGGGGGCAGGCATTAAGGGTGAGTTCGAAAAGCGTCTGAAATCGGTCATCGAGGAAGTCAAAAGTTCACCCCATCCGATCATCCTGTTTATCGATGAGGCCCATACCATGATCGGGGCCGGAGGCCCGGCAGGGATGGGGGATGCAGCCAACTTGCTCAAGCCTGCCTTGGCCAGAGGAGAGATGAGAACCATCGCCGCCACCACGTGGTCCGAATACAAAAAATACTTCGAGAAGGACCCTGCCCTGGCCCGTCGTTTTCAGGTGATAAAAGTGGATGAACCCGATGAGGAAGCCGCGGTGGAAATGCTGAGAGGTGCCGTGTCAAACCTCGAAACCCATCACAAGGTCACCATCCTGGATGAGGCCGTTCGAGATGCAGTGAGACTCTCACACCGTTACATATCAGGGAGGCAGCTGCCAGACAAGGCCGTCAGCGTCCTGGATACAGCCTGTGCAAGGGTTGCAGTCGGGCAGGACGGCACGCCTCCTCAAGTCGAAGACGTGATCCGCCGAACTGAGCAGTTAGAGCTGGAGATATCGATCCTCAATAGGGAGCAGGCTACGGGTCGAGACCATGCACAGCGAATCAAGGAGTTAACCGAGGACCTAAAAGAGTTGAGGGAGGTCAAAAAAGAGCTGGAGGAACGCTGGCAAAGCGAACTGAGCCTAGTGAAACGCATCCTTGAGTTCCAAGAACAATTGGAAACCAAGGCCGAACAGAAACAAAATGTGGGGGTGGACACCGAAGCACTGAGCAAAGAATTAGAGCGGTCGAAGAAACAGCTTGAGTCCTTACAAGGTGAGGAGCCCATGGTTCCGATATGCGTGGATTCCGGGGTCATCGCCTCTGTGATTTCAGGTTGGACCGGCATTCCAGTAGGCAAAATGCTCACCGATGAGGTCCAGACTATCCTTACCCTTAAGGAGAAAATGGAACAACGGATCATAGGTCAGCCACAGGCCCTGGAAACGATCTGCCGCAGGATACAAACGTACCGCGCCAATCTGGATGATCCAGGCAAGCCAACGGGTGTGTTTCTTGCCGTGGGCCCCAGCGGAGTGGGAAAGACGGAAACGGCCCTTGTCCTCTCGGAGTTTCTCTACGGGGGCGAACGGAACATAACCGTGATCAATATGTCGGAATACCAGGAGGCCTATACCGTATCCGGCCTCAAAGGGTCCCCGCCTGGCTATGTGGGTTACGGAAAGGGAGGGGTCCTTACCGAGGCAGTGCGACACAATCCATTCAGCGTGGTTCTTCTCGATGAGGTCGAAAAGGCGCATCCGGACGTCATGGAGCTATTCTACCAGGTTTTCGACAAGGGAGTTATGGAAGATGCCGAAGGTGTGGTGGTGGATTTCAAGAATACCATAATCCTGCTTACCTCCAACGTCGGTTCCGAGGTATTTATGAGGGCTTGTCAGGACCCTGAGAATCTGCCCAAAGCACAAACCATGGTTGAACTCATACGGCCAACGCTGCTGAAATACTTCAAGCCGGCCCTGCTTGGACGCCTCGTTATTGTGCCCTACTATCCCTTAGGGGACCGGGAGATCCGCAAGATAGCCAGGCTGAAATTGGCGACGATTGAGCGGCGGTTCAGCGAAAACCACCGCGTGAAATTGAGCTATGGTGAGGAATTGATAGCGGCCATCGCTGCCCGCTGCACAGAAGTGGATACCGGCGCACGTAATGTGGATCATATCATCACCAATACTCTCCTTCCAAAACTTTCGGGTGAATTGCTCAAGCGCATGGCGGTGGATGAGCCCTGTACGAGCATACACATCTATCTGGACCGAAAAAGAGGGTTCGTCTATCAATCCACGCCCTCTTCCTCCCTGATTCGTAGTGCGCCGGAAAAAAAACGATCAAGCTTACTCTATGACTGGTCTTCTCCGCAAAAGGAAAGGAAGCAAAAAAGGGCGGTGAAAATGACTGAAGCCAGCCCCAAGAAAGGCGGCGCCAAGAGATCAGCGAGCTGGTTAGACTTTTTTAAGAAGTGATCTCCCCCGGTGGCATCACGTGCAGGTATGGGGCAAGCATACAAGGAAAGAAGGAAAACTTGATTATATAGAGTTTCCTTTTTTAGAGCGGCGAAGCCGCGTTATATAAAATCGCGAAGCGATTTTATAACTTGATGCTGTCCTCAAAACCATGCTGCACACCAATGAAGCGCCACACGGGTACACACGACAGGAGCTTCGCTCATGACTGAAACTGAAAAGGTATACCTCTATGTGAACACGCCTCTGGATGAGGGCGACGAAAGAAAATTCTTTCTCCATGAGATCCAAGGCGAGGAACAGATATCAGGGCTCTTTCACTACAGGCTTAGGCTCAAAACCAGCGATAACAACATCGATTTCTCCAAGATGATCGGCGAACATATCACCGCTACCATTGAACTTCACAGCGGCGGAAAGCGCTATATCAACGGTCTTGTCAGCGACTTCGCCCAGGCGGAAAGCGCCGAGGCGTTCACCACCTACTATGCCGAGATTCGACCCTGGCTCTGGCAGCTTACCCTCACCTCGGACAGCAAGATCTACCAGAACCAGACGGTCCTTGAGATTATTAATGCCGTATTTTCTGATTTGGGATTCACCGATTTCGATGACCGGACCACGGGAACCTATGCCAAGAGGGAGTATTGCGTCCAATACCAGGAAACCGCCTTTGACTTTATCTCTCGGCTCATGGAGGGGGAAGGGATCTTCTACTTCTTCGATCATACCAAGGACACCCATACCCTCGTTCTGGTTGACGATAACGGATCGTGCAATCCCTGCCCCGAGTTATCGGTCGCCCACTTCAGGCTGGTCTCCGCGGAATGGGAAGAAGAGGATATGATCGACAGTTGCATCCTTGAGCAGCGGATGATCCCCAACGAATACGCCGCAAAGGACTTCAACTTCGAAACGCCGGACACCGATCTGCTGACGACCGTTGCCGGGAAAGGGCCGGGAAGCCTCAGGATATATGAATACCCGGGAGGATTCACCAAGACGGCGGACGGCGAGGCTGTGGTAAAGAAACGGCTCGAGGCCCATGAACTGCCGCAAAAAATGCTCATTGGGGAAGGATTCTGCAGGGCATTTGTGGCCGGGTTCACGTTTGACCTGGAAGATCATGACCGCAAGGATATGAATGCCACCTACGTGCTTCGTTTCCTCTCCATAACAATTACTCAGGAGCGATACAGCAATACCTTCGAGGCCTTTCCCGTTGATGCGCCCTTTCGACCACCCTTGAGCACGAAAAAGCCCAAGTTATTCGGAACCCAAACTGCCGTTGTGGTGGGGAAAAGCGGTGAGGAAATCTGGACCGACCAGTACGGTCGCGTCAAAGTACAGTTCCACTGGGATCAGAAAGGAAAGAAGGACGAGAACAGCTCATGCTGGGTTCGGGTTGCCCAGGTCTGGGCCGGCAAGGGCTGGGGAACCCTCTTTATCCCCCGTATCGGCACAGAAGTGGTGGTAAGCTTCCTCGATGGTGATCCCGACAAACCCATTGTCATCGGTACGGTTTACAACGCCAGCCAGACAGTACCCTATAGCCTGCCAGGGGATCAGGTTCTGAGCACTGTTATGACCAGATCAACCAAGCAAGGGCAGGCGGGAAACGAGATCCGGTTCAAAGATACCAAAGAATCGGAGGAGCTCTTCATCCACGCGCAAAAAGACCTGAATATCACGGTTGAAAACAACGAATCGATCGATATTATCAAGAACCGTGACGTGACAATCAAGGAGGAGAACGATACACTGACCGTTGAAAAGGGGGAGCGCATCATAAAGGTCAACACGGGCAAGGAGACACACGAGGTAAAGGGAGAACGGAGCCTCACCATCACCAAGGATGAGACCCACACCAATGAGGCGAAATTCACTCAAGAGGTAAGCAAGGACTTCACACTGAAGGTGAACGGCAATCTTACTATTGATGTAAAGGGGGATGTGACCATCAAGTCTGCGAAATCCCTCACCAACAAGGCGGGCACGGACCTCACCAATCAGGCCGGTACTTCCCTGACCAACAAAGCTGGCACCTCCCTGACCAACAAGGCGGGCACGGACCTCACCAATCAGGCCGGTACTTCCCTGACCAATAAGGCAAATATCTCGCTTACCAACAAGGCAAGCGCATCGCAAACAGTCGATGGAGGGGGAATGCTCATCCTTAAAGGGGGAATCGCGAAAATAAATTGAGCGTCCGCAAAATTCCGTATCGAAAGGCTACACCGTGGATCCTACAGAATCCGATAAGATCACCGAAAGAAAAATCGAAGGAAATGAGGCGGTCCGTGACGAACCCGAGGGTTCTGAAGGCACATTGAACGGTGAAGTGCTCACCTACGACGATGAAGGCCGCCTCGTCACG
>Ga0315545_1003022_pt1 | contig 14627 bp, 14 predicted proteins | sample SalMarSW160210MG_FD_203096 | JGI IMG/M metagenome (GOLD analysis project Ga0315545, IMG submission 203096) | Salt marsh sediment microbial communities from the Plum Island Ecosystem LTER, Massachusetts, United States - Salt Marsh Sediment SW1602-10 ... | reverse complement strand
TGTGGAGGCCTTTAGGCAGGAGTACAATAACTACAGACCACACAGTGCGCTGGGCTACCTGACGCCGACAGAATTTGCTAGGCAGTACTACGAGAATAAGCAAGCAGAGGAGATTACACAACCAAGGAAAATAGCAGGAAGTCTCTCATTGTAGATGGTACTAATATTGGGGGCACCCCATTAGGGGATGTCGGAATGAACACGCTGAGCAGCTTCTCACCAGACTTGTCGCATGATTCATTTGTCACAAAGCCTATAACTCGCATACCCTTCTTGGGAAATTCTACTAGCACCACCTGCAGGAATCCAGCTTCACCAGGGGTAGAGAAGCTTTCCAGGATTTTTTTGATACTGGTGTAGAGATATCGAAACAATGGCACCCTCGCCAGTAGAGACTCACCATAACGAACCAGTCTCTTTCCAATAACATTGGTCGCTATGACTCCAGCCACATAAATCAAAGCTACTGTTATGCCAAAGCCCACGCCAGGAACCGTATGGCCTAATAGCAAGTTGACTGCAGGTTGCAGAATGTCGTCGATGGTGGTAAAAACCCAGATCAGTATCAATACGGCGGCACCAATCGGCACAATAACGAGAATCCCTGCGACGAACTGCGCTCTTAATGTCTTATTCAGCTGATTCCGAGATGCCCACTTGGTATGCTTCATTGTCCTTGGCCTCCTTGTTGCACTACCCGAACTGCCCGTTCATAGTAACTACTGATAGTCATTTTAACACTGTGAATTCACAACAAGAAGCGAAACATAATATGCAGGCACTCAAGGAAAAGTCCGCCCAGCTAAAACATAACGCCCCGACAAGGGGAAATCTACCTCTCGCCCCGAATAAACAATTTGACTGATTGTGCAATGTTTCCATTAACACATACCATAATCAAGGCTCACAGACACAGGAGAATGGGTCATGAATAACTGCTCTCCTCAAGCTTGGTTGATTCTGCCGCAGTGCGGGCATCTGATGCTAGATGCTTTGAACTTGGGGGGCACCCTTAACTTGGCGCCACAGTCGCAGGCTATGGTCTTGTAGCCACTACGGCGCCACAACAGGTCAGAGGTCTCGCGAGCCCGTTGTATCTCATCTGGTTCCTTTTCTGCTGCCTCTGGTCCCGCTGCGCGAAGGCCAATGGCTGCTCCGGTAGCCATTGCAGAGGCGGGCACAATCTGCCTGCCCGTCCTGTGAACCTGGCGGTATGCCTGGTCGTAGTCAGCAAAAGAAGCTCCCCCAGCCATTGAGCGGAGGATACGTATTCTCTCGGAAATGGGCGGGTGGGTGCTGGTCAGGTCACTCGCCGACATACCCTTTTTACGGAAGGGATTGATGATGTACATTGGCGCTGTTGCTTTGTTGGCCGATTTCAACTGACTGCTCGAAGCAGCTAGTTTTTCTAGTGCTGAGGCTAGTCCCTCGGGGTACCTAGTGTACAGCGCTGAGGAGGCATCAGCCAGATATTCTCTCTTTCTGGAGACGGCCAAGTAGATAAGCTGTGCCGCGATCGGCGCCAGTATCATCAAAACGATGGCCACAACGAGAATTATTATTTGACCTGAGCCACCTCCAGATGAGGAACTCCTTCTGCCTCCAGCCATTCCGCCGAAGAACAGGATTCGCGTGGCATACCAGGCAAGAATGACAATGGTACCGAGGAGCACGGCGGTGATAGCCATCAATAACACGTCACGGTTCTTTATATGCGCCATTTCATGGCCGATGACACCCTGCAATTCATCGCGATTGAGTTTCTGCAGAAGTCCAGAGGTAATGGCTACGGCTGCCCGATTGGGGTCTCGACCGGTGGCAAAGGCGTTTAGTCCAGGGTCGTCGATGATATAGATGTCGGGTATCTTTTCCAATCCCGAGGCAATTTTCATCTCCTCAACCACATTGTACAAGCGAGGGTGGTCATCGCGACTAATTTTTCTTGCCCGCGAGAGCGCCAGCAGAATGTTGTCCCCCCGGAAAAAGGCCACCAGACTCATCACTGCCCATATTACTACGGCGATAATGAGTCCCCCGATGCCACTGCCAAAGAAGTATAGGCCTAGCAAATAGCCGATTAGTAACAGTAACAGCCCCATTCCGACCACTAGTATTGTTGACCTTATCTGGTTGGACCTGATCTGTTCCCACATATATGACGCCGTCTCCGATTACGTGAAGCTCACCGTCGGTGCCTTTCTCTCCTCAGCCACAGTAACTTCAAAGAACTCACTTGCTTTGAAACCAGTCACGTTGGCTATCATATTGGAAGGAAACACCTGGGTTTGGTTGTTATACCTTAACACTGAATCGTTGTAGAACTGGCGCGAAAAGCCTATCTTGTTCTCGGTTGAGGTAAGCTCCTCCTGGAGAGCCAGAAAGTTCTGATTGGCTTTGAGGTCAGGATAGCTTTCGACTACAGCCAGTAGCCGGGCTAGAGCTGAACTGAGCTCACCCTCGGCCTTGGCTCGCGCGCCTGCTCCAGAGGACGCTAGCTGCTGAGCAAGGTTACGAGCCTTAGTGACAGCTTCCAGCGTTTCCCGTTCGTGCTTCATGTAGCCCTTCGCGGTTTCCACAAGGTTAGGAATCAGGTCATACCTCCTTTTTAGCTGGACATCAATTTGTGCCCAGGCATTCTTCACCTGGTTGCGCAGCCGAACCAGCCTGTTATAGGTCGCAATGAACACTATAGCGAGAACTACAACTATGCCGACAATGATGTAAACTGCTATCACGGAACACCTCCATAATGTTTGTATTTAGTTTACCTTGAAGATAATCATCTCGCCCCCAAGTCTAGCTTCCCCAGTTCAATCCCGCGCCTTGAACACCTCTCCCAGGAAAGCGATGATTTGATGCTGAGAATCTGGTTTCCCCAACGGTTCATTGGCCATCTGTTTTATGAGTTGACCAAGCTCACCGCCGTCGAACCACAGCCCATCCCCCAGCCGGCAGACATCTATTAGTATTTCGCGTTGTTGGCCTATGGCTGTTTTCTTCATTTTCTGGCTGCAGATGGGACACCTCAGCTTCTTCTCTGAGGATTCAGCTTCTTCAGAGTCGCGGATATCACCCAAAACCAGATTTGGGCTCTCCATGCTCATGGATTCCAGCAAAAGCTCTAGTTCACCAGAGTCAAACCATACCCCCTGGCACCTAGTACAATAATCAAGCTCAATCTTGTTGTGCTCCACAACTACCATGTCACTTTTACACCTAGGGCATATCATCGAAACCAGACCTCGCGGTGGATTGCAAACAGTCTAGAGTCCTTGAGGCATCGTGTCAAGTTAGTCTTTGTGCGAGCATTGTTGTACTCTACTTAAAATAACCTCCTTTCGCGTTCTGATTACATCCCACACAGGCATGGTCTCGTGGCACAGCATCTTTTCTCATTTCATCAAAGCTAGTTCAAAAAGCACAACTCTTGAAGCATTGTGTTCCAACATTAATGTTCATTGAGATACAATACCAGTTACCGGCACCTGCAGAATATGACGAATTGTGGAGGCAGGATATTGTGTGCTAAGAGGACTATCAAGAGGAGCGTAGTCTCTTGATAGTAGGAGCTAGACGTCTAAATAAGCCGTCTAGCTCCTCATTATCGGTTGGCCCTCTGAGGATGCTTTGTAGAGCAAGTGTTGATTTTTATCATGCAAAGCATCTATGCTGTGGGGTGTATGTACCATGCCTGCAGTTGAAGTTAATCATATAGTCAAGTCCTACGCAGATAAGGCCGCGGTTAATGACCTGTCCTTCTCCGTAAATCAGGGTGAGGTATTTGGTCTAATTGGCCCCAATGGCGCGGGCAAGACTACCACCATCAGGATGATGATGGATATCATCAAGCCGGACTCGGGCGACGTGACAATCCTCGGCGAAAAGCTGAGTGAAGCCAGCAAGAATAAGCTTGGCTACTTGCCTGAGGAAAGAGGACTGTATAAAAAACTGAGGGTCATAGATTCTATCGTCTACCTTGCCTCCCTCAAGGGTATGAACAAGCACTCAGCCGAGGAAAAGGCTAACGAGTTGCTCAATCAGACAGGTATGCTTCCCCACAAAGGAAAGAAGATTGAGGAGTTGAGCCGTGGCATGGGGCAGATTATCCAGTTCATCGTTACTATCATCCACGACCCAGAACTGGTTATTCTGGACGAACCCTTTGCCGGTCTCGACCCGGTTAACACCGAGTTACTGAAAGGGATGTTCGCTGACCTGAGAAATCAAGGTAAGGCTGTAATCCTGAGCACACACCAAATGAATCAAGTAGAGGAGCTTTGCGACCGCATATTAATGATAAACGACGGGCGCTCGGTTCTCTACGGGGAGCTGGCTGAAATCAAGTCCAGGTATAGAAGCAATTCGGTTCTCCTGGAGTATGAGGGGAAGCTAGGAGAGGTGCCGGGAGTTACCGACAAGCGCACCCACAAAGGCTACGTTGAGCTGGTTCTTGATGAAAATGCAACTCCTCAGCAAGTCCTGGAACGATTGGTTAGTACCGGGATAATAATCAATCGCTTTGAAGTAGCTACTCCTCCACTTAACGAAATCTTCCTGAAGGTGGTGGGTAAAAATCATGAATAAGACGCTGTTGATATTCAGGCATGAATTTCTTCACACGATAAAGAGGACCGGGTTTATTATTATGACCATTATTGTGCCAATCATAGCCCTCCTGGGCGTAGGGGTTTTCCAGCTCGTATCAGGAATTGCCAAGCCGCCGGCGCCAGAAGTAACAACCATTGGATATGTAGATGAGTTCGGTGGATTCCAGCAGTATACCAACCAGGGAAACATAACGCTGGTTCGCTTTGATACACCGGATGATGCGACTGAAGCGCTGGTTAAGAGGGACATCAAAGAGTATTTCGTCATTCCGCCGGATTATATCTCCACGGGAGTGGTTAGCCGGTATACTCTGGAAAAACAGCTAGAGGCACCAACCGACATTGCGGCGGCGATTAAGAGTTTTCTCTTAAGTAATCTCTTAGGGGAAAAGATATCGCCTGAGACCATAGACCGGGTAGAAGAACCCTTGAATCTGGTTACCACCAGGCTTACTGAAACCGGCGCCGTGGCTCCGGAGCAAGGCGGATTCGGGAATTTTATCTTTCCGGGCGTTTTTAGTCTTCTACTGGCGCTCTCCATCATTTTCTCCTCCACGTATCTACTGCAAGGACTTGGTGAGGAGAAAGAGAATCGCCTCATAGAGGTATTGTTGTCCTCCGTTTCCGCCCGGCAGTTACTCACAGGCAAGGTTTTGGGGCTGGGTGCCGCCGGACTGGCGCAGGTAGTCGTCTGGGTGGTTTCAGCTCCACTCCTGCTGAGCCTGGCTTCCTCATCCATCGGTGGCTTTATCAGCACAATACAATTACCAGCTAACTTCCTTGTTCTGGCTGTAGTGTATTTCATCCTGGGCTACTTGTTGTTCGCCGTGCTTTCGGCAGCAATCGGCGCCATCAGTTCCAATTCCCGGGAAGGACAACAACTGGTCGGGATTTTTACACTTCCCTTACTCATACCCCTCTGGTTCATGTCTTTACTTATGGCGTTTCCGAACAACCCAATTTGGGCAGTTCTTACTATTTTCCCTCTCACAGCACCTGCGGAAGTGATAATAAGGCTGGGCGTGAGTGGTATTCCTGCCTGGCAACTGGCGGTCAGTATGGCGGTGCTGGTGCTCTCCATCATCGGGGGGCTGCTATTGACAACCAAAGTTTTCAGAACTTACTTGCTCATGTATGGGAAAAGACCTGGCTTCGGGGAAATCATCCGAAGCCTGAGGAGCGCTTAACTCAAAGGTAAGACTCTTCTCTCCCAACGTGTATTCTGTAAGGCCTATCTATTGCTGGGTCGAGTGTTGATTTTTGCCACAGGAAGCATCTATGCTGTGGGGTGCATGCTTTTGCGAAAGGGAGGCTTTGCTGTATGACCAGGGAAGAGATAAAGGAGTTGCTCGATGAGGCAGAGAAAAGATTTGCTGAGGAAGCAAATTTAATACAATTGGAGTCAGGCAGGATAATTTTTGTTGGCGATACCCATGGTGACTTTGAAGCCACGGAGAAAGTCATTCACAAGCATCTCAAGCCGGGGAATAAGCTAGTTTTCCTCGGGGACTATGTTGATCGTGGGCCGGCTTCCATGGAGAACATTAACTTCCTGCTTCAGCAAAAAATCGAGCATCCCGACGGTCTTTTTCTCCTCATGGGTAATCATGAAGGCTATGCTGTGCTAAGTTTTCACCCTGCCGATTTCTGGGAAGGGTTGGATGCCGAACTTCGCCAGCGATACAGTGAGGTTCTTTCCAAGCTACCACTGGCGGTTTCCACATCAAATGGAATCCTGGCTTTGCATGGGGCACTGCCTGACGTGCCGAGCCTGGAGGATATAAATAAAATAAAGCTAGGTAGTACTGAGTGGCATCAGGTAACCTGGGGAGACTGGCAAGAAGGGGCAGGGGGCTTCCTGGGAGCCGATCCTTATAATGGAAGACCTCAATTCGGGCGAGGCTGGTTTGAAGACATTATGTCACGCTTGGGCAGGAACGTCTTGATAAGGTCTCACCAACCTGGTGCTCCACCCATAATGTATGGCGGAAGATGCCTTACTATATTCACCTCTTCAGCTTATAGCCATTATGTCGATGACCGCACCGTAGCCTTGGTTGATTTGGAAAGAGGGGTGAAAGGGGTGGATGATATAACGATAGAGACTATTTAAAGTCCTGCGTCGGCCCTCAAGATTTCAGCTTTATCTGTTTTCTCCCAGGGGAGGTCGAGGTCTTCCCTGCCGAAGTGTCCATAAGTGGCAGTTTGGCGATAAATGGGGCGGCGCAAGTCAAAAGTCCTTATAATGGCTTCGGGGCGGAAGTCGAAATGCTTGCTTATGAGACTTAATATGGTTTCATCGGGAACCTTTTCTGTTGCGGATGTCTCGATGGTTAGCGATAAGGGATGAGCCTTTCCAATAGCATAGGCAACCTGAACCTCAATGTAATCGGCAAGACCGGCAGCCACTATGTTTTTAGCGACATATCTGGCCATATAAGCAGCGGAGCGATCTACTTTGGTCGGGTCTTTACCTGAGAAAGCGCCTCCACCATGACTGCAAGCACTGCCATAAGTATCAGCAATGATTTTGCGCCCTGTAAAGCCAGTGTCACTCACTGGCCCACCAATGACAAACTGGCCGGCGCTATTAATGTAAAATTTAGCACTGGTGTCCAATGAATTAACAGGAATGACCTTTTTAATCACCTGCTCTATAAGGTCATGCTCAATGACATCACGTTTCACCCCTGGGTCATGATGAGCACCAAGAACAACGCAAACCACTCTCTTGGGTACGCCACGACTATACTCTATGGTTATCTGAGATTTGCCATCAGGCCTGAGATAAGGGATGGTCTTATCTTTTCTTACTTGAGCCAAGCGCTGGCATAGCTTATGCGCCAGTGCAATAGGCAAAGGCATAAGCTCCGGAGTTTCTTTACAGGCAAAGCCAACCATCATTCCCTGGTCACCAGCGCCAGTCTTATCCAGAACTTCGTTAGTCGACTCTCCTGTTCTTGTTTCTAAAGATTGGCTAACCCCAGCAGCAATATCGCTTGACTGCTCCTTGAGGGATACGAGGACTCCGCAGGTTCGATAATCAAAGCCATATTCAGGTTTGGTGTAGCCTGCCTCTTTGATTACCTGGCGTACAAGGTCTGGGATTGTTATATAGCAATCGCAGGTAATCTCACCCATGACTATCACCATGCCCATGGCAACAGAGACTTCACAAGCGACTCTGGCGAAGGGGTCCCTTTCCAGCATGGCATCAAGAATAGCATCTGATATCTGGTCGCATAGCTTATCAGGATGTCCTTCGGTGACGCATTCCGCAGTGGCTAAGTACGAATCTAAGTGATTAAAACTGTTTGGCATTATTACTCCCTTTCTACGTGCCTGACTCCCAGCTTTGGAGGTATTCTTTTTGCTCCTCAGTCAAAGAATCTATGGTGATATTCATAGAAGCGAGCTTTAATCGGCCCACTTCGTTGTCAATTTCCTCTGGCACAGGGTAAACATCTGGTTTAAGTTTTCCCCTCATTTTGACAAGGTGTTCCACACATAGAGCCTGGTTGGCAAAGCTCATATCCATGACGTTAGCTGGATGCCCCTCAGCAGCGGCTAGATTGATGAGCCTACCTTCGCCCAAGAGATAAATATGCCGCCCATCAGCCAGGGTATATTCGTCAACAAAGGGGCGCACTCGCCTTTTTGATTGAGCCAGGCTTTCCAGAGCCGGGATGTTTATTTCTACATTAAAGTGACCGCTATTGGCTATAATAGCTCCGTCCTTCATGTGCATGAAGTGCGTTTTATCCAGAACGCTGGCATCTCCGGTGGCAGTGATGAAAACCTCTCCTATCTCACAGGCATTGACTAAAGGCATAACCTGGTAGCCATCCATAACTGCTTCCAGAGCAGGGATAGGACTAACCTCGGTGACAATAACCCGTGCTCCCAATCCTTGAGCCCTCATAGCTATTCCTTTGCTACACCAGCCGTAACCACAAACAACCACTTTTCTCCCTGCCCACAATATATTGGTGGCTCTAGTGATGCCATCAATGGTGCTTTGCCCGGTGCCGTAGCGATTGTCAAAGAAATGTTTGGTTTGAGCATCGTTTACAGCGATGACAGGGTAACTCAATTTTCCCTTCCTTGCCATGTTCCTTAATCTGATGACTCCCGTGGTGGTTTCCTCAGTGCCGCCAATCACATTGTGGCAGAATTCAGCGTATTCCTTATGAAGAGTGGAAACCAAGTCAGCACCATCATCCATGGTAAGCTGCGGTTTGTGTTCTAATGCAGTAGTGATATGTCGGTAATAAGTCTCGTTATCCTCTCCCTTTATAGCATTGACAGGGATACCATAGTCAACCAAGGCGGCAGTCACATCGTCCTGAGTGCTTAAGGGATTGGAGGCACATAGAACCAGGTCAGCGCCACCTTCTCTTAGTGCTAAAGCCAAATTAGCTGTTTCGGTAGTTACATGAAGACAGGCGGAAATGCGGATTCCCTTGAGAGGCTTCTCTTTGGCAAATCTTTGCTGTATTAGCTTGATTACTGGCATTTCCCTGCCAGCCCACTCAATGCGAAGCTTGCCTCCCTCAGCCAGGGAAGGGTCTTTAATGTCGTAATTCTTCATTTTTATAACTCACTCCAAAGATTATTTAGTTGTTATCCTGGCCTGACAGGCAGAAGCTAAACAAAGATGCTCCAGGCTAACTTCATTATCTTGTTGGCTGGAGAAAACCCCATCCTTTTATCCTCTGAACTGCTCGGCAACCCAGTCAGGTATATCCAATGTACCCATTAGAACTGGTTTTTGATGGCAATCGCTGCCCCCGGTCATTATCAGGCTGTGTTTCCTGGCAAACTCGATGTAATGCGTAGTAGTCGTGGCATCCTGTCTTGAATGCCAGCACTCAACACCATCGATGTATTCTAGCATATATTTCTCTATGATGTTAGTTTGTTTATCCAAATCAGGCGTTAGGCTTACTAAAGATGTTCCGTTGGGGTCGTTGGGATGTGCATGTACCAATAGGCCGCCGGCGTTCCTGATTAACTTTGATGCTTCAGCAAGTGAAAGCGGATACTTAGCCACGTCGCACTTGACCAGATACCTATCAAAGGCTTCCTGCTTATCCTTCACAATCCCTTTCTCTATCAAGTAGTTCGCTATATGGGGTCGCCCAAATACACCATCTACGCTATCTTGTATATTCTTGAGGTCTTTCTCGGTGAATCTTTCAATCCCTTCTTTATCGAACTCAACATTCAACTTCTCCAAAATCTGCCGCGCTCTTCTTCCTCTATGTTCTTTTATTAATTGAAGCTTGCTCTTCAGCTCCTGGTTGCCCCTATCATATTGATATCCCAGAAAATCCAGGGAAACAGCCTTATTCTTATCAGGATAATTGAATGTCACATTCAACTCTACCCCGGTGATGTAGGATATGCCGTGCTCTCTTGCCAGGGCGATAGCCCTTTCCTGGCAGTCTATAGAATCATGGTCAGTGGTCGACATCAAGTCGATATTTCTGTTTTTTGCTTCCCGGAAAACCTCCTCAATGGAGAGGTTGCCATCCGAGCAGGTCTTGGTATGGATGTGTAAGTCTATTTTCATTCCTATCTCTTTTCCATACCAATAACGTACCAGTCTTCGGGCAGGTCGAACTGTGTATCGACTGTCAGGTGAACGATATTGAGCCCGGGGCTCAACCGCTTCAGGTCATCCAGGTCCACTTCCTCGAACTTCTTCTTATTGTTGAGGTAGGCTTGTTCGGTGAGGGCGTTTGATTGATAGTCCTCCTTAGTCCGTCTCAGTATCCGCGCTATGGCGGCCTCCTGGGGGCAGTGGGTCTGAAGAATAACGAATGTCTTATTGTGTTTGGCTGCTATTGCAGCAGCACGCCTTCTTAATGATTGGGTAACGAAGGTGGCATCGAGTATCACGCTGTCGCCTTTCTCAAGAGTCTCATCTGCCTGCCGAAACGTCTCATCATAAACCATCGTTCGTTTATCCATACTCGAGGCGACCTTTTCATCGAATATATCCTCGCCTTTCAACACTTCCAGTCTAATCAGGTCAGACCGGAGGATGGGATAGCCTTTAATCTTGGATACCTCCTCGCTGGTCTCTGTCTTCCAGGTGCCGGGAAGGCCGCAGGTGATAAGCAAAATATCAGCTCCCAACTCGCTTTGTATGAATTTCCTGAATGCTTCTTTCAATTTAGTACTCCTTTGTTGTTTTCACGCTTTGTGGGGTGCTAAGTATTTGGACAAGCGCAGCAAACCGCAAAGCTCATATTATGTCAAAACACCACATCATTTGGACTTTCTCCGAACTCATAGCAAACGCTCGACCACTGCTTGTGCTCAGGAAGCCGGCATGCGGGGAGATTTCGCTGCTTTACGCCGAACCACAGCCCATCCGATGACTGTGACAAGACCTGCCATGCACAGCCAGGCGAAAACGTCGCCAATCTGTGAATATACAGTTTTAACACCTTTAGTCGGACCATATGCAATCATCACCGGATCTTCGCTCGTGAAATAGTCCGTAATTGCCAACACCCGTCCCTGATAATCCGTAGCAACCGAGAACCCATGGCTGGTAGGGCGGATCAGAGAGAAACCATTTTCAATCGCCCGAAACGTCGCCATTTGCATGCGAAGAAGAGCGACTTCTTCCCAGTCATTTGACGGATTGAACATAACGTCTACTCCTGCCTCGCCAGCCTGGCGAAGCAGGTTGGGGAAATCCATATCAAAACAAATTACCGAAGCAATCTTCCCGTAGGACGTGTCCGAGGTCAAGATTTCACCATCTCCAGGCACAACGGGTTCACCTGGAGTAGGTCGAGCTTTGAAGTATTCCCACGCAATATCTCCCGACGGTTCAATGCAAACGATTTTGTTCTCAACCAGATTTTGGCCGGACTTCAGCGTGGCTAGTGCCATGCCCAGATAAATCCCTTCCTGACGAGCAAGCGTGCGACCACGCTCGACAAGTGCAGGCTCATCTTCATCCAATACGTAACCACCACCCTCGCTCCAGAAGACGATACTGGCACCAGCGCGGGCTTCCCGTTCACTGCGCTCAAGCAAATCATTGATATTAGCATTGAACTCTGTACGAATAGATTCCAGTTCCGTCTCTGTAATTTCTCCCGATAGAAAACGTTCCGCGGAGTCCTGAATATCCTGACTCATCTCAAATATTTCAGTTGCAGGAATAGCTGCCATTCGGACAGTGTCGGATGATGATTGGGAGATAAGAGATGCACTGCCAGCTAGCAACAATACAGCCAGTATGCCCGTATATGTCACAACGCCCTTCCAGACTTTCTTCCATTCAAACTGCTGCTCCCAAGCCCAGTTCACCACAGATGCAAACCAGGCAAGCAGGAAGGTTATCCCTGATAGCCCCGTAACCGACACAACCTGTAACAAAGGCAGGTTGCCATACTGGGTGTATGCCAGCGAACCAAAACTGCCATAGGGACTTACTATTGTCATGATGTATTGCATCGTTACCATCGCCAGTGGAAACACCAGCGTTGACACAAACCACTTCAGTCGGGAAGCAAGCAGGCGGTCGGTCAGGAAGATCAAGGAATTAAAGAGACATATCATCACCACAAAAATAAAATAACCTATGCCTGGAATGGGCACCAAACCCTGCCAGGCAAAATAAAGGGGAATTATAGACACAAGCGTATAGATAATGAATCCGTGTTTAAGTGGCTGTGTTCGCCAGAAGCGAAGCGCAAAGACCAAAGACAGCCAGATTGCAACGGGAATGTTCCACTTTCCATTCGAAAACAAGATAAATATGGCCGCAAGAGCCAGCCAAAGAAAGGACCAGCGGTTCAATTTCTCTGTGGCGATTGATTGCCGTTCCATTATGATAATCCGCCTTCTACGTTATTCATCCTATACGACAGGAAAAATTCTTGTCAATGGTAACAAATAACTTCTGAACTTAAATGCCATCGCCACCTCTCCTTTACGTCATTTTCACGTGGCACCGAAATAGGCGAGCTCAGGAGTTGCCTAATCCGATTTATTTTAACCTATTCTATATTTCATATATACGATTCGGCAAGCTCGAAATATCTCCGAGCGGCAGTCAGAGCTTTTGCCTTCTCCTCCTCGGGGATATAGGGGTCATCCAGCTTAAAGCTTTCCACCTTGCCTCTAACATAAGCCCGGTAGCACTTGTAGAAACCGAGCAATTCTAATAGCTCCTCATCATGAGATAGCTCCACATAGGTGTTTACCAGATGCTTTGATAGGTCAGGTCGATTATAGCGGTCTAAGTCCATAGCCAAAAAGGCAATCTCTGAAGCCACATCAGAGTACCTGAACCTATCGTTGAATTCAATGCAATCATAGATGCAGATATCATCAATAAAGCAAATGTGGGCCGCATGAAGGTCACCATGACAATCCCTTATTTTTCCTTCCTTCACTCGTTTATCGAACAGGCTGCTATTGCTATTGATGAAATTATTGGTGTAGTTTTTAATGTGCTCATACTTCTCTGCGGGGATAGAAATCCCGATATATTTTTCAGTTTGAGCGAAGTTCTCATCAGTGTTCTGGTGAATAACATCCAATTCCCCAAATGCGGCAATCTCTGAGCTTGTTTCAGCCCTTTGGTGAAAGCCCACCAACTTCCCGGCTACTTTTGCTACCATTTCTTGGGTTACCTGGCCCTGGGGCAAAAGGACATCCATCATACGCTCCTGAGGAAGTTGCCTCATTTTGACGGCATATTCTGTTATCTCACCCTCGCCTTCGATGCAGAGTGAATTGCTTCGCCCCCTTAGCTTCGCTCCGAGCTTCGGCTCACCCTCTCCTCGCAATGGCATTGTTATTGGCACTACTGCCAAATACATATTAGGGCAGAGACGTCTGTTTAGCTCAAGCTCTTGATGGCAAAAGAAGCAACGTTTCTCCAAAGTTGTGTAATCCAGATATCCCAGGTTGACCGGCTTTTTTACCTTGTACACGTAATCACCAGTGAGGAAAACAAAGGACATCTGGGTCTGAATTAGCTCTATTTCTTGTGGTCTATGCGGATAAGCAGCAGGGTTAAGCAAGGCCTTAGCTGTGGATGCTAATGCTGACACTAACTTACTTTAGTTTATATTACCAACTTTGTGCCACGGTTACTGAGGCGGCTGCGAGTCTTTAAAAAATGGCTGATTACTTTATGATAAGGCTCTAAAGGCTAAGAAAGTTTTCTTTTCTCCTCCGTGCATCGCCTCAACGTATTCCGCAGTAACAGGTGTCCCAATTTTAATCTGGTCAGGCTTCGTGGTATCCATCCCCAAAATACGAGCTGTAACCTTTACGCCCTCTTCCAGCTCAACGACGCCGCTGCAGTAGGGATGTTCTCTGTCAAACCCCTCCTCAAGCATTAAGGGGGCACCAACAGTTATAACGGTATAGGCAGCGAGCTTCCCTTTTCCCTTCATCTCTACTAGCTCCATCTCATTTCCCTGGCATTTAGGGCATATAGGTTTTGGAGGAACGGATAGGTGCCCACACTTTTTACATTTTGAGCCCTTCAATTTTTTCTCGCTAAGGAATTTAGCATAAGCCGAACTATAAAACTCATTTTCAGCTACTTCTGAGAATTTACTTTCTAAAGCCACTAGGAATTACCTCCTCTCGAAAATGTTTATCACGACAGTAGCACCATGTGCTCCCACATTTTGCGTTAACCCTAAATCGATGTCCTTGCGCTTAACCTGTCTTGGGCCAGCTTCTTCTCTCATTTGTTTAAATATCTCCACTACCATTCCTACGCCAGATGCTCCTATAGGGTGTCCCTTAGCCTTCAGTCCGCCATCCATATTGATTGGCAACTTTCCATCCAGCCTGCTTTCTCCTTCTCTAATTGCCTTGACTGCCTCACCTGGTTTATAGAGCCCCAGGTCTTCCATGGCAAGTATCTCAGCTATGGTAAAACAATCATGAACCTCAGCCATCTTTATATCTTGAGGGCCAACATTCGCCATTCCATAAGCCTCTCTTGCTGCCTCTTTAGTCCCTGTT
>Ga0315545_1003021_pt1 | contig 14644 bp, 18 predicted proteins | sample SalMarSW160210MG_FD_203096 | JGI IMG/M metagenome (GOLD analysis project Ga0315545, IMG submission 203096) | Salt marsh sediment microbial communities from the Plum Island Ecosystem LTER, Massachusetts, United States - Salt Marsh Sediment SW1602-10 ... | reverse complement strand
GGAAAAAGAGTATATCCAGGGTCTTCGCAGAAAGGGAATACCTGTAGTTCTTATTGATAGGGAGATAGAAGGCTATTTTACCAATATTGTCATGATTGACAACGAAGGAGCGGCTTTCAAGGGAACCGAGTACTGTCTAGACTTGGGACATAAACGCATAGGGTTTATAAGTGGACCGTTGGATACCCGCCAGTTTACTGGCGGGAGGAAAACGGTAAATTCGCCGAAGGCGAATTTAAGAGACTTCCTAATTACTCGCTTTTTTTATACAATCAATGCATGAGTCCAATTAGGAGAACTAAGCATGCTGTTTATGATACAAAGTACCATTTTGTTTGGATCCCCAAATATCGAAAATATATATTCAGTAAAGAAATATCAAATTACACCAAAGAGATATTCCAAAGAATTGCTGAGGAATATGAGTTTGAAATAGACACCATGGAAGTGATGAAAGACCATGTGCATCTTTTTCTTTCTGCTCCACCAAGATATTCTCCTGCTCAGATTGTACAGATTATGAAAAGCATATCATCAAGAGAGGTTTTCCGAAGATTCCCCCATCTGAAGGAGATTCTTTGGAAGATGGAGTTGTGGAGCGATGGATACTTTGTTCGCACAGTAGGAGATAGAGTAACAGCAGAAGTAATCCAGAGATATATCAAATATCAACATGAAGCAGAACAACTCGATTTTGGGTTTAGTCTTTAATGCCCCCCAGCTTGCTGGGGGGTTCTTTACTGGAACAGCCTCCATTCATAATTAGACTGTTCCAATTATAACATAAATCTAAAGTTGTGCAGGTATTTATTACGTTCCATGTATTTAAAGAAAAGTGCATGTTCATAACCTATGCAAAACAAGAGAGAAAAAGAAGAGTAGATATCGTAGGCTACCTTATAAAATATGTCATTTCTTCTCCTAAGAAACTGGCACTTGACAAAGAAAAAAAAGTGTTAAAAATTAATAGTGAAGTTAGATCTTTGGCAAAAAAAGAGCCAAAAATGAGGCCGGAGGGAGGTGAAAATCAGGTAGGCCGTTAGCTGGCGAGAAAGAATGAACCATGTCTTGAAAAAGGAGGATAAAGATGAAAAAGATAGGTTTAATAGCTATCACACTATCGTTGATTCCCCTGCTTTTTGGAACGCCTGTTGGTGCTAAGAAAGAGGTTAACTTCTTTCTGGCACGATACGACGGATTGAGACCTGAATACTACCAGGATCTAAACAGAGCTTTCAGCGAGGCAAATCCAGATATAGATCTAAAAATTATTCCTGTCGATTGGGAAGTGCTGCATGATAAGCTGGTGACTGCTATTGCAGGAGGTAAGCCTCCGGATCTTTCGGTTATTGCAACCCGCTGGTTATTAGAATATTTGGATATGGGGATAGTAGAACCTATAGAAAAATATCTAACTAAAGACTTAATCGCCAATATTGAACCCGCAGCTATGGAAGCCAGAATCAAGAATGTCCTCTATGCCCTACCAGTAGCAGTTGGTCCTCGATTTTTGTACTACCGCTCTGACATCTTTAAGAAACACGGCATTGCCGGGCCTCCAGACACTTTTGAGGAGATGCTTAGCCAAGCCCAGAAGATCCATAATCCCCCCGATCTCTACGCTGTTGGAATGACTGGCAAAAAGTTTCACGCGCTCACCGAATATACCTATTATATCTACGAAAACGGTGGTGATTTCTTTGAGATTAATCCCGATGGAAGCTACGGAAAGTGCCGAATTAACGACGAAGCGGGAGTTGGAGCTCTTAGCTTTATGAACGATTTGGTTAACAAATACAAGGTGACTCAGCCAGGTGTGACTGGATACTCACAGGATGAGGTTCAAGATCTTTGGGCCTCCGGTAAATTAGGTTTCATCTTGATTGGAGCATACACCGATGTAGTTACGAGGCAAAGAGGCGCTACCTTTGAATGGGATTATGCTCTCATGCCTCATTTTGCCGGCAAAGACCGTCATACCCTCTTGATTACCGATTCCATTATGATGTTCAAAAGCTCAAAGAATAAGGAAGCAGCAGCAAAGTTCTTGGAGTTCTTTTACCAGGATGAATGGCGACTTGGGTTTGATAAACAGGTTGGATTTCCTCCTGTGCTAAAATCGGTAGGGAAAATGCCTTATTTCCAGGCACCGATCTATAGAGCCATGGTTAACTCTATGCCTGGAGCTAAGGGGTGGCCTTTGGTAGCTGAATGGGAAGAGTGTAACGACATAATCTGGAATGCAATAGGGGCAACTTTCTTAGGCCAAAAAACTCCCCAAGAGGCACTGGATGAAGCAGCGGCAGAAATAGACGAGATTCGTCGGGGAGAATAGTAAGCTAAGGTTCAGGTGGCTTCAAGGCCACCTGAACCTTAAACTTTAATTATGGTTATGAATAAGAATATCGGCTTGCCTCCTGAAAGAAAAGGTGCCTTTTGGACTACTGAATCAACGCTTGCCTACTTTCTTGTCTTACCTGCCATAGCAGTCCTGGTAGCTTTTATGTTTTATCCCATTGTGTACGTTTTCCTAACGTCACTGTATAAAACCAATCGGTTAGGAAATCTGGTTAAATTCATTGGAACAGATAACTTCGAAACTTTATTTAGTGATAAGGAATTTTGGGAAGTAACCATTAGGTCGGTTATCTGGACTGTGCTGGCAGTCTCAGCCAAAACTTTAGCCGGTCTTGTTATCGCTCTTTTGTTAAATGTTGATTTTAAAGGAAGAAAACTGGCTCGCACGCTGGTTATTCTCCCCTGGGCATCCTCAGTTCCTATAAGTGCCATGCTCTGGTTGTGGGTATATAATTATATGTTTGGACTTCTGAATTACACTCTGGAAATAACTGGTCTCTGGAAGAATCCTCCGCACTGGTTGGCATATCCTCTTTCCGGTTTTCTTGCTAATCTTTATGTCGACATCTGGATTGGCATACCTTTTATGGCTTTGGTTTTTTTAGCTGGTCTTCAAACAATCCCCAAGGAACTCTACGAGGCAGCAGAAATTGATGGGGCTGGGAGTTTCACTAAGTTTTTATTAATTACCTTACCTCAATTGGGATACGTCGTATTCATTGTCACTCTATTTTCCACGATATGGACCCTTGCTATGTTTGAGACAGCTTTTATAATTACCCAGGGAGGGCCCATGAACAGTACCCATCTGTTTAGCACCTTTACTTATCAGATCGGCATAGCACTTGGGAGATTGGGCGAGGGAACAGCAATTTCCCTTTTTATGTTTCCGATTCTCATAGTACTTATGTATTTAGAGCTTAGATACGTAAGAAAAGGGGCCTAAATATTTCTTGATTACTATTTTCTATGAAAGGAGAGAAGGTTAAATACCACAACCTAGAATGTCTAACGTAAATAGACGATTTTTTTTTTTTTACATTCCCCTTGTTTTTTTTTACAGGTTTCCTTTTACTCCCCTTTTTTTTGGATGATTATAACATCGATCAAACCAGCAAGTGAAATGTATAACGTGCGTGAATTTCCACTGATGTTGCATTCAATTACAGCAAAACACTACCAAGGCCTGTTCAATAGTATGCCATTTATCATTTGGACGAAGAATTCTTTTCTTGTTACTGTTTTTGCGACATTTGTGTCCATAGTCATAGGTTGTCTTGCTGGCTATAGTATTGCTAGGTTACGATTTCCAGGTGCAACTACTATCGGCATAGGTATCTTTATGACTTATCTGATTCCACGCACGTTATTATTTCTTCCTCTCGCTCACATCCTGAAAAGGTGGGGAATAGGCGATTCGTTGGTTTCTCTTATCGTCACCTATCCTACCTTTCTAATACCTTTTTTGTACCTGGATACTAATGGGTTACTTTGCAAGTATTCCTAGGGAAATCGAGGAATGTGCCATGGTCGATGGTTGTACAAGAATGCAAGCATTTATCAAAGTAGTGCTTCCCCTGGCAACGCCAGGGTTTATTTCAGTAAGCATTTTTTGTTTTACTCTTTCATGGACAGAGTTTCTATATCCTCTTTCATTCATACAATCCGAGCTGCAGAAACCTTTGACAGTGGGAATTGTTAGCCGTCTTCGATGCGGTGACGCATTCTTTTGGAGTTCGATAATGGCCGGAGGCACATTAACGTCTCTTCCGGTAATCATTCTTTACTCATTTCTTCAGAGGCATTTTGTCTCTGGTCTTACGGCAGGGGCAGTGAAATACTGAATATTTAGTTAAAAGGCGTGAAGGTTGACTTCAAAATTGAAAAAAGAAATAGGAACTTACTAAGGTTAAAAAAAGATATAAATTATGCCTAAACACAATAATGGAGGAGGAAGACGGTATAAATGAATGATAAAAAGATTGGATTCATTAGTCTAGGATCCATGGGAAAAAAGCTTGGTGTAAATCTGAAAGTTCTGGTGGACATAATAAGCAATAGTGCCGGAGATAGCTGGATTTTCAGGCACACAGCCCCCAGAATGATAGCGGGGGACTTTGAACCAAAAGGAGCCTTAAACATACTCACCAAAGACTCGTGGATTGTAGTGAATACGGCTATGGAACTGGGGATACCATTACTGGTTTCCAATATAGTTCATCATCTATAGAATGGCTGAATCTCGTGGATTTGGCCAGGAAGATGACTCAGCTGTTATTAAAGTGTTGGAGGAGTTTGCTGCAGTTAGGGTATGCGATTGAGAAACCTGTTTCCTCAGGCTTAGAAAAATAAACACTGATGAAAGAATTTTCAAGAGAATTAAAGTTGAACGAGAGAAGCGGTGATTTTCTTTTCCGGCGTAGATATAAGATCTACAATTCAGCAAAAAAAATTTAAAGGAGGGGAAACTTGAAAGACCTTAAAATAGAAGGTATAATTCCTCCTATGGCTACACCTCTTGATGAGAACCAGCAGATAAGCAAACAAGGAATTCAAAAACTCACTGATTTTCTAATTCAAGGAGGAGTTCATGGGCTATTTGTTCTGGGAAGCTTGGGAGAGTTTTATGCATTTAGCCCTGAGGAAAAAAGGCTGATACTGGAGACTGTAGTGGAGCGTAATAAAGGAAGGGTACCTGTGTTTGCTGGAACTGGAGCACCTACTACGAGGGAAGTGGTAAAATTAACCACCACCGCAGAAGAAGTTGGAGTAGATGGAGTGGCTGTAGTTACACCCTTTTACATCAAACCCTCTCAAAAGGAGCTTATTACCCATTATAGACAAATTGCCGATTCTACTTCTCTTCCGGTGATTATATATCATAATCCAGGAAGAACTGGGGGGTTGACACTTTCATCAGCCTCGGTGGGAAAGCTATCCCAGATTGAAAATATAAAAGGAATCATCGATGCCAGTGGAGATATAAACTTTATACTGGGGTATCTAACGCAAACAGAGAGTGATTTTGCTGTACTGGCCGGGTAGGATCCCCTAATATTGTCTGCACTCATTTTAGGAGCTCCGGGAGCGGTAGCTGCAACTGCCAACATTGTTCCTCAAGTTGCGGTGGATATATACAATAATTTTAAGGAAGGTAACTTCAAACTCGCCTTAGAGAAACAAAAGAAAATAGCTTCTCTGAGAGATACCTTCACTCTGGCCAGCTTCCCCAGTGTGGTTAAACAGATTCTTAATCTGCTAGATATCCCTGCAGGACCACCCAGAAGCCCTATTGAACCCTTGGATGCTGGACAAAGATCTCGGCTTGTCCAGGTTTTAAAATCTTTAGATTTAACTCTAAGTGGACAATAATGGATAAAGATAAAAGAGCAGGCAAGGAACTACTAGTTTTAAGTGGTGCCCACGGGCTCACTCACATATTTCCGGTGAGCGTGGGAGCCTCGCTACCTCTTCTCAAAGGCGAATTCCAAATTTCCTATTTGCTTATCGGTATTATTACCCTGTTGATCCACATCTCCTTGTCTCTGGCCAGTATTCCAGCCGGAATACTGGCAGATGCATCTTATAATAAGGGAGAACTCATAGGCGTTACCTTTTTGTTGGTTACTTTATGTTGTGTTCTTTTATTCTTCACTCACAGTCTTATATCAGCAATAATAATTCTAATGAGCATATCTATTCTTTTAAGCGTTTCTCACCCTGCTGCTCAATCTCATTTATCTACAGCATATAGAGACAAAAAGGGTTCTATATTTGGGGTTTATGAGGCCGGTGGCAACGCAGGGATGATCATAGCCCCAGTCGGTGTAGGTTTGCTAGCTATTAACTATGGGTGGAGGGTTCTGTATTTAGTATGGGGAGGATTAGGTATTCTCATCTTTTGGTGGATATACTTTGTTTTCAGAAATAATCATCCACAGATGAGAAAAAAGAAAATTGGTCTTCATTTATCAAAGCATCTGATAGAAGGAACTAAAATAGTTCACTCTCACATTCAGTTAAAATCCGTACTTCTGCTTCAAGGAGTAATAGGTTTTTTGTTTGGAGGAATAGTTACCTTTTTACCAATTTTTCTAGTGGACAGTCATAGCTTTTCGGTGAAAACAGCCGGATATACTCTGGCTTTATTTCTAACTGCAGGTGCTTTGGGAAAACTGATAGGAGGATATTTCTCCGATCGATGGGGCAAAGATAAGACCATGGCTGCCTGCTTCCTGGGCATCTGTCCTCTGCTGGGCTCTATCCCTTTTTTGCAGGGTAATTTACTGTTCATAATTCTTCTTACCATCGGATTCGGGTTTTTTATGATTATACCCAGCAATATTGCCCTGGTGGGGGAGATAACAGAAAAAAATCTGGGATTCAACTATGGACTCCAGTACCTGATAGGAGCTGGATTTGCTGCTGCTTCTAGATTTCTCTGTGGGTGGATAGCAGATGCCTTTGGAATACAAAATATCTTCCTCCTCTTCTCAGGGGCAGCTTTATTTGGTAGTGGATTTGTAATTTACTTTCTTTTAATGAAAAGTTACTTTGAATCAAGTCATGAAAAAGAAGCAAAAATATAAAAAGGTTTTTCCGAATAATATTAAAAAATGGATGACGTAAAAGGGAAAAGTGAAATAAAAAGGGGAGAGCCAAACGAAAAAGGGTGGACAAATTATCCTTCTAAAATCCTTATAATAAGCTGGTTTCGATTTTTAAAAGAGGGTTTATTTAAGAGAATTATACCAGGAGGGTTATATGAAACTTTCTTTTCACACCTGGCCTTACAGTAGTTCCATAAGCTGGTTGCCCTCTTATCCGCTGGAAGAGGTGATTAAACGAGTAGCCTCCATTGGATATGAGGGAGTTGAGATTGGAGCAGCCAGTCCCCATGCCTGGCCTGCATATATGGAGAAGGGAAAAAGAGAGAGTACAAGGAAACTGCTTGAGGAATGCAACATGGAGGTCTGTGCAATTTGTCCTGCTCTGGGAGGAGAGCCAGGAAATAACCCAGCCAGCCCTCTGCTAGCGGAAAGAGAGACTGCCATCAAGTATTATAAACAATGTGTTGGCTTAGCTCAGGATTTAGGCAGCAAAATGGTTACTTTTGTAGCTGGGTGGATAGTTTATGGGGTATCTAAAAAACAAGCATGGAATCGGGCAAAACAATGTCTAGTAGAGACTGCTAAATATGCCCAGGATAAAGAGATTATCATGGTAGTGGAACCAGTACCTGGAGACAGTGATCTTGTGGAGACAGCTGATGATGGTATAAATTTGATGAAAGAGTCAGAAATGTCCAATGTGAAAGTTATGCTGGATACCTTCCATGTATTTTACAGAGATGAAATACCAGCAGACTATGTGTATAAAATGAAAGATGACCTGGTGTACGTTCATGTTTCAGATACCGATCGTCTTCCTCCAGGTAAGGGGAAAAAGGATTTTCGCACATTCATCCAGGCTTTAAAGGACATTGGCTACCAGGGATATCTTACCGTAGAGGTAGGTTTTTCTCGCAAAGTAGATCCTGATACCTTTGCCATGCAGGCATACGAGTATCTGGCTCCTCTAATTAAGGAAGTAGGAAAGGGCGGTTGAGCTGCAAGATAGGTAGGGGCCAGCTTAGGTTGGGTTTCTGGATAGGTGGAGGCAGATTTTGCCTTGGGCAAAATACCTTACTTTTATTAAGAGGGCTAATATAAGCTAGCAAGACAAAGTGTGCATAAGGTAGTGGTAGGGTGTGGTTTTTCATATATAAGATTGCACAACGTCTCGATGAAACTAAAGCAAAGAGGGATAAAAATGCAAAATACTATGAAAGCGGCTGTAAGGGAGAAAAGTGGGGTACTTAAGGTGGAAAATATCCCCATCCCTTCATTAAACAGTGATGAGGTTTTACTAAGGATTAGGGCTTGTGGTGTGTGTGGCAGCGATCTTAGATATTTCGAAGGAGAGGATGTATGGGCACTTCATACTCGTGGCATAGTTAAGGAAGTTCCACCCAACGTTATTCTGGGCCATGAGTTTTCCGGAGAAGTAGTCAAAGTGGGTGACTCAAGTCTGGAAAAATGGCTGGGGAAGAGAGTAACTGCTGTGGCCCAAAGACCTTGCTGGAGCTGCCACTACTGCAGAAAAGGACAGGATAATGTGTGTTTTAACTGGGTCCATCTAGGACATGGCACCGGATGGGGAAAAAGAGAATACTATCCTGGAGCCATGGCTGAGTACTGTGCAGTATGGGCAAACAACTTGTTTGAGATTCCTGGAAGCCTATCTTTTGAAGAAGCAGCCTTGACAGATGTAGTTGCAGTAAGCCTGCGGGCAATAAATAACTCCAATATATCTTTAGGGGAGACAGTGGCCATATTGGGGTCCGGTGCTGTGGGTTGTGCTCTTGCTCAGACAGCATGTCTTCGGGGAGCCAGCCAGGTTTTTTGTACGGATATACTCCCTGGGCCCCTAGAGATTGCCAAAAAGGTGGGGGCAGATGAGACCATAAACAGAACTAATGTAGGTGCTGTGCAGTATATTAAAGAAAAAACTAGAGGAGAAGGAGTCGATATAGTGTTTGACTGTGTGGGGGAGCCTGACATTCAAATAGAAGGGCTAGATATGTTAAAACGCAAAGGACAATTTATAACCCTGGCAGTGAAGGATCAACAAATGTCTTTTCCTCTGACCAAAATATCCGCTGAACGGTCCATCAGAACCTCTTGTAGTTTTACCTTCATTGAATTTGAAGCCGCCCTTGACCTTATGGGTGAGGGAAGGATAAAAGTTAAACCCCTGATTACCCACAGATTCCCCTTGGATAAGGCAAAACATGCTTTTGAGGTAGCCTTTGATAAGGAAAAGTACAGCTCTTCTAGAGTAATGATAATTCCCTAAAAAGAGGAGTATAATATTGGTGGGAAAATCCAATTTAAGCGAGAGAAACTTTAGGCTAGGGTGTAGCTCAGTAACCTGGTTTTTTAGCGGAGAAAAGAAGCTGGACCAAATACTAAGAGACATAAAGAGTGCCGGATACGAGGGGGTGGAACTGTACACCTCTCAGACAGAAAATCCAGATCAGCCCTTCGAGTCTTTGGTAAGAGAAATAAAAAATCTGATCCAAACTATAGGATTGGAAATTGCCTGTGTAAATGGTTATGTAGGGTTTGGGCCCACCACCAGACTAGGTGACTTTGTCAGCCTGAAAAATGTGGTAGACTACACTGCTGCCCTGGGTTGTGACAAGATGATGGTGGTGGCTTTGGGAGGAGAGAGAAAAAATATCGCAGATCAGCACAAAGCCATGGCTCATTTCTTAAATGAGGTAGCAGAGTATGCCCAGTCTAAGAATGTGGTGGTCACAGTGCACCATCGGGCAGAATCTTTAATGGAGACCATGAAAGAGATAGATTCCTTTTTCTCTTACTGTACCAGCGAAAATATTAAGTTAACTCTGGATACGGGACACCTGGCAGCTACTGGAGATGATCCGGTAAAGGCAGCCAGAATTTATCATGAGAGAGGACTGCTCAATCATGTACATTTAAAAGAAGGCAAGCCAGGTCAATACAAGAACCTTAATCTAGGTGAAGGGCAGGTGGATTTTGAAAAACTAATAGGGGCCTTAACAAACATAGGATACCAGGGGTGGGCAGTACTGGAGCTGGAAAGTCAACCCGGTGGCCCTTCTCCCCTGGATATAGCCAGGGTAAATAAACAGTACCTAGATAAAATACTGTAAATGGTTTTGAAGTTGCTAAGATTCTCAACTTAACAAGGAGGGACAACATATGGAAAATCAAAAACAGAGAGCAAATTCCTGTACAGGGCATCCAGGAAGACTGGTGGTGGGAAGAATTCTACCTGCTTCCGATTGGGTGCTGGGAATTAAGAAAATATGTGAGGATAACAACGTAAAAGGGGGAAATGTGGTATCCTGTATTGGAGCTCTTCAGGAGGCAAATATACTTAATCCTCTACCTTTAGATGCACAGGGATCACCTACTCAGCAGGAAGCAGAAGGTGAGGAAAGGGCAGGGTATGCTCCCCCTTTGACTATTCCTGGACCTATTCAGGTGCTAAGTTGTCAGGGAACCATATGTACCAAAGAGGATGGGGAACTAGTTGTGCATTTGCATGGCCTGGTGGCCGACAGCAATCACCGAATATATGGAGGGCATATCCCTGCAGGTAAGAACCCAATTTCTAACACGATGGAGGTAATGATCGCTGAAATAGCTGATGTGAAAATGCTTCTCAAATATGATCCAGAGACAAAAGAGCCTCATTTCAGTCCGGAAAAATAGTTCTTTAGAGTTGTCTCTTTTAAAGGGCTGGTATTGCTCTGTAGTATTATCTATTCTAAAGGTCAACAACGATGCTGGTGGTATAATAATTTGCTTTCTCAACAGTTCTAATAACTTTGATACTTTCTTCTTTAGCAGGATTTGGGTTTTCCAGATTTAAAAGGAAAAGATCATTTATTATAGGAGACCCATTAGATGCTTCCTATGGAAATTTTAGCTATCAACTATTTTCATATTATAAAAGGGTTAAGCAAATTGACATTTAGTATATGTGCGTAATCTTTCCGAAATCAGCTATAGTTCGGGATTTTCAAATTTAGCATAGTAAACTAACGTTAGAAGGAAAAGATGGCAGAAAAGATGTATGAGGTTGGCATAGGAGTGGTAGGTTGTGGAAGTGTGGCAGAAATTGCTCATTTTCCTTCTATTAAAATATTCCTGAAGCAGAGCTTGTAGCTGTATGTGATGTAAGAGAGGATGTGGCAAGGAAGGTAGCTGAAAAATGGAAATCGAAGGCTTATTATATAGATCATACGAAAATGGTAGAAAGAAAAGATCTTGATACTGTTATCATTGCTACTCCTAATTTCTCTCATTATGAGCAAGCTACACTTGTAGCTCAAGCTGCCTGTTCAGTTAAGAGTAGGCGAAAAAATAGTTATAGCGATAACTAACCCCTTTGAAGATCTTAAGATTGGGGAAAAAGTTTGGCTTGAATTTAATGAAGAGCGACTCTACCTATTTGATAAAAAAGCTGAAAAGTCGATCGTATGAGAGTAGATACTGAGGCAATCAATGACTTTTGGTTTTAATGGGTAGCAGAAGGATCGAAAAGAGAGAGCTTTGAAACTAGAGTTAGTCGTAGTGGGTCATATACTCAATGAAACTATTAAGCTTCCGGATCGGACGATTGCACCGGTACTGGGAAGCCCGGCTGCCTATTCTTCGGTCATTGCCGCCAGGCTAGGTATAAAAACAGGTATAGTCACCAAAATAGGAAAAGATATGCCCGGGGAATTACTCAAAGTCTTCTCTGAGGCAGGTGTGGACACCCGGGGTATCAAGACCGAAGGGGAAGCCAGTACGACTAATTTGTTAATATACGATACCTCAGGCAATAAAAGAGTACGCTATCTTAAGAAAGCCCCTCATATTCTCTTCAATGATATTCCTAAAGAGTATCTAGATGCTAAGATAATATACATTTGCCCTATGGATCACGAGGTGCCTATGGAGACTGTAAGAGAACTTAGTAATTTTGGAAAAACACTGGCTGTGGATCTTATGGGCTATGGAGGAGCTACTTCAAGCTTTCATCCTGACGAAAAAGAGCAGGAGAGTCATCAGGCTCTTAAGGAGCTAATAAAGCACTTTCATGTAGTTAGAGGGAGCATTGAGGACTCTCAGTACTTCTTTGGGGCAAAGGAGGGAATGGAAGAAGGCGTAGCTTATCTTTTCACTGAGTGGGGCGCTGATATTGGTATAGTCACGCTAGGGGAAAAGGGGGCTGTTATATCAACTAAGGACAGAAAGTTCAGGATTCCTGCCTTTCCGGCAAAAGTTGAAGACTGTACCGGAGCCGGCGATGCTTATTCTGCTGGTTTTCTCGTAGAATATCTAAGAACAAAGGATCCTTACAAATCTGCCTTATTTGCTGCAGCCACGGCTTCTCTGGTTATCGAAGGCTCAGGTGGCGTGCTCCTGGAGAGAATGCCTACATCTTCCGAAGTCCGGGGCCGAGTATCCAGAGCTGCTTCTGAAAAATGAGTACTGGTAAGGAATAAAATAAAGTCATAGGGGGTACAAAGTGGAAAAGAAAGTTGGTATTGGAGTGATTGGGTGTGGCAGCGTAGCTGAGATTGCTCATTTCCCTTCCATTAGAGACATTGCTGAAGCAGAGCTTATAGCTATATGTGATACCAATGAAGAGAGGGCCAGAAAAGCAGCGGAAAAGTGGAAAGTCAAAGGCTGGTACACCGATTATAGAAAAATGCTGGAGAGAAAAGATCTTGATGCTGTTATCGTTGCTACTCCCAATTCTTTTCATCATGAGCAGGTCTTGGCAGCTGCTGAGGCAAAAGTTAATGTTATTGTAGAAAAACCTATGGCCTGCACCAATAAAGAAGCCTGGGAGATGGTGGAGGCGTGCAAGAAAGCCAAAGTGAAACTTATGGTAGGGTGTAACTATCGATTCTGGCTGCAACATGAAATAGGAAAAGAGCTCATCGAACAGGGCCTCCTGGGCAAGGTAATGTTAGGCGAGGCGTGTCTTCATGAAGGTTGGAATCTTTATCCTGAGACAGTAGCAGCAACGAAGTTTAGAAGTACTCCTGAGGAAGCTGGAGCAGGTGCTGTGTTTGATTTGGGCAGCCACAAAGTGGATCTTCTCAGGTGGTTTATGGGAAGTGAGGTAAAAAGGGTAGTAGGAATCGCTAAACGCAGTGTAACACCTGAGGACTACACCACTCTTGATGATGTGTTTTGCATTCTCCTGGAGTTCGAAAATGGAGCTTGTGGCCGGGTAAGTGGTGATCGGTACTCCTCGGCGGTGACCCATCGAACGGAGCTTTTTGGAACTGAAGGAACCATGTATCTAACTTCCGAGTGTAGCAATCCCTTTCAGTCAGCTCCCCTGGCAATATATACCGATAAAGATTACAATTGGGATGATCTACCAGGGGTAATCAGGGACTATCGCTACCCCATATTCTTCTGGGCCGAGGACGTAATTAAAAAGCCTGTTTACAAGCGGTGGGTATCCATCTATCCACCGAGAAAGTGGTCCTATACTAGAATGATTAATCATTTTATCCAGTGTATTTTTGAGGATAAGGAGCCTTTAATAAAAGGAGAGGATGGGGCCAAGGCCATGGACATTCTCTGCGCCGTATTTAAATCAATGAAAACCGGAGGATGGGTTGATCTACCTTTAAAGGAAGAGGTGATACCTCCTCACTACCAACCAAGAAGAGGCGGAGGCTAGTTTTTTTTCTTTGAGAATCCGGCAGGCAAGAGTCAAAAAAAATCTGATGAAAATTGGCATTAGTGGTGTTCATAGATTTATGGAGAAAGGTGCTCAATTTGGATATACAAGGAAGGAATGTTTAGGTGAGAAAAAAAGTAGATAAAGAAAGAGCATTGGTTCTAGCCAGACAAGTTCTTGAGCAGGAAGGTCGTGCCATCCTGGCATTAGGTAATCAACTGGATGAAAGATTCTGCCAGGCTATAGAGGTCCTCTTGAATTGCTCCGGAAAAGTTGTTATTACTGGGATTGGAAAGCCAGGCCATGTAGGTAAAAAAATTGCTGCCTCTCTAGCTAGTTTAGGGACACCTTCTTTTTTTCTCCATGCAGACGAAGGACTCCATGGGGATTCAGGAATGGTAACCGACGAAGATGTAGTAGTGGTCATTTCCCAGAGTGGAGAAACTGCCGAGGTTCTAGCTCTTTTAGCCATACTGGAAAAAATTGGCTGTAAAATTATCTCTATTACTGGGCACCTTAACTGTAGCTTAGCCAGAAAAGCAGATGTTGCTTTGGTTACCGGAGTATCTAAAGAGACTGATCCTTTAAATCTAGCTCCCAGTACTAGCTCCACCGCTATGCTAGCTCTGGGTGATGCCCTAGCTATTACCTTGTCACAATTGAAGGGCTTCTCCAGGAAGGATTTTGCTCTCTTTCATCCTGGAGGCTCACTTGGAAAGCGCCTGTTGGGTGAGAAAATAGATTGAGTGTTTTAAGTCAGCGCCATACAGTGTGAGTTTGCACTCTACCCTAAGCTGCTAACTAATTCCCTCCCCGTTTTTACAAATCCAGTATTTTTTCGTATAATAATCAAGTGGGATAATTAGCCATTTAGCCCCACTTCCACACTGAAGAGTCAAAATTGGGGCTTTTTTGAATAGTGGGTTAACTGAAACCCTTTATTTATGGGAATTTTTCTTTTTGGTTCTTTGAAAAACGCCAAAATAGTGACGAATAT
>Ga0315545_1003020_pt1 | contig 14645 bp, 12 predicted proteins | sample SalMarSW160210MG_FD_203096 | JGI IMG/M metagenome (GOLD analysis project Ga0315545, IMG submission 203096) | Salt marsh sediment microbial communities from the Plum Island Ecosystem LTER, Massachusetts, United States - Salt Marsh Sediment SW1602-10 ... | reverse complement strand
ATAGCGTGCTCGCGCAATCGCACTTTTTGCCTTTCGATAGGCGGTTACTGAGCCGATTATTCCAAGCAGCCAGACAATAAAACCCGATGCCAGTGGAAATGCCATCCGCTGGCAGGGGTATGTCGCACGTGAAGGCTTGGGAATTACTCGCACGAGGAACCAGACAAGTGCGGCCAGACCTATAAAGGGGGACAACCATAAAAGCCACCTGTGTTTGCGAGTTGACGGAATGACTCTGCCTGTCTTGGGACAAAGTTTGATTTTGTGTTTGCTTTTTAGAAACGACATAACCGTCCTTCCTTTTTTTGGGGCTTACTGTAACGACCTATCCCATCCTCCACGATGCACCAAAAAGACCCCAGGGTGAAGAATAAATGTTAATATTATACAATAAACCAGTATACCATAATTGAGCGGCTGAGCCAAATGTTTTTTCATAGTTACGAATTTTTTGTTGCGCAGCCGAAGATAGGTAACTAGGCAGATAGACGCGATATTTAAGACGAGGAACAAGGCATTGGTAATGTTAGAATTTGGTTAGGGCGTGAAATTTCCGTAATGGGCCGGGTTGGATTCGAACCAACGTAGGCTCACGCCAACGGGTTTACAGCCCGTTCCCTTTAGCCACTCGGGCACCGACCCATACATTCGTTGCTCGTATTTCGTGACTCGTATATCGTATGTAGGAAGAATTGAAACAGGAAATAGCCGTTTGTCAAGAGACAAAATTCTAATCGGACAAATCAGAGTCTCCTGTTTCCCGTATTCTGTCTCCTGTCTTCAGCCAAAAAAGTACCGGACACCTTTAACTCGGGACACCTTTAACTCGCATAATTCGCAGCCGAAGCACACATGAAATCTGGTATTGTAATTCTTGTAAAAAATATCTAAGATGCTTAGGTATTGGAAACAAGCTTGTTCATGTTCTTTGAAAAAGCGAGCCATTCGGTTCGGTTTGCAAAAAGTAGTTTTTTTCCTTTTGCGGTTAGAGAATAATATTTTCTCTTTCTTAAAGGTCCAGCAGGTTTCCATCTGCCTTTAATCAGTCCCGCTTTTTCCATCTTGCGCAGGGCTATATAAACGGCGGATTGGCGCCATTGGAAAAAGCCTTTTGTTTTTTGATGAGCCATCTGGATAAGTTCATAGCCATACATCTGCTGCTTTTCGAGCATTGAAAGAATCGCAAATTTGATGCTCCCTTTTATAATTTGCTGGTAAAACATCTATACATTCCTTTCATTATAATTGAAGGATTATATAAAAATAATACCTAAGATACTTAGGCAATATGATTATATCAATCAAAAAGTCAGAAAAGTTAACTTGATAATTCCCTGTGGCTTACCACAGGGTGCAGAAAAGAATGTCTCCTTATCAAATCCTTTCTGGCTACGGCATGGCCTTCGCCATGACGAGTAATATTCTGCTAATTATTGCAGGCTTCTTCATTTTCTATGTTCTATATAATGCATAAGATACTTAGGTATTATTGAAAATCAATCAAAAAATATTTAAAATACTGCGTTGGTTTTGAGAAGCGTGAGCTGAGAAATTCCATATAAGTGAGTAACTATCCTAAATTCTGTGGTTGGTTATTTATTGCCGTTTCCAGAAAGTTAACACTATCATTATCGTTGAATGACGTTTATAGTCATAATACCTAAGATACTTAGGTATTCTTTGAAAATTAATCAGCGAATCCTAAAAGTATTCAGTTGGTATTGCGAAATAGTTGGGTAGCTTGGGCAGATTTGTTGATAGGATAATGTATCTCTACTGCTCATACTGAAAAGTTTTTTTAGATAGGATTCACCGGATTAAATATGATTATTAACCGTATAGTCAAACAACATGCCCATCATACGGGATTCGACTCTGTATAAACTTACATAAAAATATTCTTAATACCTAAGAAACTTAGGTATTCTTACCAACTGATTAATCCTTTTTAGTATAAGTATATAGATACCTGATATCAAGTGTTGGAGTCTTGATACCTAAGATACTTAGGTATTCTTTGAAAATCAATCAGCAAAGTACCAAGAACACGAATCTGGCAATTAATTATCAAGAAAATCTGAACAGCGGCTTAAGCCATCTTGATGATATGCCGCACAACGACCTACGGAAAAAGGTCTTTTCAGGCAGTCATAGAGACTCCGCCGTTAGGCGTTCTTCCGACTCCCCCAAGGCTACGCCGGACAAGCTGTCATCTGTCTTTGGCGTAAGCCATCCCTAACGGGACCGCCATTCGTCTTCTGTTCTCAAACGGTATATCTTTCACTATTCTCTCTTACGTCTACTTAGTCTGCCAATGTTCCTACTTGAGCCTTCGCTACTCAACCGGCCAGATAAGCGTCCGACAACGCGGGCAGTATATCCGTGTCCGGAAAAAGCCGTGTTGTATCTTACAATCTCCACACAAGAATCCGCCACACTGATGGCAGTACTTCCGGAAGTAACTGCTGGTTTCTTTGCCGCACACGATGCAGTTGGTTGAAGTGGATAGCCGAATTTGCTGCTGACCGGCGCTGGTCTGCTTATTGCCTCTTGTCCGGCGGCCGGAAACGCGAAGGGGGAAACCCGACATAGCAATCTTGCAGCCGAATGCTGACTCAAGAACGCCGCTGGTTTGCCATCCAACATAGGGGACTCCCTTGTGCTCGAACAGAAGGGGTACGAACTTCGGGTCGGGATGCTGCTCAGCAAATTCGGCTGGTCGCGTATCTGTTAGGACGCGCCATGGATTCTCGACTAGCGCTTCCGAAAGGAAAACCGGAGGCTGAACAAGACGAGTGGCCACGATTGACGATGCAGTCAGGAGTTGAATGCCAGATAGGCTCTGGCGGATTTGCCTCGCAGATGTAACTTCTGGAAGCGCAGGGCCAGAAGCAGCTTCAATTACCGAGGCACTACGCACGTACAGAATGTCAGCTGTGAGTCGCTTGTACGCGGCTTCCACTTTGTCGAGACGCTTGATAACGTCGTCGAGCTTCTTCGCCCGCTGAATGCCGCAAATCGTGCGGACAGCTTCCACTGCGAGCCCCCCAAAGGCAAAGAAAGTGTCAATCACCAGATGTTCCTCTCTGTTTCATCAGTCCCAACGATTAGTCCCCTTGGACGTGGGAACTGCTCGTAGTCCGTTGCACTGAATTGTTAGACAAAGATATTCCTATTAAAAATATCATTGAACAGATTGGTTCCGTGTTCTATTATTCCTAAGATCTCATATAGAAGTTGCCTGTAATAGACAGACTGTAATTGCACAGTGTTATTAAGGGATTTCTCGTAAGCTTTTTTTAACTTAGATATATCATTAGCAACAGGAATGTTTAGTCGCATGAAACCATTACGCAAATGATAACAAGTCAACAGCATAGCAAAGTTTCTATATTCCTCTTTCAACTTGAAAAAACGCTCTTTTTTTGCTGCTGAAAGTTTAGCAACTTCCATTTCACGTCGAGAATTGATTGGTTCTGTATATTGATGAAGGGAATCATTCGATACAGTGACCTTCTCACAATAGTAACGGTTAAACCATGATTCAAAATAATGCTCTTGAAACTCAAGATAGGTTAATCCTGTTATGTTCGTATTTTGCGCATATTCCTGTGCCCCGGGTTGTAGACCCATTTTTGATACAATGTAACCGATGTTGGCTCCTACTTCGTGCATTACTGTTGTGAATGAATGTACTACAGATTGGGATATCGTGGTTGCCCAATTTTTACATTCTACTACATAGGATACCTTGTCAACGCTGTCTGTATCTATCGCATACACATCTAGTTCGACTTTGCCGCGTGGTGTCATCATAACCTTGGCTTCTTCTGCCTGTAGTCTCATGTCACTGAATATTTGACAGACACCTTTTTGGAGATCTTTCCAATAATCTGGTAGGGGATTATCTATCATGCTAGCATAATATAATAATATACAACATTTTTTGTTAGCAATGTTATAATAGCGTGCAACATTTAAGATTTACAATTTCCGACTTTCGTGTCTCGCATAGGATTTTCCAAATCCGTTCCGTCAATTCTGCCGGACCGGACGTATTCGGCATACGTGAGATTTAGGGTATCACATTTTTGTCTGTTTGTCACCAAATATTCTGGGCGGGAAAAGGGGCATTCCTTATTGTTTTGCGGCCAGATGCTTCGACTCCGCTACGCTCCGCTCAGCATGACAGACAACGATAGAGCAAATCGTCACACGTGAGTCTGTTTGTCACCAAATATTCTGGGCAGGAAGAGGGGGCATTCTACTTTTCTGTCTTTGGTTTGTTAAATAGTTCCTGTTGCGGAAAGAGTAAAAACGAAAATGTCATACCTGCGGAAGCAGGTATCCAGGTCGAAAAACTGGATTCCCGCCTGCGCGGGAATGACAAAAACCAGTATCCGCAACAGATAATAGATAGATTCTTCGGCTTCGCCTTAGAATGACAGACAATGATAGGGAGAAATAAATCGTCACTTGTGATTCGTGTTGCGTGGAGATTGCCACTGCCTTTGGCATCGCAATGATAAATAGTAGTAAGGTGTCCGCCTTCTGTCCTCGGTCTTCCGCCTTCAGGCCAATTCCATAGGGAAGTACTCTTTGGCGTTATTGAAGCAGATGTCCTCAACCATTTTGCCCAGCAGCTCTAAATCGTTCGGTAAAAGACCTGCTTCGACATCATCGCCGAGCATGTTACAAAGTACCCTTCTGAAATATTCGTGTCTCGGATATGACAGAAAGCTCCGCGAATCAGTCAGCATCCCGACAAATCGGCTTAAGAGCCCCATATTCGATAATACTCGCATCTGTTCTTCCATTCCGTCCTTTTGGTCGAGGAACCACCACGCAGAGCCGTACTGCATCTTTCCCGGCGCCGAGCCGTCCTGGAAATTGCCGATCATCGTGGCAAGAACAGCGTTATCTTTCGGATTGAGATTGTAGAGAATGGTTTTAGGCAATTTGTTCATAGAATCGAGCTGATCGAGAAATTTGGCCAACGGCTGAGCAACCTCAATATCGGCCATCGAATCACAGCCGACGTCAGGGCCAAGAGCCTTGAACAGGCGTGTATTATTGTTTCGCAAAGCGCCGAGGTGAAGCTGTTGAACCCACTTAGCTTCTGTATCCATCAACGCCAGTTCGATCATCATCGCGGATTTGAATTTGAGCTTTTCGCTATGGTCCGGAGACTTTGCGGCTCTTATCTTGGCAAAAACATCTTTTATTTCGCTGTCTGTATAGTCTTCTGCATCAACGGTTTCCAGGCCGTGGTCTGAAAGGCGACAGCCGTTTTGGTGAAAATAGTGGTGCCGTTTGCGGAGCGATTCGATATAAGAGTCAAAATCTTTTATTTCTATTTCTGTCGCTTCTTCGAGTCTGTCAATCCATCGATTCAAGGTGGTGACATCCTCAACCGCCATAGCTTTATCCGGTCTCCAGGCTGTATGTACCCTGATTTCAAAACCATCTTGGCGAATCTTCTTGTGGTGCTCAAGCGAATCGAGAGGATCTTCCGTTGTGCAGACCAGCTTCACATTCATCTTTCGCATGATATTCCGCACACTAAATTCGGCGGTTCTCAGCATCTCGCTGCACGTATTGTAGATCTCCTTAGCAGTATCAGGTCCGAGAAGTTTATTTGCTATGCCGAAGTACCTCTTTAGCTCAAGATGTGTCCAGTGATAAAGAGGATTGCCAAGGCAATAGGGAACAGTTGCCGCCCATTTCTCGAACTTTTCGGAGTCGCTCGCGTCACCGGTGATGAATCTTTCGACCACGCCATTTGTTCTCATTGCCCGCCACTTGTAGTGGTCACCGTAAAGCCAGGCCTGCGTGAGATTCTCGAACCTGTGATCCTCGGCAATCTGTTGAGCAGGTAGGTGACAGTGGTAATCGTATATTGGCATTTTCTCAGCGTGTTCGTGATAAAGAACTTTTGCAGTTTTAGTTTGTAGGAGAAAGTCTTCTGTTATGAACTGCTTGGACATTGGTTCTCCTTGCTCAGCAGGCTCATATATAATGTTCAGGTTCACGACTTGTTATCTTGCTGTTGATTGCCCTGACCGGTTTTCTTGCGTTTGGGTGGTTCAAATTCAGCCATTTTCTTTGCCCAGTCGGCAATTTCACTTCGGGTCTTCCGTAGCCGTTCCGATGGCTGCTTGGGGTGTTTCTTTTCTTCTTGTCGCATCTTGTATTCATAGATGCCGTAAATGGCCCAGACGATTGCCAGAGCTACTATCGCTATTATCATTACTGTTTTGAACACGGCCACTTCCTTTCTCTGTATGCCTGCCGGATGTTTCCGTGCAATACGCTACGGGTACCATTTGTGTCGTAAAATAACACATGTATTTGGCCGATTCAAACATTAAGCATTTTTTTCCGTGTTCTCAGAGAATTTAATGGGCTAAAGCCTACCCTTATATATTGCAGGCTTAAATCATAAAAGCTAGCATTAACCTCGGTGGTATAATTCGAGCCACAAGCCACAAAATACGAACTTGTAGCTGGAGTCCCAAAAGGTTATGATTCAACAGGCAAGCCGGCAGCAAGATTTGGAATGGAAAAAATATAGATGAAAAACTCTCGACAGAATAACTGCGATGAGGTCGTGGGCTTATTAGCAGAAGATTATTTGTCGAAATCTAAAGCCCAACTTAGTCATAAGATTGGCGAAATAGCCCAGGATTTCATTAATCGGGGATTATTTAACGGCACAGCCAGAATTGGCAAACAGATGCATGCGGAGTTTGAATATCTGGATGGATTGGTTAATCATGTCATACAATCAGTAAAGAAAGATTTCAGCCATATCCCATTAGACAAATGCAAAAGTGAACTAATAACTTTGATGGAAAGAGAGTACAAAAAGTTAATTCCAAAAATCAATTCTCGGTTATCAACAAGTGGCATGGTAACAGAAGGCAATCTTAAAAATTTTGAAAACGCAGTCCTTAAGGAAATTGAAAAGGCTAAGGAGAAAATAGAAATTCAATGTGCAATTTCAGGAAAGGAGAAAGAAGGTAATAAGCATAAAGCTGAAAAATGGTACCAAAATCGTACAATTCAAGCTGCACTGATAACTGGTGGTTTTATGTTAGTTGCAGCACTTTTGACAACCCCGTTATGGGTTCCTTTTATAAATAAAATGTTTAGCGATTTAGGCGAAAGCACAAGGGTCTCCACTACACATGAAGCAATTGGTGATTCCTCTGATGCAATTGTCACAAGCGGGCCTAATAGTCTTCTAAAGAAAGATGAAAAAACGATTGAGCCGGAGGGAAAAAATGGGGATGTTGATCGGACACAATCATCGCCGATTATAAAGATTCCTGAAGAGATAATCCAGCCGGAGGAAACTACTGCAGAAGTGAATGAGCCGAAAAAGCCGGATATTATTAAGAGGAAGGAAAAGCCGATTGAACCAGAAGATCAATAAATTGAAAGGTAATATCCTATGAATCTCAAAAAACTAACCGGAATTCGCTTAGTTGCATTTACTTTAATTATCCCAATAGTTTTATTGTCCCTTGCTGGGGAGCCTATTCAGGGGCAAGTCAGCCGGAAAAGCTCTGATGAAATATTGCTTGAAATTATGGATCTGCACAGCGATCTTGTTACTAGTGAGACTTTTCTTGCGCAGGCTAAGATGTTAGGCGCATATCTTGAATCTGCCCAGTCGCTTGAGGAGGCCAAGAAGATCAAAATTTATGGCAAAGTCTTGGAAATACTAACGAAGATCAAGGAGTACAGCATCCAAATTCCTCCAAAGCCCTCTCAGAAAGAAGGTGAAGTTGGGCAAAAGATCCTTGAGGGAAAGCAAAAAGACAAAAGCGTTTATGAACCTGGTGCAGCACTTTTGGAAATCTTTAAGATAGACCCAGAGAAGAGGGAAATTCCGGATTTGCCTGTTATCAGGACATATTGGAAGCGCGACCTTGCCTACTCGGGTTTTTTCCCTCTACCAGACCATGCCTCGAAAGTCGGTAGAAATTCCCCTTACGTTGCTAAGTTCTCATTTTACTACGAAGCTAAAAAGGCTGGCAAATATGGATTCACCCTTATTCATTTCTGTGATTCTGGTATCTTCGACCGGCACCAGAACGCGTGTAAGTTGACAATAGGAAACGTTGATATCGTAGAAGTTAGCAGCGAGCCAGTAGGCCAAGGTGTATGTGATCTTAAGAAGGGCTTTCACCGAGTGGAGTTTCTCCTTATTTCAAAGGTTCCATACTGGCATGACGTACCCGGGAAACAGATGGCGAACTTTAAGGTAGAAATTATGACTCCAGACGCTTTTGACACTGTGCCCATTACAAAGGACATGATGCTTTTGAAAAAGGAATAGATTCCCGCCTTCGCGGGAACGACAATGGCGAGATTGCCACGTCGCTTCGCTCCTCGCAATGACAAATTGAGGAACAAAAATCCCGGCCAGATTTCGGCGAACTTAATCTAGCCAAGGCCGGGGCTAAATATGACCTGCCAATGTCGTACGCAATATCGGACATATAGAAACTATTGTCAGTACCGTCACGGCCAATTGCAATTGCTGCATAAAGTGACATCGTCACTTGGTCGATATAATTCCCCTGAAATCTGTCGGCATATAGTGGATGCCATAAAAGCCAAAAAATAGCCTATAAATAGGTTAAAAAAAGTTCTTCTGGAGAACTGCCATGACTGAATTCAACGATCAATCGACCGATAACGTGACGTTACTTCAAACAGACTTTCCACAAAAAGCGAGCGATATAGCTCAATACGGCGTCGTCAGTGTGAAAAAGGGTGAATCCGTCTATAAGGCCATTGGCATAATGGCTGAGAAGCACATAAGCGGTTTGCCCGTTGTCGACGAGACAGGTCTGGTGGGTATGATTTCGGAAAAGGACGTCCTAAAACTGCTCTATGATATAGAATATCTGCAGGGTACCGTCGATGATTATATGACGACCAATATTGTCAGCTTCAGCGTCGAAGACAGTATTTCTGATATTTGCGATTGCCTGATAAACAACAGTTTCCGAAGAGTCCCCATTTTGCACGAAGGGAAATTGGCAGGCCTCATCAGCCGGTCCGATCTTATCAAGGCCAACATACATAGATTCAGACCGCAAACCTCTTCCGACGGAAAGCCAACAGCAGATAACAACCTTCTGGCAAAACATGTCATGAAGTGTGGCCTGCTTACTGTCAGAAAAGATACACCTGTATATGAAGCTATGGAATTGATTGCGATGAGAGATGTCACCGGTCTGCCTGTTGTTGATGACTACATGAATCTGGTTGGCATCATATCAGAAAAGGATATGCTTAAACTGTTGTACAGTTCCCAGGACGCTGCCGGTAATGTAGAGGACTTCATGACCGACGATGTCGTCAGTTTCAACCAGGACGACAGCCTTTTTGACATTTGTGATTGTCTGATAAACAACAATTTCCGCAGAGTACCGATATTAGCCCAAGGTAAATTGGTCGGCATTATCAGCAGGACAGACATCATCCTGTACGTTCTCAAGAACAAGTCGACGATTTTCAAGCACAGGCGAACGAACTAAATCCTTGCACCAAAAGGTGCGAGCTTCTGTAGCACCGGACGGTTAAACAGTGTAGGTTGACGCTGATGTTTGCCCACCTCGACCTGTCCAGTCTGTGTGGAAAAACTCTCCTCGCGGCTTATCCACACGTTCATAAGTGTGCGCACCAAAGTAATCTCTTTGGGCTTGCAGTAGATTAGCCGGCAATCTCGCCGAACGATACCCGTCATAGTACGCCAGAGCTGAACTCATCGCAGGCGCCGGGATGCCGAGTTTGAACGCTGTATTAACCACCCGTCGCCAGGAAGTTTGGCCTTTTTGGACGGCACGTTTGAAGAACGGGTCAAGCAGCAGATTTTCCAGATCAGGATTTTTGTCGAAGGCATCTTTTATTTTGGTAAGAAACACAGAACGGATGATGCAGCCTCCTCGCCAAATTGATGCAATGCCGCCATAGTTCAGATTCCACTTGTACTCTTGTGCTGCGGCGCGCATTAGCTGATAGCCCTGCGCATAGCTGACAATCTTTGATGCGTACAATGCTTTTCGCAGGTCCTCGATGAATTTACTTCTATCGCCTCTGAACTTTGCCTTTGGTCCTTTGAGGACCTTCGATGCTGCAAAGCGTTCTTCTTTTAGAGCCGAGAGACAGCGAGCAAAAACAGCCTCACCGATGAGCGTCAGAGGTTGGCCAAGATTAAGCGTTTCAATCACGGTCCATTTGCCTGTTCCTTTCTGGCCGGCGGTATCAAGTATAATGTCAATAACCTCGTTTCCGCCTTCATCCTTGTAGGCGAGTATGTCACCGGTTATCTCGATGAGATATGAGTTGAGTTCACCCTTGTTCCACTCGACAAAGACCTCGTGCATTTCCCGGTTGGTCATATCCAGGCCTTGTTTCATCATCTGGTAGGTCTCACAAATCATCTGCATATCGCCGTACTCGATGCCGTTGTGCGTCATCTTTACGAAGTGACCCGCACCGTTTTCACCCATCCATTGACAGCACGGAGCTCCATCGGGAGCCTTCGCTGCAATTTTCTGAAAAATGGGTTTTACGTGCTCCCACGCCGCAGGCGAACCGCCGGGCATAATCGATGGGCCGCGCAGCGCTCCTTCCTCGCCACCTGATACGCCGGTGCCGATATAAAGTTTGCCTTTGCTCTCAACGTATTGGGTCCTGCGAATCGTATCGGGAAAATGCGAGTTGCCGCCATCGATAATAATGTCACCATCTTCCAGATGCGGCAGAAGCTGCTCGATAAAGTCATCCACAGGCTTACCCGCCTTTACCATAAGCATTACTTTGCGAGGCTTACTCAGATTTGCTATCAACTCCTCAATAGAATGGCAGCCAATTATATTTTTGCCTTTGGCACGGCCGTTGATGAAGTTGTCAACTTTCGATACGGTGCGGTTGTAACACGCAACGGTGAACCCCTTGCTTTCCATGTTAAGTATGAGGTTCTCACCCATTACTGCCAAACCGATAAGGCCGATATCCGCCTGTGTCATGGCTATATTCTCCGTAACGCAGATGAGACAGTCATGTTTTTTTCCTTAACGAATTTATGTACTGCTGTATCGTAATCATCTACCTTGGCATCTGTAAAAGAATTATGCAGATTCTTGTTGTCGATGCAACCGAATTCGGAGTTGTTATCTCAACCTGTCCGGCCCGGTGCGGTCTCTGACAAGCCCGGCGACTCGAGAAAGGTATTCCATTGTCTGCGACCTCTCGCCTCCCAGTCTCGTTCGTGATACACATAACTGACAATCAAAGGCAGCACGCTGGTCGCCTCGGCGTAAACCATCTGTTCTAATACGGCATCGACCTTGCCCCAAGAGGATGCTTCTTTGAAGGTAGAACTTGAACAGGCGCCATCACGAACGTCGGCCACGGTGATCTGGATGGCGTATTTATGCATTTCAGCCGGGCTTCCGAGAATTTCTGCGCACACAACCGTGTCCTGCGCGAAATTCTTGGGTACACCACCACCTATTATGAAGAGTCCCGAAACAGGACAGCGCATTTTGATCTGCGTTAGTTCCCTGAAATCTTTCACTGAGTCGATAGATACGTGGCTCTTCGGATTCTCCATCTGATGCTTCACCAGTCCAAAGCCGGCGCTGGAGTCGGAAAATGCAGGGCAGAAAATCGGCACAGAGTTCTCGTAAGCGGCTGCAACCAGAGAGTCCCTATTATGTCCATGCTCAATCAGGTACTTGCCCATCTTAATGATGAACTCTCTCGACGAATACGCGCCCGGCTCAAGGGAATCTGCAATTTCTTTAATAGTATTATCACATATCTGCAGTTGCTCTTCGTCGATAAACGTGTCATAGATTCGATCAATGTACAACTCCCGTAGTTGCCTGTCATCCACATTAGGGCTTCCCTTGTAGTGCCGAAATCCCAGGGCTTCAAAAAAGTCCATGTCAACAATGGTTGCTCCCGTAGCCACAATGACATCAACCATGTTGTGCCGAACCATATCGACATAAATATGCATACAGCCGCCGGCACTCGTGCTGCCAGCGACACACAGGATTATTGTGCAGTCCTTATCTCTAATCATCATATTGAGAATGTCCGCGGCACGTGCTGTGTCGCGGGCGGAAAAAGACATCTTTGCCATCGACTTTATAATGTCTGTTGCATCAAAGGTTTTGATATCTATGTGCTCAATCGGATCTTTTAGGAAATCATTCTTCTCCAATTTTTATGCTTACCTCCAGGAATAGCATCGACAGGAAATAATCAATATAACAGAAGAAACCATCCGCCACGCAAGCTCCTTAGACAACAAAAAGAAAATGGGGGGGATAAGGCCTTTGATTTTCATAGTTTCTTCCCGTACTACTATTTTTCATGTAGTTGGCTAACCACATTCTCTTTCTAATACAGTCGGAATACTTCCATCCGCTAATCGATGCAGTATCTCTCCGGCATGATGTACGACAAATACTCCCTCATCTTCTCTGTTTTCGTAGTCTGTGATATTGATTACAGCCGGGTCCATATAGCCGAGGTTCACTCTCTCGCAACACTGTTTATTAATACCCGTTGCCAGCACAACGTTGATTCTCGGCTTCTCGATTCCGTTAATGTATGTACCGACACCCTTGACGTGTGTTGAATGTGCGATCACGGCCCGTGGGATACTCGTAAATTTATCCATCCGTTTTAGAAAATAATCCCGTGTATGGTATCCAATTTTATCAATAAATTTGCCATGGGTGTATGATATTTCTGTTATGTGCGGTGCGTAGATAATTAGAGTCGCACCGTCGGCGGCAATAGGTTCCAGTTTGTACATGATCTTGCCTGCTGTCCAGATGTCATCGTACATCTTAGGTGCAATTCCAAGAATTGTTTTGTAAGCCTTATCTTTATATACGATATGAACATCTTTTGACAAATCGGCTGCCTTTTCCCAGGCGTTTGTACAATCGCCGATAAATAGTCCCTTTAGTTGATTCTCCAACGCAACAATCGCGAACAATTGGTGCGGCATATCAATAAACGACGCAGCCTTTTCCACTACTTTGCGGGTAGCCGTCCATTTGTTGCCGTTGATTGCGATGTTTGTTATTACCGCTCCCAGCCAATGAAAGAAGTTAATTATCTCCTCGCCTGCAATCCCCGGAAAGATATATTTATGCCCACCTGAAAAGCCCACTACCTCGTGCGGAAAGACCGGCCCCAAGATGAAAAACTCATCGTAGTCAAAGATCATCTTGTTGATTGTAACATCCACCTCCTCGCGAAACAGCCTTTCCGTCAACTCCCCAATCTCATCAGCCGATATTTTACCGATAGAGGTGAACGTCTCAGGTTTATCCCACTCGTGATTGAATAATCCAACTTTGGCGTATCTGGCCTTACGTTCCTGCGGCGTAATATCCAGTCGCGAACAAATCTGCTGCTCGCTGATAGGCTGATGAGTTCCAAGTGCAACAAGGCAATCAACTGCCTTTGCTTTTCCCTCCAACTGCTCATAGATCATCTTGAAAATCTGCCCAACTGGGCCCGACCGCGTATTATCCGGAATAATAAATAGAATCCGTTTGCCGGAATGGTCGTTCTGCGCAAAGAACTCCACAATCGCTTGCCGAGCTTTATCATTCGAGATATAACCATTTTTGTTCTGCCGTTCAATTACCATTCTCGATGCTCGAAATTACTTTTTCCACGGTGGATTCTCCGGTAGCAGTGCATCAAACTCAGCGATCAGTTTTGTCTCGTATTCGCAGGCATATTGGCCTTTGAGAAAAATATCAAACGCCTCATCGTGGAACCGCTTCCACGACGCTGTCTCGTCACCTGGATTGATTGGATAAAACAACGCGTCGTTTGCTCTGGCTGCCTTGAAATCTCCCGGCGCATCGCCGACCATCAGCACATGATTTTTCTCGTACCTTCCTTCAGTCGCGTATTTCAGGTGCTGAGCCTTTGTGCCCATTTCCTGGCCCGCTATAACCTCTACGTACTTCGAAATGTCGTGTTCCCTCCATTCACGTGCAAGTGCCTCGTTCGGCGTCGCAGAAACCACAATCACATCCGCCAAGGGCTGTATCTTTTCCAGGGATTCACGCACATAAGGAAATGGCGGCATATCTTTTACAGTCTCGCCTATCGCCCAGTTGACACGTTCGCTCCACTGAAGGGCCAACTCTAATTCTTTCTTCACTTCGGAATCCTTGGCCGCCGCAATCGCCTGCTTGAGTCCATCATTACTGAGCAGGCTATTCGCGTCATCGACCCACGCAAAATAGTGTGGATACTGCGGTACCTTAAATTCCCTTGCTTTTACCATGGGATGATTTGGCAGCAGTTCCGCTATGATGCGTTTAACCATCTTGTGTCTATTTGCACCCCGTGTTTTGGAAAATAAATCTGCAAACTCCTTGCATTCGCGTGCTGCCTGGGCTACCGGCTGCAGGCCGAAATAGGCAATCATCCAGGGACAGAAGCATTCCCGCTGCTTTATCCCCATTGTATCAAAGGCACAGCCGTCCGAATCGATACCGACGAAAAAATCGTATTTCGGCTTAAAATCTTTCAATGGTTTTGCTGGGTCGGTCATTCTATTCTCCTGTAAAAAT
>Ga0315545_1003019_pt1 | contig 14650 bp, 14 predicted proteins | sample SalMarSW160210MG_FD_203096 | JGI IMG/M metagenome (GOLD analysis project Ga0315545, IMG submission 203096) | Salt marsh sediment microbial communities from the Plum Island Ecosystem LTER, Massachusetts, United States - Salt Marsh Sediment SW1602-10 ... | reverse complement strand
AGCTTCGCAGCGTGTGAAGGAAAGGCAATGAGAAGACATAGAAGCTAATCTCTTTATGGAAAACCGGGTCGGCGATGCCAAAGGACTGCCCATTGAAAAACTGAAGCACAATCAGCCACTTGCCCTGGGCTACCAGACCAAATATTATGCTGAGCAGTGCTGTTCCTGCGATAACGCCCCATTTGTGTACCCGCTGTGGCTGGTGCACTATAGTCCAAGGCCAAAGACGTGCCTCACTGTTGGGAACCAGGCGTGTAGCCAGGACGAGGTTTCCTAAGAACAAGACACAAAAGATGATGGCTGCGGAGAAGAAGATTAGTACCTTGGTCTTCAGAATAGTAGCATAGACATTGCCATACCCCAGACTGCTGAACCATAACCACTCAGTATAGAATCCCTTTGATATACTTAGGACAATAAAGAGAATCAGGATCGCAGCCACAATTATGATTATCTTGGTGCCGCGTCCGCGCCGCGCAGGCGGTACAGGCTTCTCAGCTCCACTTTCAGGAAACCAGTGTTGCCATTGTCTGTGATCAAATGAATTCAATTTGCTTACCTCAACCTCTCTAACCCACGGCTGGCAGGGTTATACCGCCCTCTGCCTTCCACCTTATTTGGGTTATTGGCAAACTTGGAGCTAGTGTAAATGACACGATAACAGACCCTACCCGTAGCAGTCAATGCCATACTCGGTGAGAAGCATCCTAGCCAGTAATGCGGACATTCGCGACTAGCTGGAAGGCAATTCATCGTTTTGTGACATCGGTGAGTTTAGAGGAAAACATCCGGCTTGATTTAAAGTGACCCCCGCGTTTCCTAATTCCCTCAAGACCTATAGTTACCTAGGTAATGCAGCAAAAGATATAGCTCTCTAAACAGGTCAGGTTTGCTGTGTCTGAGAACTAAGTAACCAAGCTTCAATATAATTGAAAACTGATGCAGAGTTTATTTCTTAAAATATAAGCCCTCATTCAAAAAGGGAACCAGCGCGGCAACTAAAGCATCTATGTAAATTCCTTTCCTGTCCATAACACCCCTGGTAAAATATCCCGCTGCCCCTTGTTTCTGTTTAGTATCTTGCCCACCAGTTAAATCGTCCATCACATCGCCAAGTTCAGCACTATCTAAAAGACGCTTACTAATACCTTCAGGAAGTTCAAAGAAAGGTGAAGTCCCATACCCTATTCGTCCTTTATCATCAATAATGCATATCGCGCTGAGGGCAAACCATTTAGAAAATACTTTTAATATGCCGCCTTCAATACCCACGAAGAACCTGCCATCAAGTCTCTCTTTGCGATTAATTTTCTGTAATTCCAGTGCTCTGTTCCTGGCACCTTCAAAAGTTTGCTCATTTATGGGCTGACCGGGAACTCTGCTGTCAATTTCAATGTCAGCTACCTCTACCTCGGCAAAATACTTTGAAAATGCCTCTTTGACTGCTTCTATCTTGACCTTGTTTAGTGAGCCAACCAACACTTTCATCGTGCTAATTCTTTTCTGATTTCACCATTTGGAAGCATATAATCAGGGTGTGGCTGTCCCCTTTCCTCCATCTGGTACCTGATGCAACTTTCCCAATCTCCCAGGCAATAATTATCTATCCAGTCCCTATCTAATTTTCCTTGCTCATAATAGGTTTTCAGAGGACAAAGCAAATACCATTTACAAGTTCTCTGGCGCATTGTCCCTTTCCTGGAAGGCTTTAAGTAAGCTAGCGAAATTATATCTCAAATTGCATGCCAGTATGTAAAGGTGAGAAGTTTTCCTTAAAGGCAAGGTAAATCTCAACTTGAGCTTTGAAACCTGTGCAATGACCGGCGCATATCCATGCTATATCCAATTTGGCAAGCTCCTCAACCGTTCTTTTGATTCGAGCATCAGATGCTTCTATAAGATGCAAACCACCAATTATGCCTTCTATTTTCTTGCAGCCGGTTAGCTCTATGGCATGCTTGGCAATATTAACGATTCCGGCATGGCTGCAACCTGTTACAATTACCAGGCCTTTCCCTTTGATGTTCGCTACCACAGAAGTATCGTCGAGCATTGGGTCATCTTTGACCCTTCCATTTTCTATCGTCTTCAGCCCACCCACTTCCTCAAACTCAGTCTGCCTCTTCACTTCGCCGGTCGTCATAATCCCGGGCATAAGCACAAAGGGCTCTTTAGTGAGAAAAAGGCTGCCACCAGATCTTTCTATGTTCTCCTTGGAATCATCCGGCATAATACCTACATCCCTGAAATGGGTATTAATAACAAAATTTGGACGGAAGATATCTGGATGAGCAATCACGGGAACATCCCTTTTGCCCATTTCTCTGAGCATATTCACTACACCTTTGGTGTGGTCATAGTGACAATGAGTTAAAACGATAGCATCAATAGCCGGCAGGGGAATATTCATAATCCTCATATTGCTAAGCAAAGCCTGTGAATTCTGCCCCACATCAACAAGGATTCTCCTTGTATTCTCACCTCTCACACCTTCAAGCAAGAGGGAAATCCCGTGCTGGCCTAAATAGGGGCTTTCATAAAGGACGGAGTCCTCCGCCAGGACTGTAATTCTTAATCCATCTAATTCAGCGGCCTCTGTCATGCTGTTCCCTTTTAAGGAATCCCTAATGAAATTAGGGCACCACCACGTAAGGCAGCAGTGCCCTAATCTATCTTCAACCCACTACTTATTTACTAACTATCTTTATTCTGGTGTTCTTATAACCAGTTTCAGTTGCAGGGTCCTTCACCACTTCCCAAATTTCAAAGGTGCCTGAAATGCGATCACCCACCTCGCTGAAAGCGATAGGGCCGGTGACACCTTCAAATTGCAACTCCGCCAAGGCATCCCTTATAGCTTCGCCGTCATAGGCACCAGCTTTTTCTATTGCCTTAACTGCTACCCACACGGCATCATAAGTAGTATCGCAGTAAATCTCGGGAGCCTCGCCAAACTTCTCAGTGTATTTAGCAACAAACTGTTCGTAGGCTGCTCCTGAGCCAACGGTCCTGGTCCCAGCAGCAATAGCTTTCTCCATGAACTCAGCACTCTTCGGTTCTTTAAATAGACCTGAGCCATAGTTGCCATCACAACCAAGCCAGGCGATGTTGTCCAGACCCATCTCTAAAGCCTGCTTAAAGATTATAATACCGTCATCACAATAGCTGACAATAAGGACCGCATCAGGGCTGCTACCCTTAATTTGTTGCAGCTCAGTACGATAGTCCTTTTTAGCCTCATCATAGTGTATTGATATTACATGCTCTCCCTGCCATCCTGCCTCTTGAAGCCCCTCAACAAGCGCTTTTTCTACACCTTTGCCGTATAGGTTATCTAGCACTATGGAAGCTAGCCTGGTATAACCTTTTTCCATAACAATACCGGCTAACACCCGTCCTTGGGCATCATCAAGAAGGCATGCGCGGAAGAACCACTCAGTGCCCTCCATTTCAGAAAGCTCAAATGCCGTAGCTGACATCGTTATCAGAGGAACTTTACGCTCCTTCGCATATGGAATGGCAAGCTTGGAACTACCAGAGATCATAGGGCCAACGATTACTTCTACTCCATCTATCTCAACCAGCTTCTTAATCCTTTCCAAACCTGCCGCTGGGTCTGTTTTGCCATCCTCTTCTATTAGCTCTACCTGCTTTCCCAACACCCCACCAGCAGCATTGATTTCCTCAACTGCTAGCTTACCACCATCCAGCATCCTGGCCCCCATGGCAGCCAAGTCCCCACTGAGGTCCATTACACAGCCTATCTTGATTGTCTCAGCCTCCTTCGGTGCGCAGGCCACCGCTGGAATAAGCAAACTCAAGACAGCTACAACCAGTACTAGTTTTTTAACCATATCCCACTCCTTTCTAATAATAAATTTAACTCTAATTATGCTCAGAGGGTAAGCTTGTTGTCAATACCCTTAGCCTCTAATCCTAAGAATCGTTGTTTGGAGGAATCTTCAGTAAATAGAGAGGCAGCATCTCCTTCCATAGCACAGGCACCGTTAACTAAAACATAGCCCCTGTCAGAGACACTTAAAACCTTTTTGACATTTTGCTCCACTATTATTATGGCTGTGCCAGCTTCTTTTATCCTTGCCATCTTGTCTAAGATAGCTGAAGCTGGCTTGGGAGACAGGGAAGCTAATGGCTCATCGAGCATAAGAACTTTAGGTTGTGCCATCATAGCCCTGGCAATTGCTACCATTTGCCTCTCCCCACCACTTAAATTTCCCGCCAACGCATGTTTCCTCGCCTCAAGTTCAGGAAACATCTCATATATCTCTGCCATCCCAGCTTTAATAGAAGCCTTATCCTTTTTGCGATAGGCTCCCATATCCAGATTTTCGGCTATAGTAAGATTGGGAAAGACATTGTTTATCTGCGGGACATAGCCTATACCCAGGCTTATTGCCCGATCAGAAGCTATTGCGGTAATATCCTTGCCGCAGTAAAAGACACTACCTTGAAATAACCTGGCAAAGCCGAGAAAGCTTTTAATCAAAGTTGACTTGCCACTGCCATTAGGTCCCACGATGGCCACGGTCTCACCCTCAGCCACCTTGACGGAGACATCCTGAACAATGATGACGTCGCCATAGCCGGCATCAATGTTTTCAGCCGCAAAGAGAGCGTCCATCTATTCTCCCCCCAGATATGCTTGATAAAAAACAGGGTCATCAATTATGGCTTGAGGCTGCCCCGCAGTTACCATCTTTCCCTTATCCATAACATAAACCCAGGAGGCAAACTCAAATAATATCTCCAGCCTGTGCTCCACAATGAAAAAAGTCGTGCCATTATGGGAGAAATCCTTTAGTTTCTCAAATAGCTTCTTACCCAACACAGGATTTATCCCTGCTGCCGGTTCATCAAGGAGCAAAAGCGTGGGCTTAGCCATAAGCCCCCTGGCTACCTCCAGAAGCTTTCTCTGTCCTCCAGATAGCTCACCAGCAAAGGAAAAGGCCTGACTATCCAGCTCCACAAGCTCCAAGATATCTAGAGCTTCCTCAATTAATTCCTTTTCTTGCTCCTGCCACCTGCGCCTTAAGAAAAGGCTGTTTGCTAATTTGTCCCCTTGATGCCCCCTCGCCGCCACCAGCATATTATCTAATACTGTGAGTTGATGAAACAGACGAGGCAATTGAAACGCATTTACCAAGCCCAACCCATAAATTCGATGAGGAGCCAGGTTGTTAATACACCTGCTATTGAAATGAATGGTCCCTTCATCCGGCCTATGAAGACCGAGGACGGTGTTAAACAAAGTAGTCTTGCCGCTGCCATTGGGTCCCACTAAACCACAGATGCCACCATGCTTGACATCCAGGCTTACACCATTGACGGCATAAACACCACCAAAATGCTTGCTAACATCCCTTATCTTTAATAATGTTTCTTCCACAACAAATTACCCTTGCCTTTACCTATCGGAAATGCAGGCCATCCAGACCGAGAGAATTATACCGTTAATGATTGCTGTTACATAGCCCCTTCGCCCAGGGGCCACATAAAGACGAAGATACGAACACCCAAGTGCCGGCTAATTTCCTTTGTTTCTAACACCACCTTTTTCATATCGGGCTGCTTCCAATGCCTTTGTCTTAATTGGGCTCTCCTTTAACAAACCCTGCGGTCTGTAAAGCAAAACCAAGATAATTAAAGCACCGAATAAAATATATTGCAAGCTGCTAGGGTCAATAGGCAAAACTAAATAATCTTTAGCTACGTTTGCCCCTCTATCAAAAAGCTCCACTAGGCAAGCACCTAACAATACCCCCCAGTTATTAGCTGGTCCCCCCAAGAGGACCATTATCCACACGGTAAAGGTAATCATGGGCACAAACATCCCAGGGAGGACACAGTGAAGATACTGCACATAAAGTCCACCGGCTACCCCTGCCATAGCCGAACCTAACATAAGTGCTTGCGCCTTATATTTAGCTCTATCTTTGCCCAAGGCCTCAGCAGCCACCTCATCCTCCCTTATAGCCCGCATTGTCCTGCCATAAGGAGAGTTGGCCAGTAGTTGAACCACAAGGAAACAAATGAGCAAACAAAAATAGACTAGGCCTACATTTATTAGAGCATCAACACGATGAGAGGCGCCTATCAGGGAAATAGCTGGAGAAACTGTTACCCCCCAATCACCTCCGGCAATCCAGTTCTCAGATTTAACAATCAACCTCAAGATTTCACCAAAAGCTAAAACTGCTATAGCCAAGTAATCTGCTCTCAACCTCAGAGCAGGCAAAGAAATAAGCAAACCAAAAATGGCTGAGATTAAGGCGCCACCGATAAGGCAAAGATAAAAAGGAAGTCCAATTTGCGATAGGAGGGCATAGGTGTAAGCACCAATGAGGAAGAAAGCTACCTTACCAAAATTGGCAAGTCCGGCAAAACCAAACTCCAGGTTCAGGCTCAAAGCCACTATGCCAAAAATGCCAATAAAGACAATGAGGTCGAGAACATAAAGTAATATATCCAAATCAAGCTCTCCTAAACAACATAGCTAATCCCTGCGGTTTCACAATCAAAGTTATTATTAGAATCACAAAAGCTATGCCTATACGATATGTTGTAGAAAGCCCCAGAGCTATCAAACCCACCACCCCAATATTTTCAGCTAATCCAATGATGAAGGCTGCGACTATAGCACCATAAAAGTTGCCAATGCCACCAAGTATGACAACGGCAAAAATAGGCAGGATGATATCCCATCCTGTCATAGGCCAGATCTGGGTATCTGCGCCGCGAAATATGCCAGCAATAGCAGCCAATCCTGCGCCAATAAACCAGGTTATCCAAATCACCCGATCAACATTGATTCCCGAAGCCAGGGCAAGCTCGGGATTACTGGAAGTTGCTCTGATGGCTTTGCCTATTTTTGTCTTTGTCAGAACGAAGTGCATGATGACTGCTAAGGCTACGGCGGTGAAGATAAGCCATATCCACAAGCCAGTAACCCTTAATGGACCTGCATCATAAGCAGACCAAGTGGCGGTAAAATACAACGGTCTCCAAGTCCAAGCAGCACCAATAGAATGCCTGAGGATGAAGCCTACGGCAATGGAAGCCACCATAAGATGGATTATAGTGGCTCCCCTTTTGGCTAGAGGCTGAAAAATGCCACGATAACATAAAAAACCAACTACGCCAGTGGCCAAGAAGGCAGCGATAAGAGCTCCTGGTAAACCCAATCCCAACTGCTCCGCCACGAGGTAGCCCACAAAAGCGCCTAAGGCAATAAATTCAGCATGGGCAAAATTGGGGAAACCAGACAAACCGTAGGTTAGGGTAAGGCCTACGGCGCCAATGAGATATAAGCTTCCCGTAACTACTGAATTAAGTAGAACCTGTGCCCAATTGACTGCCATAACTAAGCCAATAAACCAGATTTAAGTTGGGTTAAATCGGCAAGTGATTCATGGTTGCTCCCAGACCTATCAAGATGGAAGGTGTGGATACCCACTTGTTTAGCATTAAGGAAATCAAATTGCCAGTTATCGCCTACATGGACGACTTCACTTGGCTCGACTGCCATCGTCTCACATATAGCGAGGTAAAAATCTGGGTTCTTCAATTGTCGGTAATGCGAGGTCGAGGAAAAAACGTGAGCAAAATAATGCTTGATATCTTGCAGCAAACAATGCAGCAGCTCCATGGGAGTGCCTGAGGCAACAATCAACTCATATTTGCAGGCTAAAGAGGAAAGAACTTCAACTACTTCAGGGTAGTAGGATAGCCTATTTTGGCAGCTTCGTATCACCGGCTCGGGAGAACCCAAGCCAAGATACCCAAACCAGTATCTTATATCATACCATTCTGGCCTCTGGTCACTCACCTTGTCATACTCCTCAGCTATGATTCTCTTAGCTTGGGCAAGTTCAATTCCCTTCTTCCGAGCATAAAGGGAAGGGATAGCCTCATGCCAGATAGTCTGGCTGAAATCAGGTGTCACTAACGTTCCTTCAGCATCGAAGGAGATTACTTTAATACACCCATTAACAATTTGAGTCATTCAGATTTTTAATGCTACCACGGTTATATACTCGAAGTCCATGTATTTGCTAACTCCTCCTCGCGGGGGTAGAATAGCTCAAATGGCGTTAGGTCGCTATTTAGATACCAAGAAGCTAACCCATACCCTTGAGTTAGGCCCCATAAGACCCCCCAGCGAGGCTTACTCCTTACTGATAAGGGCCACAAGAAATTGTCCCTGGAACCGATGCCAATTCTGCTACCTTTACAAGGGTAGCAAGTTTGAATTAAGGCCAGTGGAGGGAATTTTACAAGATATTGAAGCAGCAAAGGCTATCAGCGATGGCATAAAAGAAATAGCTTGGAGAACTGGCTATGGCAATGGAGTGAGGGAAGTGGCGGCAATGCTTTATAGTCAGCCTCAGCATGAACAATGTGTACATAATGTTGCCTTGTGGCTTTGGGCTGGAGGCAAGTCCGCTTTCCTCCAGGATTCCAATACCCTTATCATGAGAACTCCTGAACTAATTCAGGTGATTACCTTCCTAAGAAAGACTTTCCCTGATTTAAACAGAGTAACTACCTACAGTCGCTCCCACACTTCAGCAAGGAAATCTTTACAGGAGTTAAGAGAGCTTAAAGATGCTGGATTAGATAGGGTCCACACAGGGCTTGAGACTGGCTATGATTTCTTGCTAGATTACATGCAGAAGGGAGCCACCGCTGAGCAGCACATCAAGGGTGGAAGGAAAGTAAAGGAAGCTGGCATTGCTCTATGTGAATATGTCATGCCTGGCCTAGGAGGCAAGAAAATGTCTCAGGAGCATGTCAGGGAAACAGCAAAAGTGCTAAATGAAATCAACCCTGACTTTATCAGGCTACGCAGCCTCCATGTCTGCCTAGATATGCCTTTATGGTTCAAGCTGCAAGATGGAGACTTTGAGCTACAAACAGAAAATGAGGTGGTACAGGAAATAGGCATTCTCATCGATAATCTACGGGTTACCAGCTACCTTAAAAGCGACCACATCCTTAATCTATTGATGGAGGTGGAAGGCAAGATGCCTGAGGATAAGGAGAAATGCCTTAATATTATAAATAAGTACCTAAGTTTGCCAGACGAGGAAAGGCTGAATTTCAGATTAGGCAGACGGGCTGGGTATTATGAAAAACTGGCTGACCTCGATGACAGCTATAAGCACTATAAAATAGATAAGGCCATAGAGCGCATCCGCTCACATGGTGAAAATGTCGACAGCACGATATTTAAGCTAAAAGATAGCTTCATCTAGAAGGGGCATGGCAAAGGGATTTATAAATCTGAACCGTTTCAAGCATGGCAAAGCCATAAAGCAAAACAGCAAACGAAAAGCTAGTTTGCAAAGCAAAAAGAAAGTTAAAGGGAGAGTATTTAGACTGTCACCCTGAGCCTGGGCGCTAGCAAAACACTTTCCTTTTGTCATTCTGAGTGGAGCGAAGCGGAATGAAGAATCTCTGAGATTCTTCGCTACGCTCAGAATGACAGCGAGATGCTCAGAGTGACAGAAAGCGAAGGGCTGAAAATAACAGGAAGCAATTGCTTAACAGCCACAGACCTCAAGCTTTACTCGAACTCCCTTTTTCCCAATGAGACGAATACAATTGCTAGTATCCCTAAAATGAACCAAGGACCGATGAGCGCGCAAATAGAGCCAGCAAGCGCCAGCCCCCAAATCCTCCTACGTAGGGCATAGATACCACCCACTATAGCCACTATCCCCAATACGATTATTGGGGCACCAATGGCACCCAACCATCCCATTCCTACGAATCCACCTCCAATGCTACCGAATACAGCAATTGCTATACCCAAGATCACCTCAAAAGCCCCTGCAACAATGGCTATAATTCCCGCAGCGGTTGGCTTCCACGTTTTCTCCATTTTTCACCCCTCCTTTGTTTTCAAATTCTCGAAAGCGTCATCTAACTATCTGAACTGAATCAAATGGCTTGCTCTATAATGCCCAGGATTCTGCAAAGAAAGGTATAAGGGATACTCCTGCTATCAGCATGATTAGGAAAATGATTAGTCCAACCACCGCTGATATTCCCAGGCTGATAAGGAACATCCTCCACCACAATCCCCAAGCTAATTTCCAAGTTGGTTTGACTTCATTGTCCATCTCCTCATTCCTCCTTTCTCTTTCCAAAATCTATCTTACTAGCCTCTCGTTGTCAATACCTTAGAACTCTTTTCCTGGGCATTCATTACCGTGATGACTGAGAAGCTCTTGTGTAAATCTAAACCAGCATATATCATCGGCCACCTCCTTAAGCATATTTTGCTCCAGGAGGCCAGCTTTTTCATGACATCATATGATTGGTGACACATGTTCTCCTTATTGCCATTGTGAGGCACAAAGTGCCGAAGCAGCCTCAAACGAATAAGGAAACTACCTTGCAGAGCCTGCTCCGAGTGATATGAGATTGCCGCACTTCGCTCGCAATGACACAAAACACTGCCGGGCTTGCCCCAAGCTTAAGGTGGAAACTGTAGGCACGCAGCCCTTTGGTCATGCACGAAACCCATAGAGCTCAATTATGTAGGTGCAGGGCTCCAGACCCGCATCTCGGGGCTTTAGCCTCGATGCTACAAGAATTAAGGCACAGCTCTACCTCTTGACGAGGCAAAGCACGATAACGCCTACGGTCAATAAGGCGAGCATACCAATCACCAACCATATCCAGAGAGGGGTTACTGGCTCTGCGTGTACTGGTAGCGGCGATGGTGATGGTGAGACATGCTGGGGTTCCGGCATTATAGTAAAAGCACCTATGGCAGGCTCACTATGCAACGGCTCAATTGCTCTTACCTGCCAGAAATAGGTTGTACCCCAATCAAGCTTGTCTCCATATTGATAAGCCGAGGTAGGCACTTCCTCTCTGATTACCACCTGCGTTAACGTAGCATCTTTAGCCAAGGTAAACTCATATTCTGTAGTACCGGGAAAGCCCACCCAGGAAAAGGCTGTCGACCTAGGGACATCGCTGCTACCAGGCTCCGGGACTTCTAGAACAGGAGCGATATGCATACCTCCTAGTGTTGTGCCCATTTTCACGCTAAAGTACATTGGCGGCGACCATCTGCTATGGATAACTTCCCCTTCAGTACTTTGGCAGCCTCTTACTCTCCAGTAATAAGTCCCGCCGCAACTAAAGCGTAGGGAGTCCGTCAAGGGACACCATGCGGGGCTGTGAAGATCAGGAGGAGTTATATCCTCCACCTGGGCCACTACCTCAGTAAATTTTTCATCCAGAGCTATCCATATCTCGTACTTCTCAGCTAAAGGTATTTCCCGCCAGCGAAAGCAGAATACCCTAGCCTGGCAAGCACAGGAATCACATGCTATCAACCCATTTATAGCAGGCGAGGTGGGCCAGGGTGCTTGCAAAACGAAGGAATCAGAGTAAATCCAGAGGCAACCAGTATTAGCCCTAAAATCGTAGCCACGGCCATCAATCGCCCACAGGTCTATAGTCTCATCGCTTATCGCCTTTAACGAGCCGGGCTTAAAAATAGCTCCGCTCACTAGCCCTACAGTAAGGCTATCCCAATCATTGGGAGTAACAGTTTTCTGATGGGGGATTAGGGTGCGAGCAACACCCCGCCTATACGCATAAGCTCCGTAAAGCGCGCCTCCCTTTTGAGCCAAGCCACAAAATCCTAAATGTGGAGGGCTCAATTCTCTCCAAAAGGTACTGCCTTCAATAGTCCAGCGGTAAATTTTGCCTTCACTACTGGCAGCATAAACAAATCTGTTGCGAGCGAATTCTTCATCAGGGATAACCCGTATGTTCCCTGGCTCAGGCACTGCTTCAGTGAGCTCAAAGGTAGCTGCACCATCAGTGGAATAAGCAAGCCTGCCCTCACCATTTTCGTCCTCAGTAACAAAGACAAAATCCTCACCTCTTACATCTATGCTATAAGTGGAAGAAAGCCCCGTATCTATATTCTTTTGCCATTCCCAGATACCTCCCCACACCCCTCCGTTCCAAGTGCATTTATTCACCAGGTTATCATCCAAGACATAGAGTATTTCATTGCTTACCACAGCCAGATCAGTGATAAGGGGACAATCCCAGACCAATTTCCATGTTTCACCCCTATCCAAGGAATAGCGAGCACAGCGGCTATCTAGGACAGCAAAGAAAATGGCCTCCTTCCCACTTTCTTCGGGGGTTGGCCTCAAGATTATCTTGTCGGTTTCACTATCAAAGCACAATATTCTTTGCCAGGTTTCTCCCAGGGCTTCGCTTTCGCTTCGCCATAAACTATCAAAACCAGATTGATTGATAGAGGCCAGGTAAAGAGTCTCAACATCGGAGGATAAGGCATAATCAGAAAGACTAGTCATCTCCGTATCTATAAGGCTGAGCTGGTTCCAGGTATCGCCTCCGTCTTCGCTTATAGAAAAGGCGCTTTCATCAAGTGATTGGCCACTCCAAGATACTGGTAAAGCCCACTCACTGGCGCTGGTCACTTTATTGGTGCTCGTTCCACAATAAACCATGTCACCACTGCTACTCCAGATAACTTGAGCATTAGCGCGGTCAGAAAAAGCTCCACCGGTAGGCGGCTCGCTTGGCTCTTCCCAAGCAGGGAATCCTTCCTCAGGATTGGAACATATATGAATCAAGGCATCAGCCGAGCTTTCTTCGCCGAATACCTCCCCCACCACAAGTTTGCCAGCATCATAATCAATCGAAGCTAGGGAAACCTCGTCACCCCCCTTAATGTCAAGCCTGCTGACCTGAGCATCTTCCTCATTCGCCTCGTGCTTTATCCTATATGCGTCATCAGCCTCAGTGGCGGAATAATAAGCAGCATAAGCAATCCACTTAGCCTCCTTAGCATAATTTACCGAAGGCAGGGCTAAATCAGAAACGATGATTTCACCTTCCCTTGGCGAACTCCCACTCTCCTCAATCTCAATAGGAGGGATTGCATCTCTCCATTCATCACCTACTTTATGACGAGTACATAGATAAGTTCTCGCAGTATCGCTGGCAATAGCTAATATAACACCATCTTCCTCATAGCCAGGTGAGAAGATAATCGAGCTTATATCCATGTTCAGTCCCATGGGCTCCCAACTAGCAAAGGGTCCCGATTCCAGCACCCAGACATCGCCATTGGTAACAGCATCAGGCTTTCTTGTGCCAACAGCAATATCTCCATTGCTGCTGTTATATTCCCTTGAGATGGCGATGTCCGAGATAAGCAAAGCACCCAAATCGGGGACATTAATATCTATCCACTCCTCCCCACCATCATCAGACACATATACCGCTGTTCTATTATCAGTAACCACGGCTACTAAATCAGGATTATTTGGCGCCACAGCTATATCCCAGGCAGGCAAAGCCGCTGCAGGGTTAGCATCCCCAAGAACCTCAGCCAAGTCATCCTCCCAGGTAACGCCTCCGTCAGTTGATTTATATACTTCCTCATGGGGAACATCTATGGCGTAAAAAATTTCATCAGACCCACGCACAACGGCATTTATCTCGCTGGGGCTAAGCACCACATTATCTTCCTCCCTAGGAGTGTCTACGATGAACCATTTCAGCTTATCGGGGCTGGCTAAAACCGACTTATTATCAGCTAAAGGAGTAAAGCCAAAAATCAGTAATAAAGTAGCCAATCCCAGAAATATTGCTATAGCCCTTTTCTCAATCATTATGTCTATTGTCAGTCATTGTCTTCCTCCTGTCAATACCAGTGCTAGATACCATCTCAGATTACATTTAATCATACACATAGGCAGAATAAAAACTGAGGGGAACACAGAGGAAATAAAGGGGTCACATGATAAGAGAGGCTTACCTTGGAATTTAATAAGGGAATTCCCTTAACGTTATCCTCCCATGAAATTAAACAGCAACTACGGAGGCTGAGATACATGGGTAACACTCACGGTATGATTAGTAATGATATTAGCCTGATGTGAGGAGTTACCAAGATGAGAAAATCAGCCAGCTTCTATTTCTTTAAGCCCAAACCCATTATTTTAGAGAATAGATATGAGCAGTGGAGAGGGGTGGCAGACCTTTTATGCCTTACAACCCACGAGAGATTGAGAGTAGAATGGATGCTCTTCTATTATACGGTGGCCAAGGGGAATGTCACCCTCACCACTCTCAGCATTTTGGTATCTCAAGGAAGGCCTTTTACAAGTGGTTCAAGCGCTTTGAGAGCTCTAAATACGATATCCCTACTATGGCAAGGAGAAGCTAAGGGTTCTCTATAAGAAAGAATATTCTGAGGAGATCTCTACCTGGAAGATTGAGAGGGTGATTCGAAGGCATAAACTCTATCCTGATCAAAAGAAAGCAGAGAAGATTACCAGGAAGAGAGCCCGAGCTTGCCAGAAACCAAAGATGAGGGTCCCCCAGTTAGTGAAAGAGGAGAGGCCCTGCTTCCTCTTTCAGCTTGATACCATCGTTATCTATTGGGATAATTTCAAAAGATATATCTTGACCGCCGTGGACCATGCCACTAAGTTAGGCTATGCCAGGATGTACAAAAATAAGAGCTCAAGGTCTGCAGCAGATTTTCTTTATCGTCTCCGCTACCTTGTTGGTCAGCCCATAGAAAACTTGCAGACGGATAATGGGAGTGAGTTTG
>Ga0315545_1003018_pt1 | contig 14652 bp, 11 predicted proteins | sample SalMarSW160210MG_FD_203096 | JGI IMG/M metagenome (GOLD analysis project Ga0315545, IMG submission 203096) | Salt marsh sediment microbial communities from the Plum Island Ecosystem LTER, Massachusetts, United States - Salt Marsh Sediment SW1602-10 ... | reverse complement strand
GACCATTTACTGTAAAACCATCTTCCTCTTCTTCAATATCTGCTCCCATTTTTTTTAATTCGCTGACAATAGCTTTTATCCGATCAGACTCCTTCACCCTTAATTCTCTTGCCCCACTTACTAACGTTTTACCATGCGCTTGAGTTGCCGCCACCGCAATTAGGGGTAATTCATCGATTAGAATGGGCACCATTTCTTCTTTAATCTCTATTCCTTTTAATTCTGAATATTCTATCTTTAAATTAGCCTGAGGTTCATTAGATTTTATTTGGTAATTTAAAATATCAATCTTTGTTCCCATTTTTTTTAATATTTCAATTATTCCGGTCCTGGTAGGATTAACCCCTACTTGCTTAATGATAATCTGTGAGTCTCTTAATATGCTGGCAGCTGCTATGAAATAAGCAGCAGAAGAAATATCACCAGGAATAAAAATATCAGTACTCCTTAATTCTGTTCCGCCATTTATTTTAATTTCAGGAGGAGAAATCTTTATATCTGCCTGCATAGTCTCTAACATCCTCTCGGTATGGTCCCTGGTGGAAAGAGGTTCTCTAATTACTGTCTCACCGATTGTATAAAGGCCGGCCAACAGAAGGGCTGATTTCACCTGAGCGCTGGCTACAGGTAAGGTATATTGGAAATGATTAAGTTTACTTCCTTTTATACTTAAAGGAGCGAAATAGCCATCTTCTCTCCCCCAAATATCTGCCCCCATTAACCGAAGAGGTTGGACTACTCTTTTCATAGGTCTTTTTCTGATTGAATTATCTCCATTTAAAACAGAATAAAAATTCTGTCCACTAAGCAATCCGGTTAAAAGACGCATGGTCGTCCCTGAGTTCCCTACATCGAGTATAACTTTTGATTCTTGCAATCCATATAATCCTTTGCCTTTTATATTAACAGAATTATCTTCGTCTAACTCTATTTTCACTCCTAAGGATTGCATGCATTCTAAAGTTCTTAGGCAATCTAAGGAATTTAATAAATTGCATACTCGAGTTTCCCCCTGAGAAATAGACCCTAAAATCAAAGACCTATGAGAGATTGATTTATCTCCCGGGACAAATATATTTCCTTCTAATTTATTAACTTTTTCTAAAACAAGTTCCACTTAATTTTTCATCCTCTCTAAATCATATTCAGCTGATGTGCCCAATTCTCGACCTACCGCTTGAACTATAGAGCTTAATTCTTTCATTAATTGAATAAAAGTATCGATTCTTAAAGACTGAGCTCCATCGCTAAGCGAACTTTTGGGGTTAGGGTGAACTTCGATAAGCAAGCCATCCGCTCCAACGGCTATGGCAGCCTTAGCCATTGGACTTACCAACCTCCATCTGCCGGTAGCATGGCTGGGATCTACAATTATGGGTAAATGACTCAACCTCTTTAATGCAGGGACTGCGCTTAAATCCAAAGTATTACGGGTATAGTTTTCAAAAGTACGAATTCCTCGCTCACATAATATCACTTCGTAATTCCCCTGAGATAAAATATATTCTGCTGATAATAATAGTTCCTCTATGGTAGCTGACATTCCTCTTTTTAATAATATTGGTTTTTTAGTTTTACCTAATTCTTTTAGCAATACAAAATTCTGCATATTACGAGCGCCTACTTGAAATATATCGGTATATTTACCTACCAGTTCTATCTGGTTAACCGACATCACTTCAGTTACAACTGCTAAACCTGTCTCTTCCCCAGCTTGAGCCAATAACTTCAAGCCTTCTTCCCCTAATCCCTGAAAGCTGTAAGGAGAAGTCCGAGGTTTAAAAGCTCCTCCCCTTAATATCTTTGCTCCAGCAGCTTTCACTTGTTGGGCTGTCTCAAATATCTGTTTTTCATTTTCTACCACACATGGTCCAGCCATTACTACCACCTCTTTGCCGCCAATAACTACATCCTTTACTTTAACTGTAGTATCAAAACTCTTAAACTCCCTGCTTGCCAATTTGTAGGGCTTTAGAATACGAATAATTTCTTCCACACCATTAAAGGCATAAAAAGGAACAGAAGCTAAATTTTCTACATCTCCGATTACTCCTAAGATAATCCGCTTTTCTCCCCGAGAGATGTGTACTCTATGTCCCATTTCGTGTAATTTCTGTATTACTTTTTCTACATCAGCATCATCGGTTTTGCCATTCATTACGATAATCATTTTGACTCACTCTCCTTTAAATTTAAGGTCTCTTTAACCAAATCTTTTCTTAATATTTCTGCTCCTCTTAAATAACAATGTTTTATTTCTTGTAGGCTTTTTGGGCAATTTATCTGAACTAATATTCTAATGCATCTAGGTAAACTTCCTGGAACTTCGATTTCTTGCATATCAAAAAGAGGGACTCTACCCCAGCCTAATTCTCGTGCTGCCTGAGCGGGAAAGGCAGCATTTAAATCAGGAGTAGCACTGAAAAAAACACTTACTATATCTTCGATTTTAAAATTATTCTCTCTCTGTAAAGTAATCAGCAATTCTTTGGTGATTTCTATAATTTCTTTTTTAGTATTACTATTTACAGTTATCGCTCCTCTTATTCCTCTTACTAACATACTTTCACCTCTTTTCTATTCCCCTTCACCCTACCCCTCTCCTGCTAGTGGAAAGGGAAAGGAAAATAAAAAAGGCCATAGGAATTTAAAAAACCTATGACCTTTATATATAAATATATAAAGATATCATAGGCATGAAACCGATGTCTATGCCTATGATATCTTATTTTTAACTTCTAAGATGTTAAGGCATAAACATCGGTGAAATAATAGTAGTAGTAATAAAAATTAAAAAAAATTATCGATTTAGTAAATTCTCTATTTATTGACACCTTGTCTACTCCTTAACATTTTTTAAAATATTAGCATACTCTTTTGTTTCTGTCAAATTTTATTTAGTGGCAGCTGCTTTTCTTAATCTCTCCATAATAGCAAGACCCAAGCCCCGTTCTTCTAATCCTTCGGTAATAATAATTTCAAATCCTTCTTTATCAAAACTTCTTAAAATAGCGAAGAGATTTGCCGCACATGTCTCTAATTCAGCACCCTTACCTATAACCTTAACCTCAAATCCATTATATTCGTTTTGATTTTCTCCTTTAGCCATTATCCCCACTTTAAATCCTTTTGCCTTATATTCAGAAGCCAACTGACGAACTTCTTCCACCTCGGATTCCCCTTTTTCTTCCACTAAAATTAGTTTTGCTTGAGGAGAATAATGACTGTTTAGCATTCCTGGAGAACGAAAACCTTCTTCTAACTCCTTACTTATTTTTACCTGGCCAATTACTTCTTTTAATTTTTCCACTGATATTCCCCCTGCCCTCAGTACCTGGACGGGTTTAACGGTTATATCGAGAACAGTAGATTCTACCCCTACTTTAGTTTTTCCTCCATCAATAATCATCTCTATTTTACCGTCTAAATCATCGGCTACGTGTTGAGCAGTAGTGGGGCTTGTTCTTCCAAAAAGATTGGCACTGGGAGCTACTATGGGAGTTTTGGCTTCTCTAATTAAGCTTAAGGCAATATTATCCGCCGGTATTCTTATTGCAATCGTATCTAAACCGGCAGTAACAATACCAGAAACTAATTCAGATTTTTTTAGGACTAAGGTAAGGGGCCCCGGCCAAAATATTTTAGCTAATTTTAAAGCTACCGGGGGGACTTGCTTGGACAATCTATACAATTCTTTTATATCGGCAATATGAGCAATTAAAGGATCATTAAATGGTCTTCCTTTGGCTTGAAATATTTTCGCAACCGCTTTCTCATTGAGGGCATCTGCCCCCAACCCATATACTGTCTCAGTAGGAAAAGCCACCAAGTTACCTTTTTTTATTTCTTCTGCAGCTGTTTTTATCTTAGCTAAATCTATTCTTTGGGGATTTATTTCTAATATTTTGGTTTTCATTATAAAATTTTTAGTATTTTATATCTTAATATTCCGATAGGAACTTCAATCTCTACCTCTTCTCCTTCCTGGTGACCTAAAAAGGCCTGCCCTAAGGGAGAATTTAGGGATATTTTATTCTGAGCAAAATCTATTTGATCATCCGGGACAAGAATATATTCTACCTTTTCCCCGGTACCTAAATTTTCCAGCTTTAGAGTTGTACCAATACCAATCCCCTCTGAACAACAATTTTTATCTACCACTTTTACCCGACTTAACTTCTGCTTTAATCTGACGATATTTATTTCGTTCATTCGCTGAGCTTCTAAGGCTATATTATATTCTGCATTCTCAGTGATATCTCCGTATTCTAAAGCTCGACTAATATCTTCTTGTATCTTTTTTCTCTTTGCCCCCTCTAAATACCTTATCTCTTCTTTTAAATTTTTCAAACCTTCCTTGCTAAAAAATATTTCGTTATTGTTCACTTTTATCCCTCTTTTATCTTATCAATTTTACCATTCAATACAATATTTCTCTTCAACAATATCAATATAATTTTAGTTATTTTAATTCTCTTTTATGGATTACTGTTGATATTAAAAAAAGCAGGTAGGTAGTTCCTGCTCAAATTAAATCTACATTTTACTTAAAAAAACTGGTGGCGCAAGGGGGAATTGAACCCCCGTTTGCTGATTGAGAGCCAGCTGAATTAACCACTATTCGATTGCGCCTATAATCAATAAATTAATTTAACATTATAATTATAATGGAGTGGCTGAGGGAGGTGGGCTCGAACCACCGCTCCCAGATCCAGAGTCTGGTGTCCTACCACTAGACGATCCCTCAACTCTATACCAATCTTTTCTTTTTTTATTTTATACCAAATCGTGTTATTTGAAAAGTCTAATTAATTATTTTTTCACTTCTTCTATTTTTTCTATAGCTTCTTTTAAACGTTTAACAGTCTTGTCCTGACCTAATACTACCATTAATTCAAACAAACCAGGACCTACTTTTTTACCGCTAAGCGCAACCCGAGTAGGATGGATTATTTGGCCGCCCTTTATTTGTAAAGAAGATGCAACTTCTCTTACTGCATTTTCAATACTTTCTTGATCCCAATATTCAAGGGAAGAGAGCTTTTCCTGTAAAGCTTGCAAAATACCTGATACACCGTTTTTGTTTAATACGCTATCAAAGGCCTGGGGCTCAATATCTATTTTATCTACAAAAAAATAATCCGCATAATCGATAAACTGAGAAAAATTTTTAATCCTTCCCTGCATCAATTTTACCACTTCTTTTATGTACTCATTTTTTTCCGGGAAAAGACCTTCTTCATTTTCGATATAATTGGCCTCCTTAAGAAAAGGAAGAAGCATTTTAGTTAGAGAATCGATAGACATATTCTTTAAATATTCACTATTAAACCAATTTAGTTTTTCCATACTAAAAACAGCCGCATGTTTAGAAATTTTATTCAAACTAAACTCCTTAATTAATTCTTCTTTGGTGAATATCTCCCTTTCGTCGCCAGAAGACCAACCTAAGTGAGTAATATAATTCACTACTGCCTCTGGGATATAACCCATCTTTTTGTATTCCATAACCGAAGTTGCTCCATGACGTTTACTCAACCTGGTGTGATCTTGTCCCATAATCATAGGGATGTGAGCAAATTTTGGTACATCAAATCCCAAGGCTTCATATATTACTATCTGTTTAGGAGTATTAGAAATATGGTCATCTCCTCTCATAACGTCGGTAATCTTCATTAAGGCATCATCAATGACTACCGCATAATTATAAGTAGGAATTCCGTCTGATTTCATAATTACAAAATCACTTAACAACCCGCCGTCAAAAGTTACTTCCCCCCTTAATAGGTCATCAAAGGCAATTTCCTTGGCAGGAATTTTAAGTCTTATTACCGGCTTTCTGCCTTCTGCTTCATATCTTTTCTTTTCCTCCTCACTAAGGTTAAAACAATGTCTATCATACTTAAGAGATTTATTTTCTCTTGCCTGCTTTTCTCTACTTTTAGTCAGTTCTTCTCTGGTACAATAACAATGATACGCTTTTTTATCTTTTAAAAGTTTTTCCGTATATTCCCGATAAATGTGTAAGCGCTTCATCTGATAATAGGGACCATATTCCCCACCTTTTCCGGGTCCCTCATCCCAATCTAAATCTAACCATTTCATACCTCCCAGTATCACATTTACTGCTTCTTCAGTAGACCTTACTTGGTCGGTATCTTCTATACGTAAAATAAAAGTCCCATTATAATGTCTGGCATAAAGCCAATTAAATAAAGCCGTTCGGGCTCCTCCAATATGCAGATAACCAGTTGGACTAGGGGCAAACCTAACCCGTATTTTTTTGTCTCCCATTCTTTCTCCACCCTTAATTAGTCGTTAGTATATAGTACAGCGTATAGCAGGTAGCGTTTAGCGTATAGTTTTGAATTAAAAAAGCTTATATTAATTAAGCGAAAAACAAAAAGCCATAATTTAAAATTTAAAACTTTTCTCTTGTATATCGCATGTTATATTGTGTATTGAAACTATTAATACATAGCTTATAAATTTTGGTTGGATCTATCCGCACCGATTTTATGCGGGCTCGATGAATCGAGCCCCTACTTTTCACATACTATATGCTATACGCTATTTTTTATAAGAAACAAGATTATTATAATACAAAAGCATTGATAACACAATTGTTTATCAATTAGAAATTAGGACAGGCGAGACGCCTGCCCTACAAATATTTATCATTCCATAAATCTGCCAAGGTGGGGTGAAGAGGAAATTTTATTTAACTAATTCTGACACCGGGACTATTTCTATACCAGCTTTAATCAATTCAGGAATCATCCTCTTCAATACATAAAAGGTATTTATACGACTATGACCAATAGCAATGGCCTCTCCTTCTCTTAAGGCAGTCTCTTGAACTTTCAACATCTGTTCTTTAATATATTCCATATCGTTCTCATTATCCAAAAAGACTGACCTTTTCGCAGATTTAATTTCCATCTCTTGGGCTACTTCATAGGCAATAGAATCCTTAGTGGTTATACTATCTATGAAAAATAAATTATATCCTTTAATCTCTTCTAAAACTATCTCCATTATTTCTCTATTTTCGGTAATCTTTGAGCCCATATGATTGTTAACCCCTATAATATAAGGGAAATTTAAAATACAGTCTCTGACAGACTGTCTGATTTCTTCTTCCGACATATAGGATTTAATAGCGCCAGGTCCGGGGTTAGCAGAAGAATTACTGGACTCCATGGGTAGATGCAACATAATTTCCTGATTATTTTTTCTGCCTTCTTCTGCAATAAATTCAGAATACTGGAGAAAAGGTAATATAGATAGTGTTACAGGAAATTCCAGTTCCATTATTTTCTTCGCCACTTCTGTTTCATATCCTAAATCATCTATTATAAAAGCTACTTTAGGTGAAAAGTTTATCGCTTCCTCTGAAGAGGCTAAATCATTAATTATTAAATCTGTATATTGTTCGCTGTCATAAGTAGTTTCTTCAGATTCCTTTACTTCTAACTCTATTTCATTAGTAGTGCTTAGGTTAGCACTTTGGGTATTATTAAGGCTATTTTCTTCCTTAATAGACTTATTGAATAAATTAGAAATAATAAAAGCTATGACTAAAATAATTACTAAAGCAATAATATTTATAATTTCTCTTTGGCTCTTTTTCAAAATAAAATTCCTTTCAATTTGGTTAGTTGGTTAATTGGTTAGTGCGTAAGAAACACGGCACACCATTCCTCTACATTGATTTGGCGTTAATTCTTTAACCAGCTAACCAGCTAACTAAATACATCTATACTATATACTATACTATTTTAATTCCTCTTCCAATAACTGTATCGCCTTATTTAATTGCATATCCTGTTCATCATCTTCCGCTGGTTCTACTAATATATCCGGTTCAATCCCGATATGATTTATTGAACGCTCGTTAGGGGTAAAATATTCAGAAGTGGTAATAGCAATTCCTGAACCATCATAAAGATTGAAGACTTGCTGGACTACTCCCTTGCCAAATGTTTTTTCCCCCAACAACTTCCCTCTTCCAGAATCCTGAATTGCTCCAGCTACAATTTCCGAAGCACTTGCACTACCCTCATTAACCAATACGAATAATAGCCATTCGGGATATTCGTTTCCTCTGGATTCTATAGTAGCTACTATCCCATCTCTATCCTTGATGTGAACGATCGGTCCTTCTTTTATGAATTTGCTGGCCACTTCTATGGCACTATCTAATAATCCTCCCGGATTATTGCGTAAATCGAGAATAATCCCATGAATATCACTATCTTTTTTAAATTCATTTAAGACTTCTTCTAATTCAGGTTCAGTATTCACATTAAAAGTAGTAATTCGGACATACGCAAGGTTATTATTCTTACCCATTACTTCCTTTTTTACTGCTTTAACTTCGATTATATCTCGGATTATGGAAATTTCAAAAATTTCCTCTACATTTTCTCTCTTAATTCCTAAGATAACTTCAGTTCCTTTCTCTCCCCTTAAAATACTAACTGCTTCATCTACCCCCATTCCTTCTGTTGATTTTCCATCAATCTCTAATATCTTATCTCCTGCTTTTATTCCTGCTCTATAAGCTGGGGTATCTTCAATGGGAGAAATTATAGTTAATTGATCATCTTTTATAGAGAGAATTATCCCTAACCCTCCAAAACGACCTAAAAACATATCTTCCTGCTCTCTTTTAAGTGCTTGAGGGTCCATATAACGAGTATAGGGGTCATCAAGGGTTTCAAGCATACCTCTTATAGCCCCCTGAACCACTTTATCTAAATCTATATCCTTCTTTACGTATTCAAATCTTACCAAATTTAAAGCTTCAAAAAAAGGCTCTAAGTTGTTAAATAACATCTCTTCATTAGTCTTGCCATTTGCCCCAATATTATAAAATAGGAATCCACCTATTATAGAAACCAATACAAAAATCGAAATTAAAGTAATTATTCTCTTTCTTTTTATATTTATCAAAATTTTCACCGTCCAATTTTTAGAATGTTTATATTTATAGCCAGTTCATAGGGTCTGTAGGTTTACCTTCTACTCTAACTTCAAAATGCAGCCTGGTGGAAGAAACGCCACCACTATCACCCACCTGACCTATAGATTGTCCCTTTTTTACTTTATCCCCAATATCTATTAAAATTTTAGAAAGGTGGGCATACAGAGTAGTAGTTCTTCCTCCATGATCAATAATTATTATCTGCCCATATCCTTTTATATTCCCAGTATAAATTACCTCTCCTGAACCGGCTGCACGAACTACCTCCCCAAGGGGAGCACTAATATCTATTCCAGAATTAAAAGTATAAGTATTAAATTCAGTATTCTTTTGTCTTCCATACCCAGAAATTAATTTGCCCTGAATAGGTAGAGCTAAAATTCCCTTTTTAGGTTGTAGAACAACCGTTGGGACTTCCTTCTGGGAAGTTTTTTTAGAATCCTCTTCCTGCTGTTTATAAATTCTTTCTATTATCTTTATTATTTCTTGAGAAGATTGCTCTAACTCTTTTAAAGATTTTAGATATGCTTCTTTTTGAGAATCTATCTTATTAATTATGGATTTTTTAGCTTCAACTGAAAACTCAATATTTTCTTTTTCTTTCTCTACTTCTTTTTTTAACAAATTTAATATATCTTCCCTATTCTCAAGGTTTATTTTATGATCTTCTATTTTCTTCATCTGCTGGCGGATATCATTAATCATTTCAGCATCTAAAGATAAAACATTTTTTATATATCTGAAGCGATTAAGAAAGTCAGAAAAGCTTTCACTGTTGAATAAAATTCCCAAGTAGCCAGTAAGGCGGTGTTTGTATATCTGCCTTAATCTGGTTTCTAATACTTTAGTCTTTTCTTTTAGCTTTTCTTTTTCAATAACAACTTCATCTTCTGCTGCTTTTAACTCTTTTTGAACAAACTGTAAATCTTTTTCGATGATTTGTAATTCTTTCTCTGTATCCTGTAAAAGTTTTTCTATTTTATGAAGTGTTTCTAAATAGCCAATTTCTTTCTTTTGTAAATTATCAATTTCATCTTTAACGCTTTTAATCTGTTGTTCTATTTTTTGTAATCTCTGGTTTTCCTCCTTTATTTTTTGACTGTAGTCTCCACCACTATCACCATAGCTAAAAAAAACAACAAATAAGATGAAGATTAAAACCAATATTAATGCAGAAAATATTTTCTTATTTATTAAAACTAATCTCTTTTTATACATCTAAATATTTTCCTACTGAAAACATACTCCCTAAAATTCCCACTAAACTCCCCAACAATATAATAGCTATACCTATGGGTAATAAATCTACAATGTCCACCACTAATGGTAAAAAAGGAATGGCTTGATGCACTTTATTTATCGCAAAAAAATAAAAATTATATAAAATTATTATGGAAAGAATAGCTGAGATAAGGCCCTGCAAAAAGCCCTCAATTATAAAGGGCCATTTAATAAACCAGGAAGTAGCTCCTGCTAAGCTCATTATTTCAATTTCATTTCTTCTGGCATACACAGTGATTTTTATTATATTAGATATAATCAAAATAGATGCAAAAATCAGGAGGGCTAATAATAATATTCCCGCTCTTCTAAATAGATAAGTAAAATTTAACAATCTTTCTGCTGTCTCCCGGCCATACTCAACTTCTTCTACTTTTTCAAACTTAGCTATCTGGTTAGCAATTTGTTCAATCATTTTAGGATCTTTTATTTGTATCTCAAAAGAAGCAGGAAGCGGGTTTACTTCAATAGCACTGAGTATATCCTTTTGCTCTCCCAAATCTTTTGACAGACGCTGGTAAGCTTCCTCTTTAGATAAAAATTTTACCTCTTTTATCCCATCTATTGAAGTGATGTTGCTTTTTAAATTGTTTAGCTCGGCCTTGGAAATATTATCTTCTAAATAAACTACAATCTCTAATTGGGATTCTAAATTTTTTAGAAATAGACTAGAATTTATATAAATTAATAGAAACATTCCAACAATAATTAAAATAGTAGTGATGCTTAATATTGTTGCCATACTCATCAAAGCACTTCTTCTAAAACTGAGTAAAGCCTCTCTAAAATAAAATCCCATATTCTCAAAAATCATCTTAATATATCCCTCTTTGCGTATCTTCTATTATTCGTCCTCGCTCCAACCTCACTACTCGCTTCTTAGCTTTATCTACCATAAGTTTATCATGGGAAGCCATTATAATAGTAGTTCCCCGTATGTTTATATGAAATAGAAGTTTCATAACCTCCCAGGAAGTGTAAGGGTCTAAATTGCCAGTTGGTTCATCGGTAAGTAATATTAATGGTTCGTTAGCAATAGCCCGGGCAATACATAATTTTTGCTGTTCTCCTCCAGATAATAAATGTGGCTTTATTTTCTTTTTATGTTCCAACCCTACTAAATTAAGGACCTTCTTAACCTGCTGTCTTATCTCAAAATTAGTTGCTCCAATCGCCTTTAAACCAAAGGAAATATTTTCATATACCGTTCTATCAAACAGTAATTTAAAATCTTGAAAGACAATGCCTATATTCCGCCTTAAATAAGGTATGTAACCGGGTTTAAGTCGAGCTATGTTTATCCCATCGACAATTACCTGTCCCTTGGTAGGAACAATCCCTCGGTAAATCAGTTTTAATAAAGTACTCTTCCCTGCCCCGGTAGGACCTACCAAAAAAACAAATTCACCCTTTTTTATATGGATATTGATATCCCGTAAAGCCTGAATTTTATTGGGATAATTTTTATATACGTGAAACATTCTAATCATATTAAACGGTAACCTCAATGGTTATGGGTTTAAAAACCTAAAAACTAATTCATTATTAACTAGAGCTTTTTCTTCTAAATTATTTACTTTTTCGAGTAAAATATTTTTTATTTTATCATTATTTTCTCTAACATATTCTATCTTTTCTTGAATATTTTTTAAAGAGATATCTTCATCTATTTCTAACATCAATTCAGATAATCCCAAATCTTCTACAAAATATTTCACTTTAGGATCATAGTTAAAAGCTATAAAAGGAATATTGGCCATACTGGAGAATATAATTGAATGAAGCCTCACCCCAACCACCAAAGATAATCGGGATAGAACAGAAAGTAATTCTTCAGGTTCAAGCTTTATTTTTAATACCTCAGCCTTATTCTTCATCAAAGATAATATTTCTTCACTAATATGCACATCTTCATCATATTTAAAGGGAAAAAAAATAATTTTTGCCTTATAATTTTCAATTAAATAATCAGCTGCTTGAGCAAATATTCTTTTTGAATCTGATCCATTGCTTTTATATTCTCTAACCGAAACCCCAATTATGGGACGATTATCTGAATTAATCAATTCCTGAATATAAGGATAACTATCTATGGTATGGTTAATATTTTTTTTCTTCAACAAAAAGACGGGATCAGAATTCACATATATTGATGGTTTCACCACTTCTAAATTTTCTAATAATTCTTTAGAGGGATTATCTCTTACGGTAATTAAATCAACCTTATTTAAAATCCACTTTATTAGCTTTTTGTTAATCTGCTTGTTTACCGGACCAATACCCTGGGCATAAATCATAACCGGCACTTTGACTATTTTTGCTATCAATATCAATCCCAGGTAATATAATATGCTCCAGCCTTTTCCGGTTGAATCTTGGAGTAATCCCCCACCCCCGCTAATAAAAAGATTAACATTTCGCAAACAACCTATAATGCTAATTAGGTGTAGCCGGTTTATGGCCTTTACCTGATAAGTTCGGGAGGTCTGCAAAGGATTATGGGAAAGAACTGTTATCTTTATTTGAGGTATCTTTTCTTTAAAGGCTCCAACCATAGATTTAAGAATGGCTTCATCCCCGGTATTATTAAAACCATAATAACCGGAAATCATTATCTTTGCTATGGTTTTAGACTTTTTCATAATTAATTCTTTTCCTAAATATTTTTACCAGATAATAAAACACAATAATTATTATCAATCCCAGCGCCAAACCTAACCATGCTCCATTAAAGGTGCGTAACATTGAAAATAAAAAGGGAGTGTGAATATGACAGAAGGTATTAATTAAAGTAACTGGACCTATAGTCCCGATAATAATTATTGGAATCTTAAATTCTTTTATTTTTAAGTAATTCATACTCATCGCCAATAATAGAGCAGGATAACCGATTAAAAACTCTTTATTTCGAGGTCGGGCAATTAAAGTCTTTTCTAAGAAGATTCTTATCTTCTCCTCAATACTTAAAACGGGGAGAAAAGAAAAATTCCCTGAACGAGAAATATATATTACTAAGAATACTGCAAAGAATATCATTATAATTACATGTTCAATCAGGATGGGCTTTTTGATATTTTCCAAAAACATTAATTTTCCCTTATTCACCTTTAACCACATTATTGCCAGGACCAAAAGAAGCGGAACCAGATAAGAAATCTTTATTCCGCTAAACTGTTCTATCCCCAACATAAATTTATTATTGCTTAACAAAGCTGCTATTAACAGAGCACCGGATAAAGTAATTAAAATTATACTGAAAAATCCGGATAAAACCTCTTTTATCATCTTATTAAAACTGGGATCATTTTCAGAAAAATCTTGGACATCTTTAAATTTAGAATTATTATTTCCCAAAAAATGCTTTTCATTATTAATGATAGCCAAAGTGGGAAATATTAGAGCTGTCAGTAAGGCCATCAGCTTTATTAAAAATATTTCTCGATTTAAAAAGAGGAGGAGTAGAGAAAATAAGATTCCTAAAAGTAACAGAGAATATTCTTGATATTTTTTTAGGTTGAATACATTTTTTAAGAGGATTAGTCCCCCGGAAATAACTCCCAGGATTAATAAAAGAATAAATATTTTTGGTTCCTGGTAGGGAGTAGAAAGAATACTGGCTCTTCCTGTCTTAAAACCACTAGCTTTCAACTCTTCTTTTATAGTTTTAATATAAGCTAAATTTTCCTCGATAATATCAGAATTAGACTTCATAAAAGGTTTGATATAAAAAATCCTCACCTTTCTTTCTTTGGCTGCCCTAATCCATCTTTCTGTGGCTTTTTGTTTAGAAATAATTTCCATTTCTTCTTTGGTAATACTATGAACTCTAACTGCTAATTCGCTTGCTTGATGAGCGACTGTTTCAATCCCTTTTTGATCAGCAAATTCTATAATTCCGAAAGAATATTCTTTTATTTTTAGAAGTTCTGCGGTATGAATTAAGTTTTCTTTTAAAGGGTAACCTAAAACTGTTTCCCCCTCAAAAATTATTCCCGAAATCTTTCCGGCCTTATCACTTTCTTTAAATTTAAACTCTACATCTTCCTTATTAATTTGAGGGAAATTTTTGAGACGTAAAATGACCTGAAAGCCCAAATTTCTTACTAACTCAATATCTTCTTCTGAAAATCCTAAACCTAAATCAGCAAGTTTTTCTTCACTCCCTTTCACTTTTAAACCTATATAAGGAAGGAAACCAAGATCTATTACTAAATTTTCGCCTAATTGTCTTTGCAAATTCTCTTTTATACGAAGATAATCATTTTTATCATTGAATACAATATAAGCTTCTCCCGGTGCAGGTTGAAATTTTTTAAAGGGGTCAAGTGATTTTAAGAAGAAATTTAATTTATTAAGTTCTTTATCAGAAAAATAGAGTATCT
>Ga0315545_1003014_pt1 | contig 14667 bp, 23 predicted proteins | sample SalMarSW160210MG_FD_203096 | JGI IMG/M metagenome (GOLD analysis project Ga0315545, IMG submission 203096) | Salt marsh sediment microbial communities from the Plum Island Ecosystem LTER, Massachusetts, United States - Salt Marsh Sediment SW1602-10 ... | reverse complement strand
TTAAGGAGGTCAAATAGATGCCAGGATTTGATGGTACAGGGCCATTAGGTCAAGGGCCGATGACCGGGCGAGGCCAAGGGTTTTGTGTTTTGACTACTTCCGAAGAGAATCCGGGCCGAGTAAAAGGTTCTGCGGGATTGCAAAGTGTACCCGTTGGTCAAATAAGCGGAAATTTTGAAAATACTGGAAAGGAGGTGATTAATATGCCATTTGGAAATGGAACAGGACCTGCCGGCTTAGGACCAATGACAGGAAGGGCCGCTGGTTTCTGTGCGGGGTTTCCAATGCCGGGGTATATGAACCCTGCTGTGGGTAGAGCCGGTTTCTACGGTTCCGGCGTGCCAGCATTCGGGCCATATGGTGCAGGTTTATATGGTTATGGTATGCCTTATGCCGGCTGGGGCAATCCATGGCTTCGCAGAGGCTTTGGCTTTGGCCGAGGTTTCGGTCGAGGCCGAGGCTGGGGCCGCGGTCGCGGCAGAGGCAGATTTGGTTATTAGTGGTAGATTCAAATTAGCACTTAATTGCAGAAAGGGTGGATATTATGCCAAGAGGAGATGGTACAGGGCCGGGCGGTCAGGGACGCGGTGGTGGTCGAGGTATGGGGCGAGGTCAAGGTAGAGGTCGGATGGGAGGGCCGTTCGCCGCAGGACCGGGAGGAAATTGTTTATGCCCAAACTGTGGCCATACAGTCCCACATATTGTAGGACAACCATGCAATCAAAAAACCTGCCCTAAATGCGGTACGAGAATGACAAGGCAATAACTTAAACTTATTAATCTAATTTTTATGAAAGGAGCATTATTATGCCAGGTGGAGATGGAACAGGTCCTGGAGGTATGGGACCAATGACAGGTAGAGCTGCTGGTTTCTGTGCAGGCTTTCCAGTACCAGGGTATATGAACCCTGTTGGTGGCCGAGGCTACTGGGGCTGGGGTAGAGGTTTCCGAGGTGGCGGTTTTGGCCGAGGTCGAGGTTTTGGTTGGGCCGGAGCTGGATACGGCATGCCTGCCTGGGGAGGTGGCGTGAGCCCTTATGCTTATGGTGGTGTGCCATTTGCTCCAGGCTTAACAGCCCAACAGGAGCTCGACGGCCTCAAAGGTCAGGCAGAGTATCTTGAGGATACTCTTGACGGCATTAAGAAACGCATAGAAGAACTCGAGAGCCAGAAAAGCAGCAAAGAATAAGAAACAGAGAGCTAAAGATTTATCTTTTTAGATGCTCAGGGGTTTCTAAAGGGATGGTGTATCTGTATAGCACTCTAAATATCGTGCCCAGCCTTTTCTGTAGATTTAAGTCTTCTGTGCTCGGTTGCATATAGTAATTGAGAGATGGTTCGATACAGTGCTTAAGAACACTGTGCATTGGGCAAAGTCTTTAAGAAATTTGTAAGGAGATATGACGATGCCAATATTTGAATACAAATGTAATAAGTGTGGACACAAGACCGAATTCCTAGAAAAAAGCAGCGGCAAAAACAAGCACGTCTGCGAAAAATGTGGAAGTTCAGATATGCAGAAGCTGTTCTCAGGTTTTTCCGTTGGGCAAAGCAGCCAGGGGAGCGATTCCTGCCCAACCGGTACATGTCCCCTGTCTTAGAAAGGATACTTTATGAAAATCGCAGTAACATCAACAGGTCCCACACTTGATGACAATGTGGAGGCTCGGTTTGGTCGGTGCCCCTATTTTTTGATTATTGACACTGACACGATGCAATTAGAGGCAATCGAAAATCCTAATATTGCTCTCGGTGGCGGTGCGGGGATTCAGTCTGCTCAGCTGATGTCGGAAAAAGGCGTAACAACTGTATTGACCGGCAACTGTGGCCCTAACGCATTTAACGTCTTCGGTCAGGCAGGAATACAGGTTATCGTTGGTGTCAGCGGACCTGTCCGCAATGCTGTTGAACAATTCAAAACAGGAGTTTTCTCTTCCGCTTCGGGACCAAATGTAGCCAGCCACTTTGGTATTAACGCAGCACCGGCAGGCCCGACAGCAACTGGACAGCCAGAGACTAACCCGATGGGTCAAGCTCCAGGTTTAGGAATGGGTTTTGGTATGGGTGGCGGACGTGGTATGGGCAGAGGTATGGGTCGCGGCGGTGGAATGGGACGCGGTATGGGCAGAGGCATGGGTCGAGGCGGTGGAATGGGTCGTGGTATGGGTATGCCAGCCCCGACGGATATGCCTTCGACTGGTCCGGCAGCAGGTTTTCCAGAAGATACCGGACTGCAAAACACTGAGCAGGAATTGGCTGCTCTAAAGCAGCAGGCAGAGCTGCTTGAACAGCAAAAGCGCCAGCTAAACAATAGAATAGCTCAGCTTGAAAGCGGCCGAAAAGTTGTTGCTTTTGTTCAAACTGACAAATGTACCGCCTGCGGTATTTGTGCCGATGTCTGCCCGGTCAACGCTATCACGATAGAAGGACAGGCCGTGGTAAATCCGGATGTTTGTACAGGCTGTGCCGCGTGTGTTTATGAATGCCCAAACGCTGCTATTGCGATTATCCAGCAAACGACCGGTAAGTAAAAACCACGGGGCCGGCGAGCAAGTTGTGTGGTACCATCTGTAAACTTGGCAAGCTTTCAACTCGCAGGGAAAGCAAATGGAACGATTTATGCTGAAATCAAATATCCATAGAGCAACATTAACCGGAACAGATCTGGATTATCAAGGGAGTATCACCATCGATGAGGACCTTCTTGAAAAAGCGGATATATTGCCGGGCGAGCAGGTTCACGTGCTGAATATCAATAATGGACAGCGTTTTGTGACTTACGCTATTGCAGGACAGCGAAGTTCCGGCACCATCTTATTAAATGGCCCAGCAGCAAGATTGGGTACGGTCGGTGATAAAGTCATAATTATATCCTATTGCCAGATTCCTGCTGAAAAGGCGAAAGATTTTCACGCAAAAATAGTATTTGTTGATGATGAAAACAGACCAAAGGAGTAGATAAGTGGAAAAAACCATATCACCACGATGTGCACAATGTGAGAGTAAAGAATGCCGTGATGGCAGGGATTGCTTTTCGAAGGACGGTAACCATAGACAATTATATCAAGACAGCGATATAGCAGAATTGCACAGGGCCGCTTCGGCAATCGAGGCAAGGTTCTATAAGAAAGAAACAAGATTGGGTGAAGTAATTCTGTTGGCTAAGCAGTTGCAATATCAAAGAATTGGTTTGGCATTTTGTATCGGTTTGAGCGAAGAAGCAAAGATTATCGATGAAATTCTTTCGAAGCATTTCGAGGTCGTGTCTGTGTGCTGTAAAGTTTGTGGAATTGACAAGAAGGATTTTGATTTGCCTCAAATTTCATCAAAAGGCCGAGAGGTTATGTGCAACCCGGCAGGTCAGGCACAGTTACTAAATGAGGAAAAAACGCAGCTTAATGTTCTGTGTGGGCTTTGTGTTGGCCATGACGCTATTTTTGCGAAGGTCTCAGACGCTCCTGTAACAACGCTTATCGCCAAGGATCGCGTATTGGCCCACAATCCAGCGGGGGCTATCTACAGTCGCTATATTCGAAAACACTTTAATGAAAACATATAGCGGAGTTGTATGATGGAGCAGACATTTAATGCAACGGAAATCAATGTCGGTTTTCACCTTGACGGTTACAGGATAGATAAAACGGCTTCGCCAATGAACAGATATACAAAATGGGATATTTTGTCAGGTAATCACTGGTGCAATCCGAAACCGGTTTGTTTCGATTCTTTGCCACAGCAAGGCTGGTTTGCGAAAGACAGATTTGATTGGGACAGAGTTAATACGACTATGGAGCGAGTTTGATATGAAAATAGCGATTGCAAGCGGCAAAGGCGGAACAGGTAAGACAACCATAGCCACAAATCTTGCTTGTTCAATTGCCCGGACCAACAAAGAGGTACAGTATCTTGACTGCGACGTTGAAGAGCCGAATGGACATATATTTTTGAAGCCTGATATAAAAGAAACACATAAGGTTACGATTGGCGTACCAGAAGTTGACAACGAATTATGTAATGGTTGCGGCAAATGCGGTCAGCTTTGTCAGTATAGTGCCATAATTTGTTTGAAAGACAAGGCGATAACCTTTGAGCAGTTATGTCATTCCTGCGGCGGATGTGAGCTTGTCTGTCCGACCGGTGCTATTAAAGAAAAACAGATAGAAATTGGGTTTCTTGATTTGGGTACCGCGGGTGATGTGAAATTTGGTCAGGGTCGACTGAAGATAGGAGACGTACGTTCACCTGCTCTGATAAAGAAGGTTAAGGAAAATGCTGCCAATAACGGCACTGTCATAATAGACGTTCCACCGGGCACTTCATGTCCTGTGGTCGAAGCAGTCAAGGGGACAAATTTTGTTCTGCTTGTCACCGAACCTACACCATTTGGTTTAAATGACCTGGAACTGGCAGTTGGGATGGTAAGGCAACTGAAACTCCCCTTTGCTGTAGCTATTAACCGTTCTGATATAGGTGATGACGGCGTGCTACAATACTGCGATAAGGAAAATATAGAGATTATCCTTGAAATACCGAATGATCGATTGATAGCAGAAGCTTATTCACAGGGGATTAAAATAATTGATGCACTACCCGCCTATGAAGAAAGGTTCTTACAGCTATACCAGAGAATCGATGCGAGGGCCGCAGTGAAATGAAAGATGATTTTGAATTCATGGGGCGGATAACCGCTGATTTAGAGGTCCGCAAGGCTGCTTGTAAAGTCCTCGGAGTTTCTGAAGATGCTGACAAGAATGATTTGAAAAAAGCCTACAGAAAAGCATCAATAAAGTACCACCCCGATCACAGTCAAGACGACGCCGATGCAGCTAAAAAATTTGTGCTCGTCAAATGTGCATATGAGCTGTTAGCCCAAGACAAGCCCTGCCCGCAATTGCTGGAGGAAATCAACACCTGGGAAGGAGTACCAGAAGACGATAAATACAAGCTGGATAATCCGTGGGGTCATTTCTTGTGGTGGCGTGATAAATTCTTTGGCTCTGAAAAGAAGAAGGGGCAAAACAGAGGTCGTTCTTGCATCTGAAAAGAGAAGATGGAAACTGCAAAGCTAACTGAAAATTTTTATGATAAGATTAAGCCGCAGTTGCACGAATGCATCGGCCGGGAATTGCGCGGGGCCAAATGTGTGCTCGATTTGGGCTGCGGCGATTGCGAGCTTGTTCAATATCTGGCTGACACCTATGGCCAGCAAGTGACAGGTATAGACGTTTCGGGCGAAAGTTTTCCAGACTATCAGAAGATTGTGAAAGCGGGCAAAAATGTCAGATGCATTCGTAAAGATGCAGCTGACCTTGGGTTTCTTTACGGAACTGTGGATGCGGTAATAATAATGTGGGCTTTGCATGAGATGAAAAATCCTCAGGCGGTTTTGCAAGAGGCCCATCGCGTTTTGCAACCAGGTGGCAAAGTACTCGTTGTTGAATTTCCGCGCAACTCATTGGCTCAAAAGTTATGGAACGAGAACTACTATACCAGCGGGGAATTAGTAGATTTTCTCCGTAAAGCCGATTTCAGAGATATCCGGGCTAAACGAATTGAACATAAACAAATCCTTTGGATGACGGGTTTTCGCAGTAAGAATTGATCTGAAAATAAAGAAACTACAGGTGTTAAAACTTATGAAACGCCAAAAGAGTTACTTGTTCAAAAATACGGTGTTTAGAGAAGGTGACGAAACAGCGAAGACCATTTTCAGTGGTCCGGGGAAGTTGGAAGTTGGACCAGCTCCTGAATTTGAAGGAAGTCTGGAAACGTTAAATCCGGAAGAAATGTTTGTTGCGGCAATTAATAATTGCCTGATGACAACATTTTTTTATTTTGTGCAGAAACTAAATGTTGAGATTTTATCGTACTATTCGGATGCCCAAGGCCGGGTTGAAAAGCAAACAGACGGGTTTCGATTTACCAACGTGGAGGTTCGAGCAAAGATTACATTACCACGACAAGAGCTTGCCGAAAAAGTTCGTGAGCTCGGAGATTTAGCTGAAAAATACTGTCTTGTTTCTCGTTCGGTAACTTGTCCTGTTCATTATGAATTGGAAGTTAAGACAAGAGGCGGATGATCATAATGATAGAGTTTGAATTTTGTGCAAATAGAAAAGGAGACAAAGAATATGCCCTGGGTAAATGAGGATATGTGTGTGGGCTGTGGTGTATGTGTTGATGAATGTCCGGTGGCGGCGATTACACAAAGAGAGGACCAGACCGCAATCATCAATGAAGACGAATGTATTCGGTGCGGAAAATGTCACGATGTATGTCCAGAAGACGCTGTTCGACACGATAGTGAAAGGATTCCACAGGAAGTTGAGGCAAACGTAGAGAAAACTAAAGGTCTTTTGAAACATTTTGAAACTCCCCAGGAGCAGCAGGCATTTCTCGAACGTATGGTTCGGTACTTTAAGAAGGAACAAAAGGTGGCTGGTCTTACTTTGGATAAAATAACTGCTATGAAGACTGACTTGGACGATGGGACAAAAACCGATATCCCGGGATAGCTTTCGGATTTATGGCGAGATTGACCCGCTGTTAAAAAAAGAGGAGTTCTTGTGAAGGAAATAGTTGTTATAAGCGGTAAAGGCGGAACGGGTAAAACAAGCATTGTAGCGTCGTTTGCAGCACTTGCGAAAAATGCGGTGTTCGCTGATTGTGACGTTGATGCGGCGGACCTATACCTGGTTTTAGAGCCTAAAATTAAGCAAACCAACGATTTTTCAGGGGGCAAACGGGCAGCTATAGTCACCGAGAAATGCATTGGGTGTGGTAAATGCCAAGACCTTTGTAGATTCAACGCTATACATTTCAATGGCCAAGCGAATGACGTGGTTGATAAGACGTTTACCATTGACCCTATTTCGTGCGAAGGCTGTAAGGTATGTGTGGAGTTTTGTCCAGTGGATGCAATTGAGTTTAGTGATTGTATAAACGGACAGTGGTTTATATCGGATACACGGTTTGGCCCTATGGTTCATGCCAAACTCGGAATCGCTGAAGAAAACAGTGGCAAACTAGTAACTGTTATTCGCAAGGAGGCGAAAGGAATAGCTACCGAAGAGAAAAAAGGCCTAATAATTGTCGATGGCTCACCTGGTATTGGCTGTCCGGTAATTGCATCGATTACAGGAGCTGATTTGGTTTTGATAGTTACTGAGCCAACGCTTTCCGGCAAGCATGATTTAGGCCGAGTTGCTGATCTGGCCGCTGGTTTTAAAATCCCCACCTTAGTCGCCATAAACAAATTTGATTTGAATCCCGACATGGGAGAGCGAATAGAGGAAAATGCCCGCAGTAGAGATATAAAAGTGGTGGGAAAAATTCGTTATGATGAGGCTTTTACAAAAGCACAAATTCTCAAGTCAACAGTGCTGGAATATACCGGTGGTGCAGTATCAGAAGATGTAAAAGCCTTATGGAGAAATGTCACCTATGCCCTTGGTTAGAGGCAATTTGCAAATGATAACAGAGAAACAGTCACGGTTTGATTTTGACTTATTGGCTGATAAATATGACTCGTGGTACGAAAGTGCCAAAGGTCAAATGTACGACCGTTTGGAGAAGAAAGCGATCAGTCACTACCTCCCGCTGAGGGCCAGAGGTAAGAAATTACTGGAAGTTGGCTGCGGTACCGGCCATTGGAGTCAGTTTTTCAGTGAGTGTGGTTTTGAGGTTACAGGTGTTGATATTTCTGAGCGGATGATAAACATAGCTCGAGCGAAAAGCATTCCAAACAGCTTGTTTCAGATAGCTGATGGACATTCTTTGCCGTTTGAAGATAGCAGTTTCGACGTTACAGCAGCTATTACAACCTTGGAGTTTGTTCGCGATGCCGAGGCAGTGGTACGAGAGATGGTACGCTGCACTCGTAAGCCAAGAGGGCGGCTGTTGATAGGCGTATTGAATGAATTGGCTCCACTGAACTATAATAGAAAACAAAGACCTGAATCGCCATATATAAAGACTCGATTGTTTTCTCCAAGAGAGCTAAAGCAACTTTTAGTACGGTACGGCGAAGCTTGTGTGGTTGCCGCTGGGTTTATTCCCAAACAAAAACATCTTTTACCATTAGCACCATTGCTCGACACAGTTGGCCGATTTTTCCATATCCCATACGGAGCTTTTATTGCAGCGGAGGTGAGATTATGAAAGTACAGGCAGAAGTGAGTTTATATCCATTGCGCCAAAATGATTTGACCAAACCGATCCAGCAATTTGTGAAAGTGATGGAGAGCAATAATCTAAAGGTTAAGACCGGCGCAATGAGTAGTCTCATTGCAGGAGACAGCCAAGCGGTTTTCGAAAACTTGCAAAAGGCCTTTGAGCAAGCCGCTCAAAGGTATGAGATAGTAATGACCGCAAAGATATCCAATGCATGCCCCGAAGTTAATCAACACAAATAGATTTTTTAAGAAAACGGAGATGAACTATGGCAAGAGAAAGTACCACATTTCAGATTGATGAAGACAAGCAAAAACAAATGCAGGTTGAACAGGAGCAAATTCGGCAGAGAGTCAAACAAATAAGACACCAAATACTTGTACTCAGCGGCAAAGGGGGCGTTGGTAAAAGTACCGTGGCAGTAAATCTTGCGGTTTCACTGGCACTTGCTGGTAAGAAAGTGGGGCTGCTTGACATTGACATACATGGTCCAAGCATCCCGAAGATTCTAAACCTTGAAGGAAAGGCTATCCAGGCGGCAGGAGATGTGATTTTGCCCGTTGAAATGTTGGAAAATCTCAAAGTTATGTCCATAGGCTTCCTGCTGCGAGGAAGTAGCGATGCTGTAATATGGAGAGGCCCAATGAAATATCAGATGATAAAGCAATTCTTAAAGGATGTGCAATGGGGCAACTTGGACTTTCTGATCGTTGACAGCCCACCTGGTACAGGTGATGAGCCGCTCTCGGTTGTCCAGCTTTTGGAAAATGCTGACGGTGCAATTATAATTACCACGCCCCAGGAAGTGGCACTATCTGATGTTCGAAGATGCATCACCTTTTGCCGCAATCTCAAACTACCTGTTCTCGGTGTATTGGAAAATATGAGTGGTTTTGTTTGCCCGAAGTGCGGCCAGAGAACTGATGTGTTCAAGTCCGGCGGCGGTGAAATTATGGCTGGCCAAATGGATGTGCCTTTCCTGGGCCGGATTCCCATAGACCCACAAATTGTAGAGGCCTGCGATTCCGGCAGACCATTTGTATATCACTACAACCAAAGTCAAACGGCAAAAGCTTTCGAAAAAACATTGAATCCTATTCTCGAGTTTGATAGCAATGCTCAGAAATTAATCGAAACACAATCTTTACAAACTTTACAAACAGGAGATAAGAGAATGCGCATAGCAATTCCATTAGCCCAAGGTAGGCTGAGCCTTCACTTCGGTCATTGCGAAGAATTCGCATTGGTGGATGTTGATGAGCAGACCAAAGAGATTTCCAATATTGTTAAGTTACAACCGCCCGCTCACCAACCGGGTGTACTACCGCAATGGCTCAATGAGCAGCAAGCCGATATTATTATAGCTGGTGGCATGGGCCAGCGTGCACAACAGCTTTTTACCCAGAATAATATCAAAGTTGTGATAGGTGCATCGGATAGTTCACCTGAAGAGCTTGTATCGGCTTATTTGGAAAACAGACTTGAAACAGGAGACAATATCTGTGATCACTGAAATGCGGTGAACGATTATGAAAGTTCTAATCTGTGGTAAAGGTGGGTGCGGCAAAAGTACAGTGGTAGCCCTTTTGGCTAAAGAACTGGCCAGGAGGGGAAATAAGGTCCTAGTGATTGATAGCGATGAGTCAAATATCGGGCTTCACCATCGCTTGGGAATAGCTAAGCCAGAGGATTTTATGAATTACTTTGGTGGTAAAAAGGTCCTGTTTGAAAAAACCAAAAATATGACAGGCAGATGGAAATTGGATGATCTGCCAGAAGATTATTTATCCGAGAAGGGAAATGTTCGACTTTTGTCTATGGGAAAAATTTACGAATTCGGTGAAGGATGCGCCTGTCCCATTAATGCGCTTTCTTCAAAGCTTCTAGAGATTCTTGATTTAGCAGATAAGGAATTTATGATCGCAGACACCGATGCCGGCATAGAGCATTTTGGCAGAGGTGTAGAAAAGGGTGTCGATTCACTTGTTGTCATCATCGAGCCATCCCAAGATTCTATACTTTTGGCTCAAAAGATATCCAAGCTGGGAAAGCAAGCTGGTAAGTCAACGTATTTAGTGCTCAACAGAGTCAATCATGAATCAGAAAAGCTGCTCTTGGAATCGGTAGACAAAAAGAAGGTAATAGCTACTATTCCTGAAAGCAGGGACGTATTTATGTCAGGCCTCGCTGGCAAGGAGCTTAAAATATCCTTTGAGGGAATTAAACAACTTGCTGACAGGCTGGAATCTGACAAAAGAAAAATTCAAGCTAAGTTAACATAGGTAGAGGAAAGGACCAAAAAATGTGTCTTGCAAATATTTATCAAAACGGCAAGGCTTCTAAGCCACTGATAAAAAGCGTTGCTTATCTTAGAATCGATGGCAACCGGATAGTAGCAGAGAACCTTGCGGGAGAAAGTCTGGTTTGTCAAGCGAAAATAAGAGAGATAGACTTTATGAACTCTGACATTATTGTGGAAGAACTGGCTGATGAAAAGGAGAAGGATTTAAAGAAGTAAAACGGTCTACAGAAAATTTTGCTAACTTGAAGCTGAGAAATGTAGGGAGTGACAATAAAAAGGAAAAAATAAAAATGATTGGCCAAACTCAAAAACCGATAGAAGAAATTCTTGAATATTTAGAGGGCAAGGAAAAGGTTGTTCTCGTTGGGTGCGGAGGATGCGCTACGGTTTTTCATACCGGCGGCGAGACCGAAGTAAAAGAAATGGCGAAAACGCTTACTGAAACAGGAAAACAGGTTTTAGCAGCTGTTGCGCCGCCCTTCGGAGAATTTACCTGTTATGCTCCGTGGAGTAAAACTCGTTTGAGTCAATATCGAAAACAAATCGAAGAATCTGATGCTATCCTGATGTTGACATGTGGCGATGGACTTCAAGTTGTGAGGGAGTTAATTCTGGAAGAAGAGTTTGAACTTACAAAGCCCATTTATCCGGCGACAAATCCAATAGGGCACATGGGAGGAGGCCCGACTCTATTCAAAGAGAAATGTCAACAATGTGGAGAATGTGAACTTGGTAAATTCGCTGGAATTTGTCCTTTAACCCAATGTGCTAAAGGATTGTTAAATGGACCGTGCGGAGGAAGTAAAAATGGAAAATGTGAAGTAGATCCTGAACGTGACTGTGCTTGGATAAAGATTTATGAACGTTTAAAAGCGCTGGGTGAGTTGGAGAAGATGAAAAAGATAGTGGGCCCCAAGGATTGGAGCAAGATGACCCGGCCTCGAGAAATCGAAGTTGCACCACTTGAGATGAACTAATGTTTTAGTCGAAACTTAAGAAGAGAGGGGTAAATATATATGAGTAATGATCCACTAACGCCATATGGTAACAAACCAATGGTTACACCTATTGTCAACGCAATCAATTATGAATACAGTTCTTTCGAAGTGCTGCGGCAGATTACAGATGGTGAAATAGATGGCTATACCTATCATAGAGACGACAATCCAACAGTCCGAGCGGTAGAGAAGAAAATAGCTGCATTGGAGGTAGCTGAGGATTGCATTATTTGCACTTCAGGGATGGCCGCCTGCACGATGGTGTATTTAACATATCTTAGCACAGGTGATAACCTGATAATATTTTATGACGTGTATGGCGCTCATTATAAGGTTTCACTTCTCTTGGAACGGTTGGGCATCGATATAACATGGCTTGATACTCACGCAGGCCATAAAATCGCAGAGCATATCAAACCAAATACAAAAATAATATTTTGTGAAAGTCCAAGTAATCCTTTATGCAAAGTTTTGGATATAGCTGCCTTGCGCAAGGAGGCTGATAAGGTAAATGCTCTTTTAGTAGTAGATAATACTTTTGCCACTCCATATCACCAGAAACCACTTCTGCTTGGTGCTGATATTGTAATACATAGTGCAACAAAGGGGTTGGGAGGACATAACGACCTTATGGCGGGCGCCATAGCTGGCTCGAAGAAGCATTACGATAATCTATGGTTTACCCGCCAGGCTATTGGGACAACTTTAGATGCTTATTCAGGATCGCTGCTGGAACGAGGGCTTAAAACCTTCGAGCTCCGAGCGGGAAAAATGGCCGCAAATGCTATGGCTGTAGCGAAGTATTTGTCCAGCCATCCAAAAGTTTCTCGGGTTTACTACCCAGGCTTGAAGAAGGATCCAGGGCACTCAATTGCTACTAAACAAATGCGTAATGGATTCGGTGGAGTTTTAGCATTTGATGTCGGCAGAAACCAGGAAGATGCTAAAAAGTTCATAAGCGAGCTTAAAGCTATATATCATGCTGTAAGTTTAGGAGCAACTGAATCACTGATTTGTATACCATACCTTACGACGCTGCTTTATATGCCGCCAGAACGCCGAACTGTTTTCGGAGTACAGCCTAATACGGTTCGTCTCTCAGCTGGAATTGAAAAAACCAAGATACTGCTTGAAGATTTGGAACAAGCATTGAATAAATTGGAAGTCAAGCCTGAGCCAAAGACCAGCATTGATGTTGTGCAAAAGAGCTCGAAGAAGAAAGGAAGTGACTATGCCAACGTACGAATATAAGTGCCAAGATTGTGGCTGCACATTTGAAAAGTTCCAAAGTATGAAGGACAGACCCGTTGCAAAATGTCCAACCTGCGGAGGTAAAGTTCAGCGATTGATCGGCACCGGAGCGGGTGTGATTTTCAAAGGTTCAGGTTTTTATGCAACAGATTACGCAAAAACCAATTCTCCAGTTTGTGGCCGAGACAAACCTTGTTGTGGCCGTGATACACCATGCGACAAAAGGCCGTGTGAATCTTAATCAAGCACCTAAAAAGTTCTAAATTGATGGAACGAATATGAGCATTGCAGAAAATTATGCAAGACTAAGGGAAGAAATTCCAGCAGATGTGACCATAGTTATATCCTGTAAGACAAGAGCAGCAGAAGAAATAGAAGAGGCAATCGATGCCGGGGCTACAGATATTGGTGAAAATTACGTTCAGGAAGCCGGGCAAATGTACAGTGCTTTGCAGAAGAAAGCGGCTAAAGTTAGATGGCACATGATAGGTCATTTGCAGACAAACAAAATAAACAAGGCTTTAAGAGTCTTTGATGTTATTCAAACTGTTGACTCTCTGGAGCAAGCAGCAGCTATCGATAAAAGGATAGAAAGTGCGAGGAAAAGAATAGTTCCGGTTTTCATAGAGATTAATATTGGTAGCGAGGATTCCAAGGCGGGCATAAGACCAACAGAACATGAACCCTTTGAAGACTATATGGAAGATTTGATTAGAGACACCTCCCAGTTTAAGCGTTTACGAGTCGAAGGGTTAATGACAATGGGACCTCGCTTTGGAAATCCTGAAGACGTCAGACCATATTTTAGAAGGACAAGAAAGATATTTGAAAGAATCAAGAATCTCGGCTTACCAAATGTAGATATGAAATATCTGTCTATGGGTATGACAAATTCGTATAAAGTCGCCATAGAAGAAGGTTCCAATATGGTCAGAATCGGAACGGCGATATTTGGGGAAAGAAAATACAGGTAAAAAAATGGCTGAAGAGTTTTCCTTTAGAGATTATGCCATAGTTTCTTGTGGGACGCTTGCCCCGGAGTTGAATTATCTGAGAAAGGAAGGTTTTCTGGATGCCGATAAAATTGTTTATACAACACCTGGCCGACACGAGGTTCTTAAAGAACTTGAAAGCCAGCTGATACTAAAAATAGATAACGCTAAGGAACACTCCAAGAAAATTATAGTAGTTTATGGCGGCAAATTCTGCTATGTAAATGTCGATAACCCTTATAGAACAATAGATACGATAATTACCGATCAGGCAGTTGGAGCTTCAATTTCCAGAGTAAATGCAACTCATTGCATGGATATGTTAGCCAGTGAGAGCCAAAGAGAGCAAATATGTGGCGGTCAGAAAGTCTGGTGGCTTACGCCGGGATGGGTGATGTATCGAGATTATGTCTTTCAGGACTGGGATAAAGGTAAAGCCAACGAGAATTTTCCTCAACATACAGGAGGAGCTATTTTGTTAGATGGTATCGACTTTTGGGACAAATATTGCGAGGAGCATCCTGAGAAGATACTCGAATTCTCTGACTGGATGGGAATAGAAATTAGACCCCAAAAGATTAAATTGGATAGACTGAAAAATCTGTTTTTAGATTGTGTGGCCTGAAATGTGGATATGGATATGGAACAATGGGAGAAACAACAGGGGATAGCATTCTTAATAAAAATTGGAGCTAAACCCGGCCAAACGGTATTGGATTTTGGTTGCAGAGTAGGACATTATACGATTCCAGCAGCAAAAATCGTTGGAAACACCGGTATTGTCTATGCCATAGACACTGAAGAATACGCTTTAAAAAAACTACACCAGAAAGCTAAAGCTCATAAGCTAACAAACATAAGGATAATAAAAACTTCAGGCCGGATGAAGCTACCACTGGAAGGTGGAACTGTTGATGTAGTCCTATTCTATGATGTTTTACATTATTTTGGCA
>Ga0315545_1003013_pt1 | contig 14674 bp, 12 predicted proteins | sample SalMarSW160210MG_FD_203096 | JGI IMG/M metagenome (GOLD analysis project Ga0315545, IMG submission 203096) | Salt marsh sediment microbial communities from the Plum Island Ecosystem LTER, Massachusetts, United States - Salt Marsh Sediment SW1602-10 ... | reverse complement strand
AACGAACCGCTTATAATGCTTAGGGCAAACAGAAATGTTCCTTTATCAAAATATAGATGGAGTTCGATTGCTCTTGTTGATGTTCCTGAAAGTTCCAGAAAAGCTGTGGCTCCTTCAGAAAATTATCACGTAACTTTTTCAAAAAGCAAAAGTGATACCTGTAAAAAGAAGTATATTTATGCACTATGGACAATTTTAAACCACCCCCTCGCAAGCCTATGGTTTCATGAACGATTGAGGGGGCCAAAGATTCCGATTCCTAAATACAAGAAATTCCCATTGCCCAAAAACTGGAATGAAGAGAATATCCGAGAATTGTCTTCCATTTCAAAAGAACTCATTGATACAAAGAGAAATATGAGTTCAAAACCTTTGCTTGAGCCCCAGGACAGTCCAAAAATAAACGAAATAGCAGATAAAATTGATGACTTAATTTACCGGATGTATGAAATAAATAAGGACGAAAGGCGCCGAATCGAAGCCTGGTTTGGCGAAGAACAGCGCCCATTACTGGAAGGTATTTTTCAAAGGAAAACTATTGTCAAAGCGACTAAAGATATTACCCGCATCAATTACGAAGTGCCGGAATGGGAAACCACCTGTGAGACATTAGAACTTCGTTTTAAAGAAAATTCAATAAGACTCGTTATTGATGGGTTGACAGACTATCCTGATGCCGAAGAAGGGATTTGGCTGAAAATAATACCCGCCATGCCCGGATGGCTTCTGGAGAAGGGGGCCGTGGGCTGGGTGGAACTAACGACCGACAGCGCCAAAAGATTAAAGCAATTCCCTGAAAAATGCATCCTTGGATTTCATCTTCATAAGAATGCATACAAAACCCAAGATGAAATTGACAGAGACTTGTCCCTTTTCCCTGAAACGAAAAAGGCTGTAGATGAGTAAAGCAGAACATGATTATGAGGTCATATTTGTCGATGTAGGCCAGGGTGATGCCACGCTTATTCGTCAATTATCAAGCATGAATTCTGTTTTGATTGATGCAGGCGTTGCCAATCCGGTTTTATCCGTTCTAAAGCGGGGTGCTGAACTTGAAGGAATTTTCATTACGCACTGGGATAAAGATCATATCGGCGGTATGTCGGCAGTTATTAGCGCGTTGTCAAATCAAAACCAGAAAGCTGTGGAAATTTATGTAAATCGCCAAGCTCAATCCACCGATATATCTAAAAGACTGAGCAAAACACTTGACGAGGCACGGGAAAGTGGAACAATTATTTTAAAAATGGCCTACAAAGAGTTTCCAGGGCAGGTTCAGTTAATAGGAGGAATTTTTTTTATTTTATGGCCCCTTCATGAAACTGCGCTACTGCATCCAGATGACAGGAATTTTGACTCATTAATCCTTCATTTTGAAGTTGGGAAATTCAGTCTCCTTCTGGGGGGAGATGCCAAAGGAGATGTTTGGCCCCAAATTGACCAAAGCAGTCTAAAAGCAGATGTTCTGCGTTATCCTCATCATGGAGGGAAGCTCTTTAAAAACAAAGATAACTGGTGTGCTGATGAACTCATTTCTAAAGTAAACCCTGGTTGGGTTATTGTATCAGTGGGTAAGAAAAAGCAGCACGGCCATCCTTCCGAAGAATTTACAAGCGCGAAATCAAAACATCCGAACATACAGTTTCTTAGCACAGCCAAAGGTAATATCAATTTGCAGATAGAAAGCTCTGCCGGAAATATCAGAATGGAGACAGGCTATGGCGCAAATTCAGTTTAAAGGCAAATCGTTCGTTCAGAACCATCATCTTCTCGTCAAGTACCATGAGCTGATTCCAAATAAGAGCAAGAGCTTGACGGACAAAGTCAGTCTTCATGACAACCTCATTATCCACGGCGACAATCTAATCGCCCTTAAGGCCCTGCTTCCGCTCTACGCCGGAAAAATCAAATGTATATACATCGATCCGCCTTACAACACGGGCAATGAGAAATGGGTTTACAACGATAATGTCAATTCTCCTATGATGCAGGAGTGGTTGGGCAAAGTGGTTGATCGGGAAGACCTTACCCGTCACGATAAATGGCTTTGCATGATGATGCCACGGCTAAAGTTGCTAAGGGAATTGCTCCGTGAGGATGGAGTGATTTTCATTAGTATTGATGACAACGAAGTCCACCATTTAAAGATGTTGATGAATGAAATTTTTGGGGAAGAAAATTTCTTAACAAAGATAGCTATTCAGAGTAATCCAAGGGGTAGACAATCTGAAAGGTATTTTGCATCTGTTCATGAGTATTTGTTGGTATATGCTAAACATTATGACGACTGTATTTTATATGGGGTCCCGTTAACAGAAAAACAAATCAAAGAATATAAATTTGAGGATAAAGATGGGCGAAGGTACAGACTTCTTGGATTAAGGCAGAGAGGTGCAGCTTCAAGGCGTGAGGACCGGCCGAAAATGTTTTTCCCAATATATATTAATGATAGAAATGGTAGTATTTCTTTGGAAAAATCATCAAATCATACGGTAAAGGTGTTACCAAAAAAGTCAACCGGTGAAGATAGTCGTTGGATGTGGTCAAAAGAAAAACTTCAGAAAAATTTTAATCTTTTAGAAACAAAATTTATCGCAAAGCGAAATGAATGGGACGTATTTATAAGAGATTATTTATCTACTGAAAAAGATGGGGAAAGAAGGAGCAAAAGCAAAACATTGTGGGTTGAAAAAAGTCTTAATTACCAAAACGGCAAAGATGAATTAAAGGCGATATTCGGAGAATCCCCCCTTGAATATCCAAAACCTACAGCATTAGTAAAATATATTTCCGCAATAGCTGGAGATTTGGATGGTATATTCCTCGACTCCTTTGCAGGATCGGGAACTACTGCCCATGCCGTACTTTCCCTCAACAAGGAAGACGGCAGCAACCGAAAGTTCATCTTAGTTGAATGCGAAGATTATGCCGACAAAATCACGGCGGAGCGTGTTCGCCGGGTTATAAAGGGTGTGCCAAATCCGAAAGATGAGAATCTCAAGAAAGGCCTTGGCGGGACATTCAGCTATTTTGAACTTGGGAAAGCCATTGAACTGGAGAGCATCCTTTCAGGAGATGGGCTACCCACATACGAAGAACTGGCCCGGTATATTTTACACTGCTACAGGAGAAGAATTTGATCCGAAGGCCATGAATGAAGAGAAGAGCTTTGTGGGCGAAAGCATAAATTACAAGGTCTATCTTTTCTACGTGCCGGACATTGAAAAGCTCAAGAACATTGCCTTAACTCTGGACCGTGCTAAGTCCATTGGAAAGCCGGTTGAAAAGAGGCGGCTGGTCTTTGCACCTACCAAATATCTGGACCAGGCTCACCTGGATGAACTGCGGATTGATTTTGCCCAGCTCCCGTTTGAAATCTATGAGCTTGCACGGTGATATATGGAGCTTAAAGAATACCAACTACGAGCCTTGGCAGAGGTGAAGGCTTATTTTGAACTTTTAGCCGATTGGAAGCAAAAGGCCGAACAAATACCTGAGGCCGAAATCGACTATCCGGCCAAGGCATGGGAGAAGGCGGGTGTCGGAAGAAGCTACAGGCCCCGAAAAAACGGCATTGGCCAGACCCTTCCTAACTTTTGTCTCAAGATTCCCACCGGCGGAGGCAAGACCTTTCTTGCAGTAAAGATGATTGACCTGGCCAATATGGCCTACCTTAAGAAAAAGACAGGGCTTGTTCTATGGATAGTGCCTACAACACAGATCTACCGGCAAACAATCCAAAACCTGAAAGACCGTGACCATCCCTACAGGCAACATCTTGACCTGGCCAGCGGGTACCGTACGGTAATCCTTGAAAAAACGGACCGATTCTCACCGCTGGATGTGGAAGAAAATCTTGTGGTTTTGATGCTCATGCTGCCTTCAGCCAATCGTCAGACCAAAGAGACGCTGAAGGTTTTTAAGGACAGCGGAGGATTTCAGGACTTCTTCCCAGCCGAGGATGATGTGCAGGGTCAGGAGAAGATTCTTCAGGACGTGCCTAATCTGGATACATACGAGAAAGAAAACAGGTTTTGGGGAAAACAGATCAAGACTTCACTGGGAAATACACTCCGTACCTTATCACCCATAATCATCCTGGATGAAGGCCATAAGGCGTATAGCGAGGGCGCTCAAAATACCCTTCGTGGATTCAATCCCTGCCTGATTGCTGAGCTGTCCGCCACCCCATCTCAAAAGAGCAATGTTCTGGTTGACATATCCGGCAGAGAGCTTCACCGCGAGGAGATGATCAAGCTTGACCTTCATGTGGTCAACAAGGTAAGCCCGGACTGGAAAGACACCTTGTTGGCAGGGGTAAACAAGAGAAACATATTGGAGCAAAAGGCGCGGGATCATGAAGCAAACTCCGGAGTCAATATCCGCCCCATCTGTCTCATTCAGGTTGAACGGACGGGTAAGGAACAGAGGGGGACCCGCTATATCCACACTGAAGATGTTCGCGAACAACTCATAAAGACAATCGGAATCCCTGCCGACCAGGTGGCGGTAAAGACAAGCGAAAAGGACGAACTCAAAGAAGTTGACGATATCGGCGGATTAATGAGCAGGGACTGCAAGATTCGCTATATTATTACCAAGCAGGCCTTGCAGGAAGGTTGGGATTGCGCCTTTGCCTATGTCCTGGTTGTTCTGACAAATCCTGCTTCGAAGAATGCCTTGACACAACTGGTGGGGCGCATACTTCGCCAGCCCGGGGCTCGCAAGACCAAGGTCAGGGAGCTCGATGAGAGTTATGTGTTTTGCTTTAAACAAAACGCAAACAACCTTTTGATAAGCATAAGAGATGGTTTCAGCCGCGAAGGACTCGGCGATTTGAAAGGCCAAATTGTTTCCGACATGGAAGAAGCCGGAGAGTCTGGAGAGCCGCCGGAGCGAATAATTAAAATGCGGGACCGCTTCAGAAGGGCGGCAAGGGGCACCATATTGCCGGTATTTATGGTGCGGCGTAAGGGGACCTGGGAACCCGTCAACTATGATATGGACATTGCAGCACAGATACCCTGGGATAGCGTAGATCTTAATCCAGTCCTCTCACTCTCGTTATCCATGGCTGAGGAAAAGGATATTGAACATATTGCTACGCTTTCAGATGACATAAAAAAAGTAATCGAGGAGAAGGCTACGATAAAGCTGAAGGAAGGCGGCATTCGAGTTGATCCGGTTTTTATGACTCGCCAGATCTGTGATATTGTCCCAAATCCCTGGATGGCCCACCAATTTGCTCAGACTGTACTCAGTCATCTGTCAACAAAATATGATCACAATATGGTTGCTAATAATTTTGTATTTATCATCGAGGAACTACGAAAACAGCTTGAGCGGGAAAAAGACCAACTGTCTGAGACCGTCTTCAGGCAGATGCTTGCTTCAGGGCAGATGAGATTTCTGGTGATCGGAGAAAAATTTGATTTCACCTTTCCAAGATCAATCAAAGTCAAACCTGCGGCGAAGACATTGAATCGCAAGGATGGCCGGCAGCTTCAACTGAGCCTTTTTGAATTCGTTCCCGAAGATGAGTTTAACGAAACCGAAAAGGCCGTGGCCTGGTATCTTGAAGGACAGAAGAGGCTTTTTTTCTGGTACAGGAACCGGTCCAGGCAGGACTATGCCATACAGGGCTGGCGAAAGCATAAGATCTATCCCGACTTCATATTCACTTCAACCTCTTCAGAAAATGAGGATGATTACGAACAGGTGTATGTGGTTGAAACCAAGGGCCTTCACTTAATAGGAAGTTCGGATACGGATTATAAGCGCAGGATGTTTTCTTTATGCACCAGGGAGGCAAAGGCGAGAAGCTGGACTGAACTGGGACTTGTGATGAAGGAGAAGGTTTTGCGGTTCGAGGTGCTCGCTGAAGACGAATGGGAAGCGAAATTAAATGAAATGTTCCAGTCGTAATGAGCGAAATAGAGAAAATTCATGAATTCCTTAAATTATTCTCTTGCCGATTGAATTATTCAATTTCGCTATTGTTATCCCTGTTCCTTTATACAAATCTAAGGGTGAGGGATTCAGTTCTCTACTCCACCCTTTTCATAAATTTATTTTTTTATATTTAAGGGCAACTTTTTGAAAAGACTTACATTTCTATGATTTGACCACGACTATAACAAGGAGCCTTCAAGGAGGGCCTTATGTTGGATGTTATGTCTGAAATCATTCGATGGTCCAAGTCCCTGAAATATTGGGAACAGGCCACGCTATGTTGAATACCTCAAAGCATCAGGGCAATGAACGAACAAGAGGGGGGCATAGATAACCCTGCTCAAGCAGGTTTCGGCCTAAGGCGCAGGGCGCAAGTTACAAGGCGATCATAGAGGCACTATGAAGTCAGTGGACAAGACACTACTGGGTAAGAGGGAGAGGGAGGCGATTGAAACTGCCGCCCGTCTCCTCAAGGAAAGATTTCCAATAGACAGCGTGATCCTTTTCGGCTCCAAGGCCCGGGGAGATGCTGATGCACACTCGGATATTGATCTCCTTCTAATCAGCTCCAGGGGACTCCACTGGAAGGAGGAAAAGGCTGTAGTAGACGCTCTTTTCGACATAGGCATGGAGCATGATGTCATATTCAGCCCCCTGTTTGCTACGTCGGATGAGTGGGAGAACGGGCTATTCAAGACCTTCCCGATCTATAACGAAATAACCCGTGAAGGGGCGGTAGTGGCATGACATGGCAAGATATCATTGACTATTGGATGGATAAAGCACACGCGTATCTTGAATCGGCACGGGACAACTTCGATTCAGGAAAGTACTCCAATGCTATAAGGGACGCCTATTTTGCTTGCTTTCATGCATTTTCTTCCGTCCTATGCAAGGAGGGAATAACCTTCAAAAAACATACTGCAATGAAGAAGATGAGCGAAAAAATTTAGCCGGAGTGCACAATAAGATATGGGGAAAGTAGCCGAATACCTTCTCGATCTTATCAATAAACAGGTCGAGGGCAAGGGGATCGTGGTCTGGTACGACCCGGAGAAGGTTTACTCAGCATAAAAAACCTATCCGAACAAAGTCCTCATAAGGCCTGAGAGCAAGCGGCAAGGGAATCCTGAACAGAATAAGCGGATGTGGCGCATGGAAAGACGCCGAAGATTCTTCCGTTTTCGCTCCAGTGTAATTCTATGTGTTTTATGATAGTTTTATTTTTAGGGGGACAACCATGACCAAAACTGAGCTCTTAGAAATAATTGCGAATGGAGAAAATTCCGGCATTGAATTTAAGCGGGATACACTAAAGAATCGTGATCTTGCCAAAGAACTGGTAGCATTCTCAAATTTAAATGGAGGTCATGTGCTTCTCGGCATTGATGATAATGGTACGATTATAGGGCTTACCCGTCCCGATATCGAGGAATGGGTGATGACTGTTTGCAGGGATAAGATTCGTCCTGAAATCATTCCCTATTTCGAAATCATCCGAGGCGTTGAATCAGGGAAGGATGTGGCTGTTGTAACTGTTGATCGCGGATGGACGGTGCATCACGTGTGGCACAATAATCATCCCTACTATTATATCAGGGTGGGAACGCAAAGCAGGGAAACAAGCCAGGATGAACTTGAGCGACTCTTCCAACAGCGTGGCGCATTTCGCCTGGAACTCCGGTCAATCGCCGGTTCCTCTATTGCTAACCTGGATATGCGGAGATTACGGGACTATTTTGGTCGTGTACGCCACCAAGAAATGCCCCAAGACGGTGATATGGACGGCTGGCGCACTCTGTTAATAAACACGGATTTCCTTAACATTGAAGGGGAAAATACCCCCTGTACTGCCGCAGGTTTACTTCTTTTTGGTACAAATCCCAATCATTACTTACCCCAGGCGGGCATTGACGCGGTCGCTTATCCTGGTGTTGAAAAGGATTACGCTGCCATTGAACGGGCTCAACTGCGGGGACCTATGCTTGGTTTGTATAGGCAAGAAAAAGATGCCATCGGTCTCGTTGAGCCAGGGCTAGCTGAGCAGGCCGTTTATTTTGTTAGGCGCAATACAGGTATAAGTGCAAACCTGAAAGAGGGTGCAATTCGTGTGGAACGTCCGACCTATCTGGACGAGGTAATTCGAGAAGCTGTTGTAAACGCTTTAGTGCATCGAGACTATCTCCTTTCTGCCACGGATATAGAGCTATCGATCTATAAAGATCGTCTTGAGGTTATATCGCCAGGGAGATTGCCCAACGGCATCACCCCCGAAAGGATGCGCGTCGGTTGTCGGGCTGCCCGTAACCAGTTACTCAAAGATGTTATGCGGGATTATGGTTACATGGAGCACATGGGCATGGGCATTCCAAGAAAGATCATTAAAGGAATGCTTGAGCACAATGGAACAGAACCGGACCTGATCGAAGACGGCGAGCGATTTATTCTACGGCTTTGGAGGGAGAAAAAACAATAATGGATATGAGCTTTGGAAAGAGGACGAACATTCCCGGCGCGTCAAAGATCTTGTCGGTGCCTTCGCCCAGTTCCCCCATTTACCCAAAATGCTACACCGGAAGGCCATCTTGGATAGCAGATCAAATTCCTGAGCTCACCAAAACCACAGCGGGCCAAGATATCAAATATCATGTTCGAATCGAACTGAAGGCAGATGAGAAAAACAGGGATGAAATAAAGAAGAAGATTAGCGCATTATTAAAGGATGTTTCCGAGAAGTTGCAATTCTAGAATAATATATTGAAGACCAGCAACAGCTTGTAAGGGACGGAGATCGTCATGAAAAAGCAGGAAATTGAAAAGATGAGCGAGAAGCTATTCTCAAAACGAAGGCTCGTTTGGGATGTGATGGATGAAAAGGAGAAAGCCGGTGTGTGGGAGTTCGATCGGCACTACAGGGACTTCTTGAACGACGCGAAGACGGAACGGGAGGCGGTTTCCCTCATCAGCGAGATCGCCGAGAAAAGCGGATTTTCTTCAGATCCAGGCCCCACGCAACCCATAAGGATGGTGAGGTCATTCCTGGGAAAATCTGTTGCCCTCTGCCTATCGGGAAAACAGCCGATCGAGGAGGGTATCAACCTGATTATCAGTCACCTCGATTGCCCCCGCCTTGATCTTAAGCAAAACCCACTTTACGAGGATATTGATCTAGCCTTTATGAAAACCCACTACTATGGCGGCATCAAGAAATTCCAATGGCTCACCAGGCCGCTGGCAATCCACGGCAGGGTGATCCGCTCAGACGGAAGCACTCTCGACATCATGGTGGGCGAGGATGATTCCGATCCCGTATTCACGGTTGCTGACATCCTTCCCCACCTCGCTCGAAAAGTTCAGACCGATAAGAAGGTCTCAGAGGCCTTTGAGGGAGAAAAGCTCAACCTGATGGTCGGCTCCATCCCCTTTGGAAACAAGGATACCAAGGATAGGTTCAAGCTCGCGATTTTGAAGCTCCTGAACGAGCGTTACGGCCTCATTGAGGAGGACCTGATCAGCGCTGAACTCGAGGTAGTCCCCGCTGGAGGGGCAAGAGACGTCGGGTGGGACCGGGGCTTGACCGGTGCTTATGGTCAGGATGATCGATCGTGCGTGTTCACGAGCTTACGGGCTATCGTGGATCTCGAGCCCCCACAGAAAACGGCCATGGTCCTCTTTGTTGATAAGGAGGAGATAGGGAGCGACGGGGCAACCGGCGCAAAATCGAAATTCCTGGAGAGCGTTGTGGCTGACCTCATGATCGCTCATGGAAAGGAACCGCTTTACCACGAAATTCACAAGGTCTTAATGAATTCAAGGGCCATTTCCGCAGATGTGAACGGTGCCATCGACCCGGATTTTCAGGATGTGCATGAGAAGAGGAATGCCGCCCGTCTCGGCTACGGCCTGTGTCTGACCAAGTTCACGGGATCGGGGGGTAAATATGGCGCAAGCGATGCGAACGCCGAGTATGTGGGATGGCTCAGGAACCTATTCAACAAAAACAAGGTGGTATGGCAGACCGGGGAACTGGGAAAGGTGGACGAAGGAGGCGGGGGGACGGTGGCGAAATTCCTGGCCCCTTATGGCATGAATATTATCGACTGCGGCCCGCCGGTGCTTTCCATGCACTCCCCCTTTGAAATCGCCCACAAGGGGGATATCTACATGACCTATAAGGGCTTCAAGGTGTTCCTTGAATCATAGAATCGCGAACCAATGTAATATCGTTACCTTGCACCAGCCCGATACTCATAGAATCTGAGGAGGCTCTGTCGATTCACTCTTACTCACTGCACTCTGTCCTGGTAGGTCTCCTGAATCCCCTGGACCAGATAGGTGAGAACCCTGTTCACAGGAGTGGGTATCCCCAGCCTTTCTCCCTCCTTGGCTATCGCCCCGTTGATCATCTCTATCTCCGTGCGCTTTCCTTTGATAACATCCTGGAGCATAGAGGATACATTGTCTTTTGTGGCCTCACATACAGAGAGCACCCTCTCTAATGGCTCATCATAGGGCAGGTGTATGCCCTTTGCCTCGGCGACACGAAGTGCCTCGCTCACGGCGTCTTCCATAACCTTGCTCACCCCATGAATGGCGGCGATTCTGCCGTTTTTTACCCTTACGACAGCGGTCAGTGCATTGATTCCCACATTGATAATGAGCTTTCCCCAGATGAGTTCCTCTACGCCGTCAACCAGATGCGTTTCAAATCCGGCGCTGTTCAAGGAAACGCTAAGCGCGTGGGCAGAGCTGCCCCTCCGCCCGGCCGGGCCGATGACGGTCTCCCCTTTTCCTGCGTGCCTGATCCTTCCCGCTTCCAACAGGGTTGCTCCCTGGGCCGTTACCCCACCCAGGACCTTTTCCGGTCCAAAGATCGCTTCGAGCGTTTCTATATTGCCGAGGCCATTCTGGAGGGTGACTACCTCAGTGTCCGGCCCAGCAAAGGAAGAGGCGCCCTCCCCTGCCTCCCTGGTGTTATTGGATTTTACGCAGATCAAGATAAAATCCGGTGTAAAGGGGTGACTCCCCACGATAGCCGTGATAGGAACCCTGTAGTCCCCCGATACCCCGGTTACGGTGACTCCCTGCTCGCTGATCCTCTCGGCCCTCTGTTCGTCATAGTCCAAGAGCATCACCTCATTGCCCGCGATCTTCAAGCGTGCCGCAAACAGGCACCCCATCGCCCCTGGCCCGACTACAAGGAACTTCATATCTTCTCTGCCTCCTCTTTCCGCATTGAAAAGGTATGTTCTTTTCCGGGAAATGTTCCTTCTTCTACCTCCTTTTTATACTCCTTGAGGGCTTCTATGACCATGGGTCCCAGCTTGATATACTGCTTCACGAATTTCGGGGTGAAACGATCAAAAAGGCCGACCGTGTCGTGGTACACGAGCACCTGCCCGTCACAATCCCTGCCCGCGCCGATCCCTATGGTGGGAATGCTCAGCTCGCTGGTGATTCGTGATGCCAGGACATCCGGAATACACTCCATCACCAGCATAAATGCCCCTGCCTCTTCCAGATCCTTGGCAGCGTTGATGAGAGTTCGTGCGCTCTCCGCATCCTTTCCCTGGACCTTGAACCCGCTGAGCTGTGTAGCGGTTTGGGGTGTGAGCCCGATATGGCCGCACACGGGAACGCCTGCTGTGACAATTGCCTTGACCGTGGGAGCGGCCTCGCTTCCTCCCTCAAGCTTCACTGCATCACACCCGCCCTCCTTCAGGAAGCGGCCTGCATTCTCAATGGCCTTTTGAATGCCTGTCTGGTATGACATGAAGGGCATATCCCCTATGACAAAGGCGTACTTCGTGGCCCTGGTGACCGCCTTAGTGTGGTGGATCATCTCCTCCATGCTTACCGGCACGGTGGAACTATACCCAAGTACGACCATGCCTAACGAATCACCAACCAGGATCGTGTCGATGCCTGCCTGGTCAACCATCTGGGCAGTGGGGTAGTCATAGGCAGTCAGCATGGTTATTCTTTGGCCTTGCGCTTTTTTGCTCATCAGATCAGAAATGGTTACCTTTCTCCGCTCTATCATTACCTTTCCTCCTCCTCGTGTTTTTTACAGATTTTCTCAGTCACTGGATTGAAGAAAACATACAATAAATAGTAGCCTTATAGCTAATTTTCCTCAAACGGTCAATCGCTATCGTCCAGCGCGATCTCTTCACTTGACCTTTAAAGTATGAACTGATATATTAAACTTTGATAATGTCTTAACTAGGAATATACTTATTGAAATAAATAAACACCCGTTTTATGAACAGCCTCGGAGGATCTCATTGCATCTGATAACGGTATATTCTTGAGCTTTTTAAGATATTGTTACATGCTGGGGCAGGCTTATCAAAGCTTGCCCTGGACTTGATCCAGGATCCGGCATGACGATTAGAAGACTTTTTACGAGTTCATTAAAATTATATCAATAGATTAACAATTATTGCACATAGCCATAATTGAATAATCGAAAGGAGCAAAAGAAAGTGTCTACCATATGCGGTCATTTTGTCCAAAACGGCACAATCAAATCAACGGATCTTTACGACATGTTAAAAAAAATGGAACATAGAGGGCCGGACACACACGGCGTCTATCTTGATGGAAAAATAGATAGAGTCAATCACATCGAGGAGCTCAAGGAAAATCTTGCGAGCGAGACTCACATCGCATTGAGCCACTCAAGACTGGAGATTATGGGCAAACAAAAGATTACACAGCCCTATATTTCCTGTAACGGCAAGATAGCATTGATCCACAATGGAGAAATTTTTAATTATCAAGAACTAAGAACACTGCTCTACAAAAAACATGAAATAAAGACAGGCAGTGATAGCGAGGTCATCGTTCATTTACTTGGAGAGGTGTATCAGGGTGATCTCCTGGATGCCGTAAAAAAAATCATAGGGCTCCTTGATGGGACATACTCCCTCGCCGTTACAGATGGTAACTCTGTTGTCATAGCGAGAGATCCTATAGGGAAAAGGCCGCTTTATTACATAAGAAATCAGGAAATTACTTACTTTGCATCAGAGAAAAAGGCCCTGTGGAACGGTAAAGATACACCCCAAAGGTTGAATCCCGGGGATATCTTAACCATAGATAATTCTGGTGTCGAGGTATGCGAGGGATTTCATCTTCAATTTCCCCAGATCGATATCGTTGATTTTAGGGAGGCTGTGGAAATTTACAAGAATGTCCTAATCAAGGCAGTCAAAAAGAGATTGATGGGACTCATCGTATCTCGTATCGGCGTTATATTCTCCGGGGGCATTGATTCTGTGCTGGTCTCAAAACTTTTACAGCGCGAGGGGAAAAATAGTATCTGTTACTGCACCGGGACCGAGGAGTCTGGAGACATTGTTGCCGCACGATCAGTGGCTGAAGACCTGGGGCTCGAGCTCAAAACAACCATCATCACAGAAGATATGGTTGAGGATATACTTCCTGAGATCATTCAAAATGTAGAAGAAAGCGGTCTCCTCCAGGTCGAGGTGGCCATTCCCATGTATCTAGCAGCCAAATTGGCGGGTGAAGATGATATCAAGGTCATGTTTACTGGGCAGGCAGCCGATGAACTGTTTGCAGGCTACCCATGGTATAAGGATGTGCTTCGTGATTTTGGGTACGTGAGGCTTCATGAAAAACTCTGGGAGGATTTGATTCTTTCCTATACCGATACCCTTGAAAGGGAGGACAAGCTCACCATGGCCCACTCAATCGAACTAAGGGCCCCGTATCTTGATAAACATTTAATCCAAACCGTCATGCGGATGTCTCCACGATTAAAAATACAGGACAAAAACGATAACCTTAGAAAAACGGTTCACCGTCAGGCAGCCGTTGAATTAGGAATCCCTCCCTATATCGCCTTTCGAACCAAAAATCCGGCTCAATCAGGTTCTGGAATCCATGAAATCATTGAAAATATCGCAAAGAGACATATCGGAGGAATTGACTACAATCTTGTTCATGTAAATATCAATAGTGATAAGGGCAGCATTTATCGTTATGGCAATAATGTTTATGGCGATGATGCAGCCCGGATTTATGTGCAGCGGATGGAAGAAGATATCCAGAAAAAATATATCCCTCCATTTCTGGCCGGTTAGGCAAGATTTTATTCATTCGCATTATCTATTTGTATTGAGAATAGAATGCCTGTTTATATCCTTCAGGCATAGTATTAATTGTTTATTTGACAGAAGCAAATATAAGGAGTTTCCAATAATATGGAAATGAGATCAAAGAGGATAAAGATATGCATAGCGCAAATCAATTATAGCTCCGAAAGCATACAAAAACATATTGAAAGGGTAAAGAATATCATTGATAAACATAAAGCTTACGACCTGATCGTTTTTCCTGAATTGATCTTGCATGGGCATCCCTCCCTTGAAAAACCTGAAGGATTTTTATACAGAAAGATGAAAGTCATGTATAGCGGTATTTCCAGAGATCTTTATCAATTTGTGAGATCTTTAAATGCCAGGGTCATTATTGGGGAAGTAAAAAGATGGGGTGAAAGGTACTTTAACGTTGCAACTTACATAGACAAAGATTTGACCCAGAGTTACACTAAAACGCATGTGCACTGGACTGAAAATTTTATTCCTGGCAGAGAACTGAAGGTTTTTGATTCTCCTTTTGGAAAAATTGGCATCACTATATGTTTTGATGCGGCATTTTCAGAGGTATGGAGGGTCCTTTCGCTTAAAGG
>Ga0315545_1003011_pt1 | contig 14679 bp, 14 predicted proteins | sample SalMarSW160210MG_FD_203096 | JGI IMG/M metagenome (GOLD analysis project Ga0315545, IMG submission 203096) | Salt marsh sediment microbial communities from the Plum Island Ecosystem LTER, Massachusetts, United States - Salt Marsh Sediment SW1602-10 ... | reverse complement strand
TCATAGAGCAGAGACCTCGGGAGGGGGAATTACCAGCTGAAGCGTCAGAAGAGATATTACCTAAGGCCGATGTAGTTGGCCTCACAGGGACTGCATTTACGAATCATACCATAGGGAAATTACTGGACCTAAGCAAAGGCAAGTTCGTAGTCATGGTAGGGCCTACCAGCCCCTTATCACCGGTCTTGTTTGACTACGGCGTGGATGTTATCGGTGGAACGAAAATAGTTGATCCTGAGAAGACAGTTCGTTTTATCACTGAAGGAGCTACCCACGTGCAGACAGAGGGAATAAAACATCTAAATATGTTTAGGGAAGAGAATACATAATGGATTTTGAACTTTCCGAGGAACACAAGGTATTACAGAGAACGGTAAGAGAATTCGCGGAAAAGGAGATTATACCTGTCGCCACTGCTGATGAAAGATCCCGCAGGTTCCAGCGAGAGATTGTTACCAAGATGGGGGAATTAGGCTTTTTCGGTTGCCCCATAGCTGAAGAGTACGGTGGGAATAATATGGGGTTTGTAGCACATGTTATCGTCTGTGAGGAGATCGCCCGGGCGAGTTGCTCTCTTGGAGTCCCCTTCAATATGCAAACTATGGGTACCTCGAGAGCCCTTCTTGAATTCGGGACCGAGGAGCAGAAAAGAAACTATATACCCAAGCTGGTCAGTGCCGAGTGGCTGGGGTGCTTTGCAGTCACCGAGCCTGATGCTGGAAATGATGTCGCTGCAATGACTGCCACTGCAGTTAAAAATGGCGATTACTACATTATAAATGGAACTAAAACATGGATCAGCCTTGCTCAGGTCGCCGATGTAGGAGTTATTTTTGCCTATACTGACTCTAACCTGAGGCATCGCGGAATCTCCGCCTTTATCGTCGACATGAATACCTCAGGGATATCCTTCTCCCCAGATCAAGAAAAGCTTGGATGGCGTGCTGCTCCTACTGCAGAGATATACTTCGATAATGTCAAGGTCCCAGCTAATAACCTACTCGCTGACCCAGGACAAGGCTTTAAGATTATGATGAGATGTTTTGATAATCTTCGCCTAACAGCAGCCGCACGTGCTGTAGGCAATTGTCAGGCCCTTATCGATGAGAGCGTTAAATATGCCACCCAGCGAGTGCAATTCGGGCAGGAAATTGGCCAATTCCAGATGGTTCAAGAAGTAATCGCTAGAATGGTGGTAGAGACTGAGGCAGCAAGGTTGCTCACCTATCGCTGTGCCAGCCAGAGAGATAAAGGAATCTTGAATAATACCCTGGAGACCTCCATGGCTAAGTATTTTGCCTCTGAAGCAGCCTCCAACATAGCTGATGATGCTTTTAGGATTATGGGTACCTATGGCTGTGCTGGTAGCCATCCAGTGGGAAGGCTTCTACGCGATGCTAAGATGCATCAGATCATAGACGGGTCATCTAATATCCACAAGATGATTATCAGCACCGATGCCTTAGGCTATAGAAAGGCTAACCGTTAAACACTCCTGATAGCGAATTATCCAGAGAGGCTGTGTAATGACCTCTATAGCGAAATAAGTGCGAATCTGAAGTTTCAAACCAAAGATAGGTAAATCAAGTTCATATAAGGTATCATAGCAATCACTTAATAAAGTCCGCACCCCCGCTAGCTTAGAAATTCATGCCCAAATACCAAAAGAGATAGCCATCAGCATTTCGGCTGAGTTGATACAGGTCGGTTTGATATATATCCTAAATCCCCCATATCCCTTCACAGTTGGAGTTTCAGGGCAAAGATGCCCCCCGGGAATAACGACGCTGGCATGGCTCCTTGTTAGATTATGAGGAGATGGTTGGGAGACAACATAAATCTCAGGAGTATTTCCTGCAATAAATGTCTGGACCTTTTTCGAATCTACAACTATGCTTGTCGCTCCGCCCGTGTGCTAAGCCTGGAGCAAGGTCATGTTTTCCGCTACCTCCGCTGAAGATATGTTTGCATTCTTGGCGCCGCCAGTGGCAACGAATAATTTTGAGGTAAACATTCCTGCTCTGACTCTGCCCACGAAACGATACATTTTTAGCTTTGGTACATATAACTTTATTGAACCACGAGATAGGAAGATATCATCCGCTACCAGGATGAGCTAGAGAGCATTTGGCAAAACGAGGAGGTAATTAGGAAGTATCTAGCTGTCTGAAGGGTGCAAAATGGCCAGCTTCTAGAGAGTATCTAATTTCAAGGTAGAGTGATTATGGGCTTGTCAAGCGAGTTTAAGCATGGCGCAAAAATCAAGATGGGTTGACAAATCACATCCATAATCTCTATAGTAATCCTTAAATTGTGAATCTAAGGAGGAGGAAAGCAATGAAAAGGGAAGCAATCATATTAAATCCCAAAGATAATGTGGCTACTGCGATAAGTGATTTAGAGGCAGGGAATGTCGTAGAGATGGAAATGGACAAGAACACCATCTCCGTAACATTGGTGGATGCCATACCTTTTGGGCACAAGTTCAGTCTCAGCCATATAAAATCCGACTCGCCTGTAATGAAATACGGCGAAGTCATTGGCATGGCTAGCAAAGATATTCAGCCTGGGCAGCATGTTCATGTGCATAACGTAGCCAGTGCTCGAGCTCGTGGCGACCTAGCCAAGGAAGCAAAGTGAGCTTTTGGGGTTATCCTCGACCAGATGGTTCTGCAGGCACTAGAAACTACTTGGGCGTCTTCGCTACGGTAGTCTGTGCTTGTGATGTGGCTCAATGGATTGCTAAGCAAGTGCCGGGATGTGCTCCCTTCCTCCACCATCAAGGTTGTGGCCAAACCGAACCTGACATGGAGATAGTGCATCGCACTTTGGTTTCCCTTGGCCGAAATCCCAACCTGGGTGGTGTATTGCTAGTAAGCCTTGGTTGCGAGGGGCCCATCGATCATATAATGGAAGGTATCGCCGCTTCAGGAAAGCCCGTAGCCAAGGTTGTAATTCAGGAGATCGGAGGGGCCAGCGCTGCTACGGCCGAGGGCTCACGGCTGGCTCGCCAGATGGTTACCGATGCCTCTCGTACGCACCAGGAAGAGGTCGATGATTCTAAATTGATGATTGGTGTTAAGTGTGGTGCCTCCGATACAACGTCAGGCCTAGCTTCCAATCCAAGCATTGGCGCTGCTTGCGATATATTAATTGGAAAGGGTGGCAGTTGTATCTTTGGAGAAACGCCTGAGATGATGGGTGCTGAGCATATCTTGGCTAGAAGAGCGGCATCACCCGGGATAGGGCGCAAGATAATAGAAATTGTGGACCGCATGGAGAAGAGAGCTCTGAGTATGGGGGTAGATATGAGGGGTGCTAATCCATCACGGGGTAATATCGCTGCAGGCCTGTCCAGTATCGAGGAGAAATCCTTGGGGGCCATAGTCAAAGGTGGTAGTACGCCCATAAAGGCAGTATGTGAGTATGGAGAGAGGCCTGAGGGAAATGGTTTATTTATCCTGGATGGCCCAGGGCAGGAACCCAAAGCTGTTACAGCTCTAGCTGCCGCCGGGGCTCAGGTTATTCTATTCTCCACTGGGATAGGTGCTCCCCATGGTTTCCCATTCGTTCCCGTGATAAAAGTGACAGCAAACCCAAAAACTTGTCAGCGGCTTTCAGAACATATCGACTTTTACGTAGATATTGCTGGTGAGGCTAGCCTCAAGGAGTTAGGCCAGGCTATATTTGAAGAGACACTGGCAGTGGCTTCAGGGAAGAGAACCAAGGCCGAAAACCTAGGTTATGTCAATTTCCCTGATATCTGGGTTACAGGCACTACGTTTTAGTTTATAGTCTAAGTTTACACAGTAGGTCTATATTTGGGCTATATGAAAGCGTGGTGTGTAGGTAAGAAAGGATAGTGAGCTATGTCGCAAGCTAATCAGCTAATCAATTTACAAGATAAGGTTGCGATTGTGACTGGTGCCGGGCGTGGCATAGGACGAGGGATCTCAGAAGTCTTTGCTAGGGCAGGTGCCAATATAGTGGTTGCCGAGGTAAATCTCGAGGCAGCCAAGGAAACTGTGGACATCGTCACCGGGCTTGGGAGGAGAGCTACACTGGTACAGACCGATGTAACCAAGGAGGAAAGTGTAAATACCATGCTAAAGGCAACGCTAGATGCCTTTGGCAAAGTGGACATATTGGTCAACAATGTTGGCGGAGTTGCCGGCAAACCACGGATGATACCTATCGCCGAGATGACACTCAATTACTGGGATGATGTCATCAGCCTGAATCTCACTTCACAATTCCTATGCTGCAAAGCATGTATAAAACATTGGATAGAGCGTAAGAGGAAAGGTACTATCGTAAACATTGCCTCGCTTGCCGGCATGGTTCCCTATGAGACCTCGGTGGCTTATGGTGCAGCTAAGGCAGGGGTAATCAACCTGACAGCTACCCTCGGGGCTGTGTATGGTAAGCAAGATATCAGGGTAAACTGCATTGCACCTGGACATGTCAAGACCCCGATAACTGATGAGCTCTATCTTGGGCGCGAGGATGTGCGCGCTGCACAAGACCGCATCATCCCCCTCAGCCGTTATGCTAACCCAGACGATATAGGCCAAGTGGCGGCGTTCCTGGCCTCCGACGCCTCGAGTTACATAACTGGGCAGACCTTGTTAGTCAGCGGGGGAATGACATATTTTTTGACAAAATTACCGTGACGGGAATGGATTACACTGGGGGATGCGTGTCAAAACAGCCTGGCGAATTATCCAAGTTTATATATTATGCCTGCAATTGCCAAGGCTGGCATGCGGATAAGAGAGTTTCGTTCAAGCGAAATGAAAGTCGGCAGAAAGGGCGTAACAGAGTAAAGAGCAGCAGACATTATCGCCCAATCTTTATTCTACGCCGAAGAAGAGAGACCATGCGAGTTAGCAGAGAAATTAAAGTAATACACAGTCCAGAGGTCTTAAATCTGAGGCTAAAAATGAACTTATCAAAACTAAACAATTCAAAAAGGAAAGGAGCTGTGCAAGTCAATGGCAGCTAAAAGAGAACCTTGGAAATCAGACAATTGGTTCGTCAGCCCATGGAATTTCTTGGGGGAGGTGACTAAGGATTTTCACCCTCCCAAGCAGGTGAAAATCCACGATGTTACCCTACGTGATGGCGAGCAGCAGACTGGCATCATATACAGAAAGGACGACAAGATACGTATTGCCGAAAAGCTGGCTGAGGCGGGTGTTCACCGCATCGAGGCCGGTATGCCGGCAGTATCGCCACAGGATGAGGCTGCTATAAAAGAGATAGCGAAACGCGACTTGGGCCCTGAGATATTCTGTTTCTGCCGCTGTATGGTGGATGATGTAAAAAGAGCAGTGGATTGTGGAGTAGACGGCATTGTCATAGAGATTCCTGGCGCCGAACATCTGATTCAGCACTCATATCAGTGGCCCCTGGAGAAGGCTATAGACCTCCCCATAAAGGCAACTCAATTCGCTAAGGAACAGGGGCTATATACGGTTTTCTTTACTATTGATGCCACTAGATCAGATATGAACTGGTATTTAAACCTTATTGAGAGGGTTGCCAAAGAGGGCCATATGGATGCACTGACCTTGGTGGATACCTTCGGCGTACTCTCGCCGCAAGGTGCTTCCTACTATACAAAAACTGTCAAGCAGAGGATAAATAAGCCTCTGGAGGTCCATTTCCATAATACCTTTGGCATGGCTGCGGCTAACACGATAATGTCTGTACTCGCTGGCGGTGAGGTGATTCACTCTACAGTTACCGGCATCGGTGAGGGACCTGGTAATTGCCCCATGGAGGAGACAGTAATGGCACTCTTAATCTTGTATGGGATAGATACGGGCATCAAGTATGGTAAGCTAACCGAACTTTCTAAGCTGGTGGGGGAGATTTCTGGCGTGCCTGCCAATCGGCCCTTTGTAGGAGATACGGTTAACGATATAGAATCTGGAATAGTCGCTAACTGGTATAAGAATAACTATAAGCAGAACCCGACAGAGATAAGCCCTATTCTTCCTCAATTCGTAGGCCATAAAGCGACTAACGTAGTGATGGGCAAGAAGAGCGGGCTGGATTCTGTCGCCATGTGGGCGGACAAACTGGGCATTAAGCTTACAGATGTGGAAATTGAGGGAGTCCTGCGCCAAGTTAAACAAAGGTCATATGAGCTTAAGCGATTGCTGACTGAGGATGAGTTTCGGAAAATTACTCAAGAAGCGAAGGCTGAGACAAGTCCTACTCTGCAGCAGAGGTGAATAAAATGTCCAGAGTGTTAGTTATTTATGATTCAAAGACGGGTCACACCAAACGGATGGCTGAAGCGGTTGCTGAGGGGGCTAAGGAGGCTGGCGCTGAGATTGCAACCAAGGCAGTTGATGAGGTACAACTCGAGGAGATGGCTAGGGCTGATGCTCTAATCCTGGGCTCACCCACTCACTTTGGTGGTATGTCTGAGGGAATGAAAAGGCTGATAGTCAAGTCTTTGGGAATCTGGGGGCAGCTTGATGGGAAGGTGGGTGCAGCTTTCGCCTCTTCGCTCTACCCCGCTGGAGGCAATGAGACCACAGTCCTTTCTATTATACACGCACTTATGATACACGGAATGGTTATTATGGGTAACTCAACAAGCTCTGACTCTTACTATGGTGGCATCTCCTTTGGCTCAGTAAGTGAGAATTCACTCTCAAATAGCAGAGCATTGGGGAAAAGAGTAGCAGAGTTCGCTAGCCGTCTAAGCTAAGAAATACATACAAAAAGGGGGCAGGTAAAAAAGCAGAAATAGAGGATATGAAGATGCTGAGTGAATACCACGAGATTAAAAGAAAGGAGATGTAAGACTATGGAGAAATGGGCAGAATTAGGCGAAGAGATGGAGCAATTGCTGAAGCTGAGAACACCCTCCCTGGGTGTCAAGTTACTTGAACGGGTTGAAGATGCACCTAAGGACATCGAGCCATTGCCTTACCCTTACGCGGTTTGCCAGGCAACAGGCACCGCCCGGTATTACAATAAGCCAGTTTTGATTACCAAGAAAGAAGCCTGGGCCTGCCAAGTTGGGGGCGCGGCCCTGGGTTTCTGGGATCCGGAGGATGATTTTAAGACAGGCGAACGGAATGCAGGAATGTGGGCAGTAGATGCTAAAGCCACCGCTAAATTGGTGGAAGGAGATGCCATCAAAGGTGGCACCTTTTCCGCTGCTATCACCGCACCCCTAGCTAAGATGCCAGTGGAGCCTGATGTGGTATTAGTCTATGGTGACCCAGACCAGATATTGAGACTAGTCTACGGAACTATCTGGCTTGGCGGCGACAGAGTAAAGTTAATAACCAATGGCCATGGCAGCTCTTGCCGTGAAACTATAGCCGCACCATATTTGCATAACGAACTACGGCTGGCCATCACGGATATCGGAGAAAGGAAGTTTGGAGAAGCCTATGATTACGAGATGGTGGCAGGGCTACCCTACGCCAAGCTACCTCAGCTCATTGAAGGCCTTAGAGGTGCCCTTACCAAGGGTATCTATAAATACCCTACAACCCCATCCGGGCTGTCAGCCTGGCCAGAAGCTGCCTTGTATAGAACTGGGCTAAAAAAGAGGGCTTAGATGCAAGCTTATTTTGAGCGGTACCTATCCCAGGAAATCTTCAACGTGATCCCAAGTTGGATGTACTGCTGGAATATCAGTTAAATAAGAGGATTAGCTACATAGAGGGCAGGGGATTAACAAATATAAATAAAGCAAAGGAGGCCAGATTTAAATGATGGAAGCAAAAGATGCAAAAATGTTAGCTGACAAGGCATACAAGCTAGGTTATGAATATGAAAAAACCTTTAGAGGTTGTGGACAGTCTTTATTAGCTGCGCTTCAGGACACCTTTGACATGAGGAATGACGATGTTTTTAAATCGATTACTGGTATTGCGGGATCAGCCGGAATGTTGTGTGATACTGGTTGCGGAGCTTATATAGGAGGAGCTATCTTTCTGGGTTCACTGCTAGGTAGAGAAAGAGATAACTTCACTGACCCTGAAGGCATTCGATTCAAAACTCATGAACTGGTGAGAAAGCTCCATGACAAATTCATTGCCGAATATGGCACCGCAATATGTCGGGACATTCATATGAAAATTGCGGGGCGTTACTACTACATGCCTGACCAAGATGAATTCACCAAGTTTGATAATGCTGGAGCACATACTACATTATGCACGGAAGTGGTGGGTAAAGCTGCTAGATGGGCAGCTGAAATCGTAATACAGGAAAATCTGTTAGATGAAGATAAGCTTCAGAGCCTGGTAAAGTAAAACGGGAAGGAACTTGATAACCGGGGGGGCATTGGCTTTATCGAGTACTGGCCCTTCCCGGTGTGCTACCTTAAGGATGACTCAAGATATCATCTTTGCCCGTGGATTAAGGTATTATTCTTCCTGGAGATAACATAAAGGTATTGATAGGTTTTGGTGAAAAATGAAAGGTAGCAAGCTCTTATCGGGGTATTAACTAAGGGAGGTAATGTCTATAGGGGAAGCAGCAAGAAGAGGTAGCTTAATAAATACTCAGCAGACGAAAATCCAGAAAGGATATAACAATATGAAGAGAGCCATAATGATGGATCCAAAGGATAATGTGGCTACCGCCCTTGTAGCCTTCGTGGTAGGAGACAAGGTCGAGGTGGTCTCATCAGCACAGGAAGTACTACAGCAAGTAACGATAAAGGATGCCATACCCTTAGGGCACAAGATTGCGTTAGCAAATATAGCAAAGGATGCTCTAGTAATAAAGTATGGAGAAACCATCGGTAAAGCGTCAAGGAATATCTCAGCAGGTGATTATGTACACATACACAATGTTGTGAGTATCAGACTTCCTTTAACAGAGCACATGCTCCATTCAAAATAAAAAATAAACAGGAAGGGAGAAATGCTGATGGAATTTCAAGGTTTTGAAAGGCCCAATGACCTGGTGGGCATACGCAACACAGTGCTGGTAATGGCAGTAGCAGATTGCTCCGAGCCGGCAGCACGGATGATTGCCGCTGGCATAGAAGGTGCAATACCAGTGACTCAACACTACGGGTGTATTGCCATGGACATAGCGCCCACGCTGGTCGGGGTAGCCAAGAACCCCAATGTAGCTGGAATCTTGCTAGTAGCCATGGGCTGTGAAGGAATGCAGCCTGAGCCTCTGGTGGAGGAGATCAGCAAAGCGGGAAAACCAGTGGATGTGGTAAATATCCAAAAGATTGGGGGCACGCGCAAGGCCATTTCCCGTGGGCAGGAGATAGTAAAAGGCATGGTAGATCAAGCTAAGAAGCAACGAAGAAAGCCGTTTGATGTCAGCAGACTGGTTGTTGGTGTGAAGTGTGGCGGCTCTGATACCACAAGCGGTCTTGCTTCCAACACGGCTATAGGCGCAATGTCAGATATGCTAGTGGATGCAGGTGCTGCGGTAGTAATGATTGAGCCCATAGAGGCCATAGGCGCAGAGGAGCCGCTGGCTGCTCGTGCCGTGAATGAGAGAGTTAAGCAGCAAATCCTGAAGTGGGTCGGTAACGAGGAGAAGCGGTGGACAGTGCCAGGCGCTGAGATGGATTTCATGTGCCGCGGGAATGTCGAGGGTGGACTTACAACCCTCGAAGAAAAATCACTGGGTGCTGTGCATAAGGGTGGCCACAGAGCCATCAAGGGAGTCCTCAAGAACCAGGAGGACTACCTCGAAACTGTACCACCCGGAGGGGGATTCTATTTACAGGATGGTACTCATATGGAACCCATGGCGATGAGCTCCATGGCAGCAGCCGGTGTGCATATTGTTGTTTTCGCCACTGGACGGGGTGGTGTCTTCGGACATGCTGTCTGCCCCATGATAAAGGTAACTGGAAACCCAGATACCTGGTCCAAAATGAGTGAAGACATAGATGTAAATGCCAGCACTATAATGGAAAGCAAGGAATCTATAGAGAGTGTGGGGAAGAGGATATTCGATGAGGTGGTAGCGGTAGCATCGGGTAAAGTGACTCTGGGCGAGCAACTGGGATTCTATAATTTCTCGGTATGGAGACGTGACCCCAGGATCGAGGTACTTCTGGGGCTTAAATAATAATGGGAGGCTAGAAAATGGGAAGGAACTTGATAACCGGGGGGCTTGGCTTTATTGGGTATCACTTAGCCAAGCTCTTGCTGGACGAGGGTGAGGAGGTAGTGCTATTTGATGTGGCCTCTGAATCAAAGCTTACTAAAGACATCAGGGATAGGGTAAGCGTTGTTCGTGGTGACTTGAGCAACTGGGTGCAGGTGCTTGATGCTGTGAAGGATAACAGTATCAGTTGCATATTCCATGCAGGAGCCGCGTTGCCGCCTATCAGCGAGCAGTGCCCTGCAGCAGCCTATGCCGTAAATGTTACCGGCACTTTTAACGTATTGGAGGCAGCTCGGCTATTTGGTGTAGATAGCGTTATCTATCTAAGCACTTTAGCTACGTTCGGTGTAGACGTTCCTCGAGTAGTACCTAACGATGCCCCACAAAGACCACCCAGCATGTACGGTGTGACTAAAGTATGTGGTGAGCGTCTTGGCGAGTACTACCATAGCAGATTTGGGGTCAACTTCCGTGGAGTTAGATTTCCCCCATTGATCGGTCTGGGGCGCTTCGGCAGTGCTCAGAGCGCCTATACTTACCTGGCTATTCAAGAAGCTGCTATGGGGCGACCCTACACCATCTACGTTGATAAATCAACCAAGATAGCTATTTTATATGTGAAAGATGCAGCACGAAGCCTGGTTGACTTAAAGAAAGCTGAGGAAGGAAAGTTAACCAGACGAGTATATAATTTATACGGGTTTACAATTACAGCACAGGAACTAGTTGACAGGGTGAAAAGATATATACCGGAGGCACAGATAGACTTTAGACCAGACCAAGCGATGGTTAGAGCCGTGGAAAACCTGCCTGAGAGGCTGGATGACACCTTGGCTCGAGAAGACTGGGACTGGTCTCCCCGTTACTCCATTGACCAAGCTGTGGAGAATTTCATAGAAGAGGTTCGAGCTAATAAGGCTATTTATGAGTGAGGAGTGAGGTCGTATAGAAATAGAAGAAACGAAGGCCACGAGGGCACCGGGCGAAAAGGTCTGTAAGCTGAGTCACGAATATTGGAAATTATAAAGGAGGTGAGCAAATGAGTTTTTACGGCTATCTTCGACCAGATGGCTCCGTAGGTGTGCGTAATTATGTAGCGGTGATTCCAGCCGGGAGATGCGCTAATGAGCTGGCAGCCAGGATTGCCGACGAGGTTGGTATGGGTGTAGTGGCTCTGCTCCACAACCAGCCATGCATTCACCTCAAACCTGACAACGAGATGGCTTTGCGAATCCTTATAGGGTTAGGCACAAACCCCAATGTGGCCGCTGCCGTAGTAGTGGGTATTGGTTGTGATGGACTGCCCCCTCAGGATATTGCCGAAGGCATTGCCAAGTCCAACAAGCCATTAGAGCTGCTAACCATAGAGAGGGAGGGCAACTATCAGGCAGCTCTGGACAAAGGAATTAGGGTTGCTAAACAGATGCTGGCAGATGCCTCCCTCTTGAACAGACAGCCCTTTGACCTTAGCCACCTAATTTTTGGTACAAAATGCACTGCCTCAACTCCTGCCTCAGCCGTAGCCTGTAACCCTACCGTCGGCTGGGCAGCGGATGCCATCATCGCTCAGGGTGGAAGTGTCGTCTTCTCCGAGACGGCAGAGATCATCGGGGCTGAGCATATTCTGGCCAAACGGGCTGCCGATGAAAGGACAGCCCAACGCATTTACGAAGTAGCAACCCGGATGGAGCAAAGGATGAAGGACTCTGGTGTAGATATCCGGGGCTCGGAGCCCGTGCCAGGGAATATCCTAGGAGGTCTGACCACACTGGAGGAGAAATCCTTGGGCGCCATTGCCAAGAGTGGTACTACTCCAATCCGGGGCGTCCTGGAATGGGGTGAGAGACTTCAGGGGAAAGGGCTCTTTTTCATGGATGGCTCAGCCAACACTCCGCAGATATTCTTAGGACTAGCGGCGGCTGGAGCTCAAATAATGAGCCTCAACTTCGGTGGTGGCCTGCCTGCACGATTCCGCAGTGCCACCGCTGCCAGTTGTGGTGGCCTACCCATACTGCCAGTGATAAAGCTCTTGAGCAGCCCTAAAGATAGCAGTGAGATGGAGTATTTCGATATCTATGCGGGCACTATAATCCAGGGACAGGAATCCGTCCCTGAGGTAGGCGAACGATTGCTTAAAGAGATTACGGCTGTAGCCTCGGGCAAGCCCACCAAGTTGGAAATGTTCTCCCGCTATCGAGAGGTCATGGAGATGTACACCACAGGCCTTGTTCTATAGCGGCAACAAGTAAAGCAAAAGGATGCGGAAATGCTAGCTGAGAAGGCATATAAACCGGTTTTACGAGTATATGAAGATTGTGGGGGACGCTATTACTATATGCCTGACTAAGATGAATTCACCAAGTTTGACAATGCTGGAGCATATACTATATATATGCACGGAAGTGCCAGATAAAGCTGCTAGATGAGCGGCTGAAACTGTAATACGGGAAACTCTGCTACCAAGGGATAAGCTTAGGGGGCTAGTAAAATGGGAAGGAACTTGATAACCGGGGGCTTCGGCCTTATCGGGCGTTGTTTAGCCAAGCTCTTGCTGAGTGAAGGTAAAGAGGTAGTGTTGTTTGATATTGCTTCTGAATCAAGGCTTCCTAAAGACACCAGGGATAGAGTAAACATTATCCATGGTGACTTGACCAACTGGGTGCAGGTGATTGATGCGGTGAAGGATAATGATATTGGCTGTATATACCATCTTGGATCTCTATTGCCACCCACCACCGAGCAAAGTCCCGCAGCAGCTTTTGCCGTAAATATTACTGGCAGTTTTAACATATTGGAGGCAGCTCGGCTACTTGGTGTGGATAGTGTTATCTATGCGAGCAGCCTAAGTACATTCGGTTTCGATCTTCCTCAAGTGATACCCAATGATTTCCCGCAACGACCTCCCAACATGTATGGCGTAACAAAAGTATGTAGTGAACGCCTTGGTGAATACTACCATAGCAGGTTTGGGGTCAACTTTCGTGCGGTTAGATTCCCAGTGATACTGGGCCCGGGACGGGTACTCGGTGTTGGTTGGACCGCTTTTACCTCCTTGCTTATTGAAGAAGCTGCCATGGGGCGACCCTACACTATCTATGTTGATAAATCCACCAGCGCAGGGTTTCTATATCTTAAAGATGCAGCGCAAAGCTTGCTAGATTTAAACAGAGCTGATGATGAAAGGCTAACGAGGCGTGTGTATAACCTATGCGGGTTTTCAGCTACAGCACAAGATTTAGCCGATAGTGTAAAAAATTATATACCCGAGGCACAGATAGACTTTAAACCAGACCAAGCAATGCTTAGAATTATAGAAACCCAATATGCTGTCATTTCAAAGAGGTTAGATGATGCTCTAGCTAGAGAGGATTGGGGTTGGTCTCCCCACTACTCTCTTGATCAAGCGGTGGAGGATTTCATAAAAGAGGTTCAGGCTAATAAGGCTATTTATGAGTGAAGGAGGAGGAATGAAACTAAGTGGTAGAGTTGCTCTGGTTACCGGAGCAGGGAAGGGTATTGGCCAAGCAATAGCTTTGGCATTTGCCAAAGAAGGCGCTGATATAGCTGTAAATGCTGCCCATCTATCATCTGCCGAAGGAACAACTGAAATAGTAAGGCAGCTCGGGCGAAGAGCTATCGCCATAGAGGCTGATGTGGCTGAAGTAGACCAGGTTGAAGGGATGGTAAATAGGGTAATCAGCGAACTTGGCGGCATACATATCCTGGTCAACAATGCCGGCGTTAATCTAGAGGTCGTACCTACTGTAGAACAATCTGTGGAGAAGTGGGATAGGACAATGAATATTAATTTGCGCGGTACTTATCTCTGTTGCCGGCAAGCAGGGAAGTGGATGGTGGCTTACAAGGTGGGAAAAATCATCAATATCGCTTCGATGTTTGGCATGAGTGGTTTTCCCATGCGTACTGCATATGCCCCATCTAAAGCGGCAGTAATAAATCTGACCCAGGACTTGGCAGTAGAGTGGGCTAAATACAATATCAATGTGAATTGCATAGCTCCGGGGTACGTTATGACTGATCTACTTAGGGCTTTGATAAAGCAAGGCAAACTCGATTTGGAAGCACTTCAAAGGCGAACTCCTCTTGGAAGATTGGGCACGCCTGAGGAAATTGGAAATGCAGCCGTATTCTTGGCATCTGATGAAGCCAATTACATAACCGGGGCGACTTTAGCAGTGGATGGTGGTTGGTCAGCTTATGGGTATATATAACTGGTCTTCAGTGTCAGTCTAAGATTCCCTCCTGGCTCTTCATCAATAAGCGTGAAAACCCTCATAAGATTATTGATGTTGCAATACTCATAAGCCATGCGTTTGATACATTGCCTTCTCTCTAAGATATTTCCTGAGACGTTTAGTAGAGCGTCTTTCGGTGCCAAAGGCTTCTTTAGCTCTGGCAATCTCTGTCAGCTTTAGGGCATTAACAGATTCAAATGGTTCTACGTCAATAAGTGTGAAACTGTGCCCTCGCAGCCCGGGTTAGTTGCCAATATCCTCATTCGGAAGTTATCCATGTTGCGGTAGCCGTAAGCCA
>Ga0315545_1003009_pt1 | contig 14681 bp, 13 predicted proteins | sample SalMarSW160210MG_FD_203096 | JGI IMG/M metagenome (GOLD analysis project Ga0315545, IMG submission 203096) | Salt marsh sediment microbial communities from the Plum Island Ecosystem LTER, Massachusetts, United States - Salt Marsh Sediment SW1602-10 ... | reverse complement strand
GAGGAGTCAGGCACAAACGAGGCTCGCACCGGCGAGATCAACGCGTACGAGGTGAACGTCCGCGCCGGTCCTCACCTGAACTACGAGGTCCTCACGCAGCTCGACAAGGGCGACCTCGTGCTCGTCATCGGCCAACGCGGCGACTGGACGCGCATCGCTCTGCCGCCCGGCCTGCTCGCGTGGGTCTCGACCAAGCTCGTCGCTGACGACGGGCTGGTCGAGGCCGACAACGTGAATGTCCGCAGCGGGCCGGCGCTCAAGTACAACCTGCTGTGCCAGCTCAAGCGCGACCAGCACGTCGTCATCAAAGAGACGAGTGCCGATGGCGAGTGGTACGGCATCCTGCCGCCCGAGGCGGCGGGCGCCTGGATCTACGGCAAGTTCGTCGACGACAAGGGCGCCCCCGCGCTCTACGCCGAGTGGGCGCCGCGCAAGGCCGCCTGCAGGGCGCTGCTCGAAACCGCCGACCGCTTCCGCAACTACGAGCTGAAGCGCCCCGAGGCCAAGATCCGGTTCGAAACCGTCCTGGCCAACTACCGCCGAATTGAGACCGACTACGCCGACATGCCCGAGGCGCGCACGGCCAAGCGCCGCATCCGCGAGGTCGAGCAGATCAAGAAGGACGTCGAGGCACGCCTGCCGGCGAGCAGCGGAACAACGCCGGCCGACGAGAATCAACAGGAGAGCCCCGCCGCCGATACGGCGACCACGCCCGACACAGGCGACGAGACCGAGTCCGGCACGACGGCCGAGCAGGAGGAGGCCACGCCCAACTACCTGACCGCCAAGGGCGTGCTGCGCGAGATCTCGCGTCAGTCGACGGCGAAAGGCCTCTACCGGATCACGCGGGAGGACCGCTGGATCTGCATCGTCAAGAGTGCCACCCTCGACCTCGGCGCCTACGCCGGCAAGTCGATCCAGGTCTGGGGCTCCGAGGCGCCCTCGGAAGGCTGGAGCCTGCGCACGATCGACGTCTCGCGCATCAAGCTGCTTGAGTAAGCCGTGAATATCGTCAAGAAGATATGGGTCTCGATCAAGACCGCCTTCCGCAAGGAGCGGTACTTGTGCGATACATGTAAATACGACTACGGCGACATCTGCCAGCGGCCCGAGCGGCCCAACGCCGTCTCGTGCCCCGACTACAAGCACCGTTAGCACGTCGCGAGGTCATGCCATGACTCGACACCTGATCACGTGCGTCCTGTGCGGTCTGGTTGCCGCCGTGCTGGCGTCTGCGCCGCCGGCCGCGGCGACCGAGGAGTCGATCGCCGACATCCGCGACCGCATCGCCGAGACGAAGCAGAAGAAGCTCGAGCTGCTCAAGACGCTCGCCCTGATCTACGAGGCACGCGGCGACCAGGACAAAGCGATCGAGTACACCACCCAAGCCTTCATGCTCACCGCGGCCGACGAGGTGCTTGCCAAGAGGCTGCTCGACATGCTGCGCGCGGGCGAGCGCTGGGCCGACATGATCCCGATCTACGAGTACCTCGTCGACGAGCACCCGGGCAGCAGCCAGCAGTACATGCGCCGGTTGGCCGAGTGCCACTTCAAAACCGGCCAGGCCGACGCCGCGGTCGAGATCCTCGATCGGTACCGGAAGGACTTCGCCGACTACCAGCAGACGTTCCTCGACATCGCCGAACTGCTGGCCGACAACGGCCAGGCCGAGCGGGCCGCCTCGCTGCTCGAGGAGGCCATTGCCGGACGCTTCAAGGAGCACTACAAGCTGCACTGGCAACTCGGCCTTGTCTACATCGAGCTCGGCGAGACCAACAAGGCGATCGGGGCATACGAGGCCGCCCTCGACCTGGTCGAGCCGGGCAGCGACCACGACGCGATCAACAGCCGGCTCATCCAGCTCTACAAGGAGGCCGACACGCTCGACGAGGTGATCGAGCGCCGCGAACGTGAGATTGAACAGCTCGACTCCCGGCTCGTCGGTCTCTACTGGGACAAGGCCACACACCACGAAGAAGCCGGCGAGACGGCCGAGGCCGTTGACCTCTACCGCAAGATCGTCGCGGTCGCCCCGGAATCGGAGCAGGGAAAGGCGGCCGCGGCGAAGGTGGCCGAGTTGACGGCGACGCCGACGACCGAGCCGGAGGAGTAAGCATGCTATCGAAGCCCCGTACGCGAGCCCGGCGCCTGGCGCTGGCGTGCGTCTGCGCGCTCGTCGTCGCCGGCGGGCTCCAGGCCGGCCCAGGCGCGGCGCGGGCGGCGACATCGTCGAGCGGCAGCGAGCAAGAGGCGCCCGTCTACACGTTCCTGATCCACGGCGGGCTGTCGAAGCGTGCCAAGGCCCAGTCGGCCGTTTTCAGCGGTGTCCTGACCATCGAGCGCGCCGGCCGCAAGGTGGCCACGAGCACGGTGACCGCGGTCCACAAACCGGAGATCCTCGCCGCGCTCCAGGCCGCGATCTTCGGCGGGACCGTCGTCGAAAACGCGCCCGAGTCGACAAAGGCCGGCACCCTGGAGATCACCTACAACGACGGGACGACGCTCACCGTCGTCATCTACCAGGCCTATTACGAGATCACAACCTCGGCCGGGACGATCCGCTTCACGAGCGTGGCGCTGACTCAGATCCTGCACGAGCTGGTCACGTAGCCCAGGGGGACACCGGCATGGGGGACGACATCAGGCTGGTCGTGATCGGCGTCGGCGTCCACGGCGCCCGGCACGCGCGCGCGTTCGCCGAGATGCCCGGCGTCGACCTCGTCGGGGTGGCCGACGTCGATGAGGCCGTTGCCCGCTCGGTGGCCGAGGCGTGCCGGACGACGGCCGTTACCGACTTCCATGCCCTGCTCGACCGGGTCGATGCCGTGAGCATCGCCGTGCCGGCGAACAAGCATTTCGAGGTCGCGCACGCGTGCCTCGAGCGCGGCATCCACGTGTTTCTGGAGAAGCCGATCGCCGAAACGACCGAGCAGGCCGCCGAGCTCGTCGAGCTCGTGCGCGGCACGCCGACCGTGTTCCAGATCGGCCACGTCGAGCGTTTCAACCCGGCGATCACGGCGCTCGAACGCATCGTGCACCGGCCGCGCTTCATCGAGGCGCACCGGCTGTGCGTCTACACGCCGCGCATCACCGACGTGGGCGTCGTCATGGACCTGATGATCCACGACCTCGAGGTGATCCTGCACCTGGTCGGCTCGCCGGTCACGAGCGTGTCGGCCATCGGCGTCAACGTGCTGAACCGCACCGAGGACATCGCGAACGCGCGGCTCGAGTTCGCCAACGGGTGCATCGCCAACGTCACGACGAGCCGCATCAGCCCAGAGCCGATGCGCAAGATCCGCCTCTTCCAGCAGGACGCCTACATCTCGCTCGACTACCGCGCCCAGGAAGGCCTCATCTACCGCGCGCAGGACGGCACGATCGCGCGAGAACCGGTGCCGACCCAGAAGGGCGAACCGCTGCGGATCGAGCTCGCCGAGTTCGTCGAATGCATCCGGCGCGGCGCCGAGCCGCGCGTCGGCGGCGAGCAGGCCACGCGCGCGCTCGAGCTCGCGCTCGACATCCTGCGCGACATCGCCAGGCGGGACGAATGCCTCGAGACCTGTTGATCGTTGCCGGCGAGCACTCGGGCGACCTGCGCGGCGCCGAGCTCGTCACGGCACTTGGATCGCTCGACCGTGATCTCGCTGTCTTCGGCCTCGGCGGCGAGCGGATGCGCGCGGCCGGCGTCGAGCTCGTGCACGACATCACCGAGATCGCCGTCACGGGCTTTGCCGAGGTGCTCCGGGGCCTGCCGCGCTTCCGGCGCGTCTACCGCGACGTGGTCCGCGCCGCGCGCGCGCGCCGTCCGGCCGCCGCGGTTCTGATCGACTTCCCCGGCTTCAACCTCAAGCTCGCCCGGACGATGCGCGCGCTCGGCGTGCCCGTCATCTACTACATCAGCCCGCAGGTGTGGGCCTGGCTCCCCGGCCGGGCGCGGCGCATGGCGGGCTGCGTCGACAAGATGATCGTGATCTTCCCGTTCGAGGAGGCCATCTACCGCGACGCCGGGATCGAGGTCGAGTTCGTCGGCCACCCGCTCGTCGACGCGCTCAAGCCGGCGGTGCCGCCGGCCGAGTTCCGCGCGCGCCACCGCGTGCCCGACGGCGCCAAGATCGTCGCCCTGCTCCCCGGCAGCCGTCGGAACGAGGTTGGGCGCAACTGGCCCGTCATGCGCGGCGCGGCCGACCTGATCGCCACGCAAGTGCCGGGGACGCGGTTCTTCGTGCCGCTCGCCTCGCCGAGCCTGCGCGAGCTTGTGACGCTCGAGGACCGCGGCGCCGACGTCGCCGTGCTCGACGGCCAGGCCACCGACGTAATCCACGCGGCCGACGCCGCCATCGTCTGCAGCGGCTCGGCCACGCTCGAGACCGGCTGCGCCGGCACGCCGCTGGTGGTCATGTACCGCACCTCGGCGCTCACCTATCTGATCGCGCGGCGCCTCGTGCACGTCGACCACATCGGCATGATCAACATCCTCGCCGGCGAGCGCGTGGCGCCCGAGTACATCCAGCGCGCGGCCAAGCCGGAGCCGATCGCACGCGACGTCGTCCGGTTTCTTACCGACGACGCCCACGCCGCCGCCACGCGCGAAAAGCTGCTCGCAGCGCGAGACAAGCTCGGCCCGCCGGGCGCCGCCGATCGCGCGGCGCAGGCTGTGCTGGCCTTCCTTGATGAGTCCCCGCTACCGGAAAAGCATTGAGCCCGCCCAGCGCCTCCGGTAGCATACGTTTCTAATCCCGCACGAGGCACCGCACGTGGCCCAGAGACCGTCACTCGACATGGGCACCGCGGAAACGAGTCGAACCGCGCGCCGGCTCTTCGCCCTGCTCCGCCCGCACGTCCCGGCCATCACGCTGGCAATCGCGTGCATGTTTGCTTTCGCCATGCTCAGCGCGTTGCTCTCGTTCATCGTGATCTCGGCCACGGGGGCCGTCGCTGAACAGACCGGCGGGGCGCCGGCCGACGAGCGGTTCGACGTCCTGCGCAACCTGGCGAGCCATCTTGGCGACGTCGCCAGTCAGCCGATGTGGTTCATCGTCATCACAGTGCTCGTCTACTTCACGCTCAAGGGGGTGTTCTCCTACCTGCGGTTTGTCCTGATGGAGCAGGTGGGCAAGCGCGTCATCCGCGATCTGCGCAACCGGCTCTACGGGCACTCGCTCGGGCTGTCGGCCGACTTCTACACGCAATCGCGCACGGGCGATCTGATCTCGCGCACGACGAACGACGTGCTCGTCATCGAGGAATCGCTCGTGTACACCTTCGGCGACCTCGTGCAGCAACCGCTCAGCGTGATCGGCACGGTTGCGGTCGCCTTCTACCTCAACTGGAAACTGGCCCTCATCGCCATCGTCGCCATCCCGGCGATCCTCTTCCCCATCCTCGCCATCGGCCGCCGCATCCGGCGGCGCATGCGGCGCGTGCAGGCCAAGCTGGCCGACCTGACCAGCGTGCTCCAAGAAACCTTCACGGGCATCCGCGTGGTGAAGGCCTTCAGCATGGAGCCGTACGAGACGGCCCGGTTCGAACAGGAGAACTCGAGGCTCTACCGGCTGAGCGTGCGCATCATCCGCCATCTACACATGATCCGGCCCGTCGTCGAGCTGCTCGGCGGGATCATGGTCGCCACCGCGCTGATGCTCGGCGCGGGCGTGTTCAAGATGGGCCTGCCCGTGATCCTCGGCTTCTCCACCGCCTTGGTGCAGATGTACGATCCGGCCAAGAAGCTCGGCGCGGTCTACAACCGCCTTCAGATGGGCCTGGCGGCCGCCGAGCGCGTCTTCCACGTGATGGACCTCAAGCCCAGCGTCGTCGAAAAGCCCGACGCCGGCGCGCTCCCGCCGGTCCGCGAGCGGATCGCCTACGAGCACGTGAGCTTCGCCTACGAGGACGAGGCCGTGTTGCGCGACGTCTCGATCGAGGTCAAGCGCGGCGAGGTGCTCGCCATCGTCGGCCCGAGCGGCAGCGGCAAGACGACGATGGTGAACCTCTTGCTCCGCTTCTACGACCCGGTCGAGGGCGCAATCAAGATCGACGGCACCGACCTGCGCGACGTGACGATCGCCAGCCTCCGCGAGCAGATCGGCCTCGTGACGCAGGACGTGGTGCTGTTTAACGACACGGTCGCCGCCAACATCGCCTACGGCCGGCCCGAGGCGCCGCGCGAGGCGATTGCCGAGGCGGCCCGGATGGCCAACGCCGACGAGTTTATCCGGGCGCTGCCCAAGGGGTACGACACGGTGATCGGCGAGCGCGGCGTGAAGCTCAGCGGCGGCCAGCGCCAGCGGCTCGCGATCGCGCGCGCCCTGTTTCGCAACCCGCCGATTCTCGTGCTCGACGAGGCCACCTCGGCCCTCGACACCGAGAGCGAGCGCCTCGTGCAGCAAGCGATCGACCGGGTCATGCGGCACCGGACCGTGCTCGTGATCGCCCACCGCCTCTCGACCGTGCAGCACGCCGACACGATCGTCGTGCTCCGCGACGGCCGCATCGTCGAGCAGGGCACGCACCCGGAGCTGGTCGAGGCGGACGGCCTGTACCGCAAACTCTACGAGATGCAGTTCGCCCTGTGAGCACCCCGGCGCAGAACTTGGGACCGTTCGAGGCGTACCGGCCGATCAACGGCCGCGAGCACGCGCTGCGGCTGCTCGCGCCGCCGATCGCCCACGTGTTCATCCACGTCAGCAGCCGGCTCCAGGGCAAGCGCGTCCACGGGCTCGCGCACGCGCGACGCGCGCTCGACGAGCACGGGAACGCCATCTTCGCCTTCTGGCACAACCGGTTCTTCATGTCGCCGTTCTGGTGGCGCTGGCTGTTCCCGACCGAGCCGGTCTGCGCGATGATCAGCCGCAGCCTCGACGGCGAGATCCTCTCCCGCACGGTGCGCTTCATCCGGGCCGAGGCGATCCGCGGCTCGGAGTTCGACGGCGGCGTCGCGGCCCTGAAAGCCGCCGTCGGCAAGCTGCGCGACGGCGTCAACATGTGCATCACGCCCGACGGCCCACGCGGCCCGATCTGCAAGGTCAAGCCCGGCACCGTGGCGCTCGCGCGCATGTCGGGCAAGCCGATCGTGCCGCTCGCCTACGACTGCACGCGCAAGTGGCTGCTCAACTCGTGGGACGACTTCATCGTGCCGCTCGTCGGCGGCCACACCGAGTTCTGCTTCGGCGAGCCGATCGTCGTCGACCGCTCCCGCTCGCCCGAAGCCTGGGCCGCCGAGATCGAGGCGCGCTTGATGCGCGTGACGCGGCAGGCCGAGGCGCTCACCAGCGCCTGGCGCCGCGGCCTGCCCCACGTGGCCCGCCGCACCGTGCTCCCAAACCCGCATCGCGGTGAACGCGCGGCGGTCTGATCGCCGCGAACGGGCCACGGTCTGACCGCCCGCGCAGCGCGGGACGCGGCGAACGTGGTTGCTTTTCCGCGGCCGGGGTGGTATCTGACTGCCGCCACACGCACCCGAGGAGGAGGACTCTCGCGCATGATTATCGGCGCGCCCAAGGAGATCAAGGACAGCGAGTATCGCGTCTCGTTGCTGCCGTTCGGCGTCGAGCTGCTCGTCAAGGCCGGCCACGAGGTCATCGTGCAGGCCGGAGCCGGCGAGGGCTCCGGCGTCACCGACGACGAATACGCCCGCGTCGGCGCGAAGCTGGTCAAGACAGCCGAGGAGGTCTTCTCAGCCGCCGAGCTCATCATCAAGGTCAAAGAGCCCCTGCCGGCCGAGTACCCGATGCTCAGGCCGGGCCTCGTGGTGTTCACCTACTTCCACTTCGCCGCGAGCCGCGAGCTCACCGAGGCGATGGTCGACTCCAAGATCGTCGCCATCGCCTACGAGACGATCGAGCTCGACGACGGCTCGCTGCCGCTGCTCACCCCGATGAGCGAGGTGGCCGGCCGCATGGCCGTGCAGGAAGGCGCCAAGTACCTCGAGCGGCCGTTCAAGGGCCGCGGCATGCTGCTCGGCGGCGTGCCGGGCGTCGAGCCGGCCCGGGTGGTCATCATCGGCGGCGGCGTGGTCGGCACCAACGCGGCGAAGATGGCCGCCGGCCTCGGCGCCGACGTGACCATCCTCGACATCAGCCTGCCGCGCCTGCGCTACCTCGACGACGTGATGGCGCCGAACGTCACGACGATGATGAGCAACCCGTGGAACCTGCGCAAGGTCGTCAAGGAGGCTGACCTCGTGATCGGCGCCGTGCTCGTGACCGGCGACAAGGCGCCCGTGCTCGTGACCGGGGAGATGGTCAAGTCGATGAAGAAGGGCGCCGTCATCGTCGACGTCGCCGTCGACCAGGGCGGCTGCATCGAGACCACGAAGCCGACGACGCACTCGGCGCCGACCTACATCGTCCACGACGTGGTGCACTACTGCGTCGCCAACATGCCCGGCGCCGTCTCCCGCACGAGCACCTACGCGCTCTGCAACGCGACCTTCCCCTACCTGCTCGAGCTCGCCGACAAAGGCTACAAGCAGGCCGCGCTCGACAACGCGGCCATCGCCCTCGGCCTCAACATGATCGACGGCCACATCGTCTACAACGAGATCGCCACCCTCTTCGGCCTGCCGTACACCGAGCTCAATGAGGTGCTCGCGGACTGAAACGCGCCGGCGGCTCTCCGAGTCGAAAGGCTGGAAACACGCCGCCGCGCGAGTATAATCAAGACCGAAGGGCGCCACCGGTCGCGGTGGGCGCTTGTGAGAAGCCGGATACCCTCAGCCACTCGAAATACCTGCGGCCCTGTCATCCCAGGGAGGGAGGCGACCGATGATCCCGCGCTACCGACTCACGCAAATCGAGGAATACGAAGACCTGATCGGCGCCGAGGCCGTCGAGCGCATCCGCGAGAAGGCCAAGCCGCTCCGCGGCTGCCACGTGGTGCACGTCAACTCGACCCTCTACGGCGGCGGCGTGGCCGAGATGCTCGACTCGCTCTCGCTGCTGATGAACAGCGTCGGCCTGCGCACCGACTGGCGCGTAATCCAGGGCGCGCCCGACTTCTTCTCGATCACCAAGAAGATGCACAACGCGCTCCAGGGCGGCGAGATCAACCTGAGCGACCGCAAGATGGACATCTACGAGGAGATCGTCTACAGAAACGGCGTCCGCATGAACCTCGACCAGTACGACCTCGTCGTGATCCACGATCCGCAGCCGCTGCCGCTCATCCACCACTACAAGAAGAAGGGGCCGTGGATCTGGCGCTGCCACATCGACCTGACCGAGCCGAACCAAGAGCTGTGGGACTACCTGCTGCCCACGATCGAGAAGTACGACGCCGTCATCGTCAGCATCGACGAGTACAAGAAGCAGCTCGAGACGCCCCAGGTCGTCTTCCACCCGGCCATCGACCCGTTCTCGATCAAGAACAAGCCGATGAGCGAAGGCGAGATCGAAGAGCGCCTCGAGCACTACAGCATCCCGACCGACCTGCCCCTCGTGGTGCAGGTCTCGCGCTTCGACCGCTGGAAGGACCCCGAGGGCGTCGTCGAAGCCTTCGAGAAGGCCCGCAAGCAAGTTGACTGCACGCTCGTGCTGCTCGGCGATTTCGCGCTCGATGATCCCGAGGGCGAGGAGGTCTACCAGTCGCTGCTCCAGCACCAGGGTGAGCGCCTCATCATCGTCTGCCGCGAGGACACGGCGCTCGTCAACGCCCTGCAGCGCAAAGCGGCCGTCGTGCTGCAGAAGTCGCTCCGCGAGGGCTTCGGCCTCACCGTGGCCGAGGCGATGTGGAAGGGCAACGCCGTCATCGGCGGCAACGTCGGCGGCATCCGCTACCAGATCCACGACGGCCAGAACGGGTTCCTCGTCAGCACCGTCGACGAGGCCGCCGAGCGCATCGTCGAGCTCGTCCGCGACGAGGAGCTGCGCCGGCACCTGGGCGAGCGCGCCCGGGAAAGCGTGCGAGCCCGCTTCCTGCTGTCGCGGCTGCTCGAGCAGTATCTCGACCTGTTCAGCTCGTTCGAGACCGTCTTCCGGCTCAAGCCGCGCACCTCGGAGGTTGCCGCCCCCGCGCCCGCGCCACAGGCGTAAGCGGCCACAGCCCGTGCGACTCGTCGCAGCACGCTGGAGTCGGCGCGGGCACATTCCACGAGCTGCCGCACGGCAGAAGATGCTTGGTGCCGGCAAGCACATGCGGCATACTCCGCGCGCACTTTGTTTGTCTCTCAACAACGTGACGAGGGACTGCCGTGGTTGCGATGCGGCAACTGACCGAGATCAGCCAACGGATCGCGCGCGCGTTCGATCCCGAACGCATCATCCTGTTCGGCTCGCACGCGCGCGGCAATGCCTCGGAGCGAAGCGACGTCGACCTGCTCGTCATAGCCCGCACGGCCGCCCCGAAGCCGCGTCGAAGTGTGCCCATCTACTCGCTGCTGCGCGACTACCCGTTCTCCAAAGACATCCTGGTCTATACACCGGAAGAGGTGGAGGCGTACCGGCACCTGAAAACATCTCTGATCCACAGAGCGCTCGACGAGGGGATCGTGCTGTATGAAAAGCAAGCGTGAGTACGTCCAGGACTGGCTTGGCAAGGCCGCCAACGACCTGAAGATCGCCTCGCGCGAGATGAAGGCCGACGATCCGGCGTCGGACGCTGTGTGCTTCCACTTCCAGCAGGCGGCCGAGAAGGTGCTCAAAGCGTGGCTCGTCTGGCACGAGATCCAGTACCCGCCGACGCACAACATCGAAGTGCTTCTGGCGGCATGCGAGAAGACTGATCCCGAATTCGAAAAGCTGCGCCACGTCGAGGCGCTGACACCATACGCTGTGGAGATCCGCTACGCGGATGACTTCTACATGCCGACAGCCGATGAGATGCGTGAGGCGGCCGAGATGGCCCGTGCGGCGTGGGACTTCATCGTGGCGAAACTCGAGGCGATGGGTGTGACCTCGCCGCCACGCAGACCCTCCTAGCCGCAACCCGAGAGAGCCCGAGCGATGAGGCACCTCAATGCGACATCCATCCTTCTTGCGTTGACGCTATGGATCCCTGCAGCCACCGCCCAGGAGTTCCGCGCGCTGTGGGTCGACTGCGAGGGGCAGAACCGGACGCTGTGGTCGAGGGCGACGATGGTCGCAATGCTCGACGACGCGAAGCGGATCGGCTGCACGGACGTGTTCGTCCAGGTCTACCGCGGCAACCGGTCGTGGTTCGACTCGAAGCTGGCCGACACGACGCCGTGGCGCGAGATCAAAGAGGCTGAGGGGGTTGACTGCCTTCAGTTCCTCGTCGACGAGGCGCACAAGCGCAACCTCAAGCTCCACGCCTGGTTCAACGTCTTCCGGATCACGCGCAACACCGAGGCGCCGATGCTCAAGAAGCTCGGCCGCGAAATCGCCATCATGGACAACCACGGCCGGTCGGTGCTCGACTACGCCGACTTCCGCGTCCCGAACCCCGCCGGCCGCTACTACGAGCTGAGCGACGAAACCCTCATGCTCGACCCCGGCAACCTCGACGTGCACGCATACCAGCTCGCCGTGATTCGGGAGGTACTCAAGAAGTACCCCGGCGTCGACGGCGTCCACCTCGACTTCCTCCGCTACCCGAGCGTGCTCCCGTTCCCGCCGGGGTCGCGCTTCAGCGGTATCCTCGACTTCGGCTACAACCCGGCGACAATCGAGCGCTTCCGCAAAGAGACCGGCCTCAACCCGCGCACGATGGAGCGCAACCGCGCCAACTGCCAGAAGTGGGACGACTTCCGCCGCGAGAGCATCACCCGCTTCATCCGTTCCGTGCGCGAACTGCTCGAGGATTCGGGCCAGCAGAAGAAGCTCTCGGCCGCCGTCGTCGCCTTCGCCGACCGCGCCTACCTGAGCTTTTTCCAGGACTGGCGCGCCTGGTGCGCCGACGGGCTCGTCGACTTCGTCGTTACAATGAACTACACCGACGACCGCCGGCTCGCCCGCTACTGCTCACGCGCCGCGGCCACCGTCGAGGGCACCGCGCCCGCGTACGTCGGCCTCCAGGCGTTCATCGAGCCGCTCGACGCCGAGGCCATCCTCGCCCAGATCGCCGACGCCCAGGACGCCGGCGCCCGGGGCTTCTGCCTCTTCAGCTACGACACCATCCGCCTCAACTGCCCGGAGCTCTTCGACAAGCTGGAAATTAGGGACAGGCACTAATTTCGGCCGAAACTAGTATCGTGTCCCGCAAATACCTTCGCATAGTCCTCGGGCTCCTTGCACAACACGATGCGCCGCTGGTGTGCGCAGCCCGTTTCAACGGGCTTTCGGTTTTCCTGGTAGGCCAGCCCTTGAGGGCTGGTCCACTTCGTTCCCTTCACGGGCCCAAGCCCGTTTCAACGGGCTTCTACAGGATGGCTTAAGCCGAGGAGACAAGGACGTTGAAACGCCCTTTCTGAGATTGTGCGTCGCGTCCGTGCACCAGCCCTAAAGGACTGGCCTGTGAGGAACCGGACGTTGAAACGCCCGGACTGCGCGTGCGCAGGCGTCGGCCTGTATTCGTCCACCCGGCGCAGCCAAAACGGCCACCGCGCGGACCTGTGCTCGTGCCAGGTACTTGTGGGACGCGATACTAGTGCCTGTCCCTGATTTTCGCCGTAAAGCGCCGCCGCGCCTCGCCGATCACACAACTATAGGATACGTGTACCTGCGCTCTGCCGCCCGCACCGACCCTCGAACGGAGGCGCGATCATGAGTCGCACACTCGCCATACTGCTTGCCCTTCTCATCATCGGCCTGACGAGCCTCGCGCTCGGCGACGAGGCGACCGAGCCCATCCTGCTGCGCTACCGGTTCCAGCCGGGCGACGTGCAGTGCTACGAGGCGGAGGCCACGTTCAACATGACCGTCAGCGGCGCCCAGGGCGGCCAGCAGCAGAGCGTGTCAACGGTGATCTCGATGCGCCTGCCATTCAGCATGCGCTGCACCGAACTGGCCGACGACGGCACGATGATGGCCGAGATCCGCTTCCACGGCCTGCACATGCAGATGAAGATGCAGCAGGCCGGCCAGAACATGACGATGACGGCCGACGAGGCCGGCGTCCGGGTGGTCCAGAACGGCACCGTCGTGATGGACGGCGCATGGGGCTCGCCCGAGCTGAGCCAGATCCCCGATATGCGCGCGCTGTTCGAGATCGCGCTCGGCGCCCGGTTCACCGACCGCGGCGAGCTGGTCGAGATCACGAACCTCGACGAGCTGCCGCAGGAGTTCCAGGGCTTCGACCTCACCCAAGCTCTCGACAACCAGGTCGTCTACCCCGAGCATCCGGTCGCACCGGGCGACTCCTGGGTGCACGATCTCTCGCAGAACATGATGAACGCCACGCTCCCCAGCGGCCGGGTCAACATGGTCGGCCAGGCCAGGTACACGGTCCTCGAGCAGACGACGTATCGCAACCGCCCGTGTCTCAAGCTGGCGATCGAGGCCGATCTCGACGTCCCCGATGCGAGCGAGGGGATGCGACTCGATCAGACGTTCCAGGGCACTGCGTACATCGATCTCGCCACCGGCGTGCCGCTCAACACGCATATCAACATCGAACAGGATCTGGCCGGGTCATTCGAAGGCACCGAGTTCTCGATCACGGGCCGAGGCACGGTGATCCTGAGCTACATCGGCGGCAAGAGGAAGTACGCCGAGCTCGCCCGCGCAGCCAACGACGAGGCCGCCGGCGTGCTCCGCGAGCTTCACATCCCGATGGTGACCGAGACCAGCGTCACCATCAACGGGAAGAACTACGCCAAGGGTGATGGCGTCACCTTCGCCGGGGACACCTATACAGTCGTCGCCTTCAAGACAACGGCCCTCAAGCTGCACCGCCGGACCGACTCGGCCGTCTACCAGCTCGGCCTCGGCAGCGGCGGACGCGTCCTCTACGTCAAGTTCCTGGGCTACGCCGACTAACACCACTCAGCGTGCGCAAGCCGCAGGCGCCGGAGGGACGCCGCAAGCGCGCGCGTTCCTGACGTGCGGGCGGCTTGGCCGGGGCGAGTACCGAACCAGCGAACGACCAGCGGGTTACTTTCCGCCGCCTCAACCTCTTACTCGGGCGCAGCCACGCGCCGACATGTCGCATCGCAGTGAGCATCGGTGGCGTGAATTGCATAGAGAAGTTGCCGATAGCGACAGCGTCGGGGGCTAACGGCCCCTGTTGGTGGTCACAGGGGTATAGCCGCATCGTCCATAACGCGCTCTTTTCTGTGCAAAATCCCTTGACTTCCAGCGCCTCTTATGGCATGATACACGCGTCTAAGGGGGCTACCTCTTCACCTGGGTTATGTTGAGGACCAGCAGGTTCTGTTTGTCTTACATCTCAACTAAGCCGTATTTGACCTAACCAAACCAAAGTAAGGGGGATTTGTTACTATGAGGAAACTCATTCTTATCGCTGCGATGCTTGCGCTTCCGGCGATGGCCTTCGCAACCGACATCACGTCGAACCAGGTCGTCGTCCACCATGACTGGGAGCAGGTTGATGGCTGGCTGCTCACATCGACGTCCGGCCTGACTGTCCAGCAGCAGAGCGCCGCTGGCATGAACGTCGACGGCCATCTGTATGGCGGTGACGGTGCCAATCCGATCATCATGGACCCGACGGGTGCCGGCCGTGGCCAAGTTTGTTCCTGGAAGGACCTTGGAACCGCCAGGTACAAGCTGTTCATCGACCGGATGGATGGCGGCGCCTATAAGGGCGATTACAGCCAGTACCCA